>CEAJ01003756.1_pt1 | contig 308575 bp, 255 predicted proteins | sample 554971 | NCBI WGS metagenome assembly CEAJ01 (sample SAMEA3182047, study PRJEB8094) | gut metagenome | biome: human; feature: gut; material: Stool; isolation source: human stools | place: Canada | collected 2011-11-29
ATATGCACGCATGTGGCGGAGTCTAGTAACGGAAATAATCCTATGTTCTGTAACATGAATATGGTATATTTTTCTCTTTTTGCAGTACTTTTAGTGTAAATTCTATCATTAAATTCTTTTTCTATCATTGATTTTTGTACTTTTGGGCTATTCTTTTTGAATTTATTGAAGAAAGAAAGTGTTAAACTCAAAAAAATATCTTCTAAGAATATGGAAAATAAAATTCAGGAGCTTACCGATAAGATTTATCGTGAAGGTGTGGAAAAAGGAAATGAAGAAGCACAGCGACTTATTAGTAGTGCTCGCGATGAAGCAGCAAAGATTGTAGAGGATGCCCGTAAGGAAGCTGAGTCTATTCTCGCTGTGGCTCGGAAGTCAGCCAAGGAAACTGCCGAAAATACACAATCAGAAATTAAATTGTTTGCCGGACAAGCAGTAAATGCATTGAAGACCGAAATAGCTACCTTGTTGACCAATGAGGTAGTCAGTGAAAGTGTGAAAGGATTTGTGGCAGATAAGGAGTATCTGAATAAGTTTATTGTTTCATTAGCTGCCCAATGGTCTGCTAACGAATCTATCGTGATCTCTACCGCAGATGCCGAAGGACTTAAGAAATATTTTGCAGCGAACGCAAAAGCTTTGTTGGATAAAGGAGTGAGAATAGAAGAAGTGAACGGAACGAAATCACTTTTTACTATCTCACCAGCTGACGGCTCTTACAAAGTGAACTTCGGTGAAGAGGAATTTGAAAATTATTTCAAGGATTTCCTTCGTCCTCAATTAGTAGAAATGTTGTTTTAAAACGGGACTATGACAAATTATTATTGCCTGGTAGCCGGTTTGCCGGATCTTTCGTTGGAGGATGGCAAACTGAACTATACAGTGGCTAATTTTAAATCGGAAATCTATTCGGAATTATCGGAAAAGGATAGGAAGTTAATCGACTTGTTCTATTTGAAATTCGATAATGCTAACCTGTTGAAACTGTTGAAAGATAAGGAAGCTGCGACAGATTTTGAGGGGAATTATTCTCAGAATGAGTTGCTGGCGCTTATCAGTTCGGTGCGTGAAGGCGATGCTCCGGATAAGAGATACCCATCTTATCTTTATGAATTTATTACTGCTTATTTGGCTCTTTCCGCAGAGGAACTCTATCGTGCGGAAGATATGTTATCTGCCTGCTATTATGCGTATGCCATGAACTGCGGTAATCAATTTGTTTCCTCCTGGTTTGAATTTAATTTGAATATCAATAATATACTGGCTGCCTTAACTGCACGTAAATATAAAATGGACGTATCTCAGGTAGTAGTGGGCAAGACGGATGTGAGTGAGATGGTTCGTACATCGAATGCCCGAGATTTCGGTTTGTCCGAAATACTGGAATATTTTGAGCAGGTACTCCGTATCAGCGAAATTGAAGAATTAGTGGAAAGGGAAAAGAAGATAGATTTGTTGAAATGGAACTGGATGGAAGACGCTGTCTTTTTCAACTATTTTACTGTGGAGCGGATTTTCGTGTTTTTGTTGAAACTGGAAATGATTGGCCGTTGGATTTCTATGGATAAGGAAAAGGGAAGCGAACTGTTCCGTCAGATTATTGATAAATTGAAGGACGAGATACAGATTCCCGCAGAATTCAGATAATAAACAGATTAAAGATATATGGCAACAAAAGGAACTGTTAGTGGCGTAATAGCCAACATGGTTACTCTTACCGTTGACGGACCGGTGGCACAGAATGAGATTTGCTACATTCTGACTGGCGGAGACCGGTTGATGGCAGAGGTTATTAAGGTAGTAGGCAGCAATGTTTATGTGCAGGTGTTTGAAAGTACACGTGGATTGAAAGTGGGTGCTGAAGCCGAATTTACGGGACACATGCTTGAAGTGACTCTAGGTCCGGGTATGTTGTCTAAAAATTATGATGGTCTGCAAAACGACCTTGATAAAATGGACGGAGTATTCCTGAAACGCGGACAATACACCTATCCATTGGATAAAGAAAGAGTGTGGCATTTTGTACCGTTGGTGAAGGTGGGTGATGAAGTTGGTCCATCGGCTTGGTTGGGACAGGTGGATGAGAACTTCCAGCCATTGAAAATTATGGTACCATTTCAGTTGACAGGTACTTATGAAGTAAAATCTATTGTTCCTGAAGGTGATTATACTATTGAGGATACTGTAGTGGTTCTGACGGACAGAGAAGGTAAAGATATTCCGGTAAACATGATTCAGAAGTGGCCGGTAAAAAAGGCAATGACTAATTATAAGGAAAAGCCGCGTCCTTATAAATTATTGGAAACCGGTGTCCGTGTTATTGATACGGTTAACCCCATTGTAGAGGGGGGAACGGGATTTATTCCCGGTCCGTTCGGTACAGGGAAAACAGTGCTTCAGCATGCCATCTCCAAGCAGGCGGAAGCGGATATCGTAATTATCGCTGCTTGTGGTGAACGTGCGAATGAGGTGGTGGAAATCTTTACGGAGTTCCCCGAACTGGTAGATCCGCATACAGGACGTAAGCTGATGGAACGTACTATCATTATTGCCAATACCTCGAACATGCCGGTGGCTGCCCGTGAAGCGTCTGTGTACACGGCTATGACCATTTCTGAATATTATCGTGCTATGGGGTTGAAAGTCTTGCTGATGGCAGATTCTACTTCCCGTTGGGCGCAGGCCTTGCGTGAGATGTCCAACCGTATGGAAGAGTTGCCTGGTCCGGATGCATTCCCGATGGATATCTCGGCTATTATCTCCAACTTCTACGGACGTGCGGGATATGTGCATCTGAATAATGGTGAAACCGGTTCTATTACTTTTATCGGTACTGTATCTCCAGCAGGTGGTAACTTGAAGGAACCTGTAACGGAGAACACCAAAAAGGTGGCCCGTTGCTTTTATGCCTTGGAGCAGGAACGTGCCGACAGGAAGCGTTATCCGGCTGTGAACCCGATTGACTCTTATTCAAAATATCTGGAATATCCGGAATTTGAGGAATATATCGCCAAACGTATTAATGGTGAATGGATTGGTAAGGTGAACGAAATCAAGACAAGATTGTTGCGTGGTAAGGAAATTGCTGAACAGATTAATATTTTGGGTGATGATGGTGTACCTGTAGAATATCATGTAATCTTTTGGAAATCAGAGTTGATTGATTTTGTGATTCTGCAACAGGATGCTTTTGATGAAGTGGATTCAGTGACTCCGATGGAACGTCAGGAAGAGATCTTGAATATGGTAATCGACATTTGTCATACGGAATTCAAGTTTGATACTTTTATTGAGGTGATGGATTATTTCAAGAAGATGATCAACCTTTGCAAACAGATGAACTATGCTAAATATAAATCTGAGCAGTATGAGGATTTTAAGAAGCAGTTACAGGAATTGGTTGCCGAGAGAAGTGTCTGATTTTAATTTTTAATTTTAATTTATAATGAGTAGAGATGGCAACAAAAGCATTTCAAAAGATATATACTAAGATTAGCCAGATTACCAAGGCAACCTGTTCGCTGAAAGCGTCAGGAGTAGGCTATGATGAGTTGGCAATGGTTAATGGGAAATTAGCCCAGGTGGTAAAAATCATGGGTGATGAAGTGACTTTGCAGGTGTTCGAAGGTACGGAAGGTATTCCGACCAATGCTGAAGTCGTATTCTTGGGCAAGTCGCCTACACTGAAAGTGAGCGAGCAGTTGGCCGGACGTTTCTTCAACGCTTTTGGTGATCCGATTGATGGGGGACCAGAAATTGAGGGACAGGAAGTGCCTATCGGCGGTCCGTCTGTGAATCCGGTTCGCCGTAAACAGCCGTCGGAACTGATTGCGACTGGTATTGCTGGTATCGATTTGAACAATACGTTGGTATCAGGACAGAAGATTCCTTTTTTTGCTGACCCTGACCAACCGTTTAATCAAGTGATGGCCAATGTGGCATTGCGTGCCGAAACCGATAAGATTATTTTGGGCGGTATGGGTATGACTAATGACGACTACCTGTATTTTAAGAATGTATTTTCTAATGCCGGTGCGCTCGACCGTATTATCAGTTTCGTGAATACTACGGAGAATCCTCCGGTAGAACGTCTGTTGATTCCGGATATGGCGCTGACAGCTGCTGAATATTTTGCAGTGGAACATAATCAGAAAGTGTTGGTGTTGCTGACTGACATGACCAGTTATGCTGATGCGTTAGCTATTGTGTCTAACCGTATGGATCAGATTCCTTCCAAGGACTCTATGCCGGGATCTCTTTATTCGGATTTGGCGAAGATTTATGAAAAAGCGGTACAATTCCCCGCAGGTGGTTCAATCACTATTATTGCGGTAACTACCTTGAGTGGCGGTGATATTACGCATGCCGTTCCTGATAACACGGGTTATATCACTGAAGGTCAGCTGTTCCTACGTCGCGATAGTGATATCGGTAAGGTTATTGTGGACCCGTTCCGTTCGTTGTCTCGTTTGAAACAGTTGGTGAGTGGTAAAAAAACTCGTAAGGATCATCCTCAGGTGATGAATGCTGCCGTACGTTTGTATGCCGATGCCGCCAATGCCAAGACTAAGATGGAAAATGGTTTTGACTTGACTAATTATGATGAACGTACTTTGGCATTCGCTAAAGATTACGCAAATCAGTTACTCGCCATTGACGTGAATCTGGATACTACTGAAATGCTGGATGTTACATGGGGATTGTTCAGCAAATACTTTAAGCCGGAAGAAGTCAATATAAAGAAAGAATTGGTTGACCAGCATTGGAAAAAACAATAAATTAATGAAGAAACATGGCAATAAAGTTTCAATATAACAAGACCTCGCTACAACAGCTTGAGAAGCAGCTCAAGGTCCGTGTGCGTACGCTTCCTATTATTAAAAATAAGGAAAGTGCTCTCCGCATGGAAGTAAAGAGATGCAAGACAGAAGCTGCCGGGTTGGAGGAAAGGCTTGAAAAACAGATTCAGGCATACGAGGCCATGTTCGCACTTTGGAATGAATTTGATGCTTCATTAATAAAAGTGAGTGATGTTCATTTGGGTATAAAGAAGATTGCCGGTGTACGAGTTCCCTTGTTGGAAAACGTAGACTTTGACATTCGTACTTACAGTCTGTTCAACAGCCCGAAATGGTATTCCGATGGAATACATTTGTTGAAAGGATTGGCACAGACTGCTATTGAAAGGGAATTTATGCTTGCCAAACTGAACCTGCTGGAACATGCGCGTAAAAAGACCACTCAGAAAGTGAATCTTTTTGAGAAAGTGCAGATACCCGGATACCAGGATGCTCTGCGAAAGATTAAACGATTTATGGAGGATGAAGAGAACTTGTCCAAGTCATCGCAGAAGATTCTGAAATCTATTCAAGAGAAAAGAAAGGAGGCAGAGGCATGATTACAAAAATGAAGAAGTTGACTTTCCTTATTTATCATAAGGACTATGAATGTTTCCTGCAAAGTGTCCGTGACTTGGGCGTAGTCCACGTGGCAGAAAAAGCGCAGGGGACAGCGGAGAATGCCGAACTTCAAGAGAGCATCCGTTTGTCCGACCGCTATGCTTCAACTATTAAGTTTCTGCAAGGTTTTAATGCTGAATTGCAAGAACAGGAGGGAGATGTAGCCCGTGGAGAGAAAGGGCTGGAGGAAGTGGAGGCACTACAACTGGAGAAAACCCAGTTGCAGCATCAGTTGCAGGTTTGCGACAAAGAGCGTGCCGCGTTAGAGGTATGGGGAGATTTCGATCCTGCATCGGTTATGCGGTTGCAAGAAGTTGGATATCAAGTGAATTTCTATATTTGCTCAGAGAAGAACTTTAATGAGGAATGGTTGGATACGTACTATGCTACGGAGATTAACCGTATTGGCTCACGCATTTATTTCATTACCATAACCAAAGAAGGATCGTTGCCCGAATTGGAAGTGGAATCGGTCAAATTGCCAGTAATGTCTTTGAGTCGGCTCGCTGCCAGATGTGAAAGTTTGGAACAGCAAATGAAGAGTGTGGATGATAAGTTGGCTGCTATAGCAGGAGAAAAACTTCTTTCTTTGCAAGTTGCACAAGCCAATGTCCGCTCGCAGATAGAATTCTCAAAAGTGGTGCTAAGTACAGAACAGGCTGCAGATAACAAATTGATGTTGTTACAGGGGTGGGCACCGGCTACGCAGATTCCGGAGATTACTAATTTTCTGAATCAGCAGGAGGCGTACTTTGAAATTGCTGATCCTACGCCGGAAGACAATGTTCCTATTCAGTTGAACAATAAAGGGTTCTTTCGTCTGTTTGAACCGATTATGAAGCTGTATATGCTTCCTAAATATAATGAACTGGATTTGACGCCGTTCTTTGCCCCTTTCTTTATGCTCTTTTTCGGGCTGTGTCTGGGCGATTCGGGCTATGGTCTGTTTATGGTATTAGGAGTGACAGTTTATCGTATGTTGGTGAAGAATATCGGTGCTTCCATGAAGCCCATCTTAACTTTGGTGCAGATTTTGGGTACTTCTACTTTCTTCTGCGGTATGCTGACAGGTACTTTTTTCGGATTCAATCTATATGGTAATGATATTCCGTTCTTTAACAAGATGCGTGATTTGTTCTTCTTGGACAATCAATGGATGTTTAATCTTTCATTGATTTTGGGAGCGGTACAGATTATTTTCGGTATGATACTGAAAGCGGCTAATCAGATTATTCAGTTCGGATTGAAATATGCATTGTCAACTATCGGATGGATTATTGTATTGGTAAGTACAGCTTTGGCATTCCTATTGGGAGATACCATGCCGATGGGAGGAACTGCTCATTTGGTAATTCTGGGGCTTGCCGGTGTGCTGATTTTCTTGCTCAACAGTCCAGGAAAGAATATTTTCCTCAATATCGGTTTGGGGTTGTGGGATTCCTACAATATGGCAACCGGTCTGCTGGGTGATATCCTTTCGTATGTGCGTTTGTTTGCTTTAGGCCTGTCGGGTGGTATTCTTGCCAGTGTATTCAATAGTCTGGCGGCTGGAATGAGTCCTGATAATGCAATTGCAGGTCCGATAGTGATGGTATTGATTTTCTTGATAGGTCATTCTATCAACATGTTTATGAATATATTGGGAGCAATGGTTCATCCGATGCGTCTGACTTTCGTGGAGTTTTTTAAGAATTCGGGTTACGAAGGAGGGGGCAAGGAGTACAAGCCTTTTAAGAATTAAAGAATGAGAATAAAGAATTAAAAGCTGTATAAGCTTTTTCGGCATTGTCATTTTGAATAAATGTTGTATTCCTGTGTAGACAGAGAAGCCAGAAAGGGAGAATCTGAAGATAGTATGCAGATCTTTCGCTAAGTTCAGGATGACATGAAAAGTATTCCTTTTAGGAGGAGTTTGATAAAATAAAGAATTTAAAAATTAAAAAATAGAAGAATTATGGAAATGAATTTATTGATTGCTTATGTAGGCATCGCAATTATGGTTGGTTTATCAGGTATCGGTAGTGCGTATGGTGTGACTATCGCAGGTAATGCATCTATCGGTGCATTGAAAAAGAATGATAGTGCATTCGGTAACTTCTTGGTGTTGACTGCGCTTCCTGGTACACAGGGGCTGTATGGTTTTGCCGGTTACTTCATGTTCCAGAGCATTTTCGGTGTTCTGACTCCGGCTATTACAGGTATTCAGGCTGCTGCCGTGTTGGGTTCCGGTATTGCTTTGGGACTTGTAGCTCTTTTCTCCGCTATCCGTCAGGGGCAGGTTTGCGCTAATGGTATCGCTGCCATTGGTCAAGGACATAATGTATTTGGCAATACATTGATTCTGGCCGTTTTTCCTGAATTGTATGCTATTGTTGCTTTGGCTGCAACCTTCTTGATGGGATCTGCATTGGCTGCGTAATCAGATTAGTTTTTTTATATAGGCGGTTATTTCCTGTTTTTATGGAAATAGCCGCTTTTTTTATTCTAATGTAAGGCAGAACCTTAAAAATATTTATTATTGTAGCTGATATCAGTATTTTTTGTGAAGATTGTTAGAGCGAAATGATTGAATGTTAATTCAGAAACTGTCTGAATAACATAAAGTTGCAAAAAAACTTTATTATCTCATTGAAAATATGTACCTTTGCGACCGAATTAAGATTAGTTAATAGATGGCAAAAGAATTGTTAGCCCCTGATTATATCTTCGAAGCAAGTTGGGAGGTATGTAATAAAGTAGGGGGAATTTATACAGTGTTGTCCACTAGGGCCAAAACACTGCAGGAAGCATTCAAAGACAAAGTCTTTTTCATAGGACCCGATTTTTGGGCAGGAAAGGAAAACCCTTTGTTCAGTGAAAATGAGAATCTTTGTGCGGCATGGCGTGAACATGCTTTGAAGAAAGATGGACTGAAAGTTCGTGTGGGGCGCTGGAATATTCCGGGAGAGCCTATCGTTATATTGGTGGATTTTTATCCTTTCTTCTCTAAAAGAAATGAAATATATGGCCGGATGTGGGAGAATTTCAAAGTCGATTCACTTCATGCTTATGGAGATTACGACGAAGCGTCTATGTTTTCTTATGCAGCCGGAAAAGTGGTTGAAAGCTTTTATCGTTTCAATTTGACCGAAAATGATAGAGTCATTTATCAGGCACATGAATGGATGACAGGTATGGGCGCCCTTTATTTGCAGAAAGCGGTACCCGAAATAGCTACTATTTTTACTACTCACGCTACTTCTATAGGCCGGTCTATCGCCGGAAACAATAAACCTCTTTACGATTACTTATTTGCTTATAATGGTGACCAGATGGCTCGTGAACTCAATATGGAGGCAAAGCATTCTATTGAGAAGCAGACTGCGCATCATGTGGATTGCTTTACTACGGTTAGTGAAATTACCAACAATGAATGCAAGGAGTTGTTGGACAAGCCGGCAGATGTGGTGTTGATGAATGGGTTTGAGGATGATTTTGTTCCGCAAGGCCGTACGTTTACCGCCAAGCGTAAGAAAGCTCGTGCTGCGATGTTGAATTTGGCTAATAAATTGCTGGGCTTGACGATGAGTGATGATACTCTTATTGTGGGCACAAGCGGTCGTTATGAGTTTAAAAATAAAGGTATCAATGTCTATTTGGAGTCTTTGAACCGATTGACCCGTGATAAAAATTTGAAAAAAGAGGTGCTGGCATTTATTAATGTACCAGGTTGGGTGGGGGACCCTCGTGAAGATTTGGTGGAACGTTTGAAAAGCAAAGAAAATTTCACAACTCCGTTGGAGTGCCCGTTTATCACACATTGGTTGCATAATATGAGTCATGACCAGGTACTTGATATGATGAAGTATTTGGGAATGTCCAATTCGGCGGAATCTAAGGTAAAAGTAATATTTGTACCTTGTTATCTGGATGGAAAGGATGGCATCTTGAATTTGGAATATTATGATTTGGTGTTGGGGAATGACTTGAGTGTTTATCCTTCCTATTATGAACCTTGGGGGTATACACCATTGGAAAGTGTAGCATTCCATGTACCTACTATAACAACTGATTTGGCCGGATTTGGTTTGTGGGTAAATTCGTTGAAGGGTAGATACTGTGAGTTGAAAGATGGTGTGAAAGTTATCCATCGCTCGGATTACAACTATTCTGAAGTAGCGGATGTTATAAAGGACACCATATCGGAATTTTCGGGATTGCCGGAAAATGTAATCAAGACTATGCGTAAAAATGCGGCGGACATTGCGGAAAAGGCATTGTGGAAGCATTTTATCAAGTATTATTATGAAGCTTATGATGTGGCATTGCATAATGCACAGAAAAGGCTTATTATGAATAGCTAATTAATTATTAATAAATAATTTGAGAGACATGAAAATCAAAGTAAGTAATGCGAATACTCCTAATTGGAAGGAAGTTACAGTAAAATCACACATTCCCGAAGAACTGAAGAAGTTGGAGGAAATGGCTCGTAACATCTGGTGGGCATGGAATTACGAAGCAACAGACCTGTTTAGAGATTTAGATCCTGTGACTTGGAAAGAAGTGGGGCAGAATCCCGTTGCTTTATTGGAACGTTTGAGCTATGAAAAGCTGGAGGCATTAACCCAGGATAAGGTGATTGTAAAGCGCATGAACGATGTATATGCTAAATTTAAAGCTTATGTAGATGCTAAGCCGGATAGCAAACGTCCTTCTGTAGCCTATTTCTGTATGGAGTATGGTTTGACACATGTTTTGAAAATCTATTCCGGTGGTCTGGGTATTTTGGCCGGTGACTACTTGAAAGAAGCATCAGACAGTAATGTAGATATGTGCGGTGTTGGCTTCTTGTATCGTTATGGATATTTTAGCCAGAGCCTTTCAATGGATGGTCAGCAGATTGCTAACTATGAATCACAGAATTTCGGTAGCCTGCCTATTGAACGTGTAATGGATGAAAACGGACAGCCGATGGTGGTCGATGTTCCTTATTTGAACTATTTCGTTCATGCATATGTATGGAAGGTAAATGTAGGACGTGTTCCTTTGTATCTGCTGGATACTGATAATGAAATGAACAGCGAATTTGATCGCCCTATCACATATCAGTTGTATGGTGGAGACTGGGAGAACCGTTTGAAACAAGAAATCTTGCTAGGTATTGGTGGTGTGTTGCTGTTGAAGAAACTGGGCATTAAGAAAGATGTTTATCATTGTAATGAAGGACATGCTGCTTTGTGTAATGTGCAGCGTTTGTGTGATTATGTAGAAAGCGGGCTGACATTTGACCAGGCTTTGGAAGTAGTTCGTTCTTCTTCTTTATATACGGTTCATACTCCGGTTCCTGCGGGGCATGACTATTTTGATGAAGGCTTGTTTGGAAAATATATGGGTGGTTATCCACAGCGTATGGGGATTTCTTGGCAGGATTTGATGGACTTAGGTCGTATTAATCCGGGTGATGCAGGCGAACGTTTTTGTATGTCTACATTTGCTTGTAATACTTGTCAGGAAGTAAACGGTGTAAGCTGGCTGCATGGCAAGGTTTCTCAGGAGATGTTCTCTGGAATTTGGAAAGGCTATTTTCCTGAAGAAAGTCATGTAGGTTATGTGACTAATGGCGTTCACTTCCCGACATGGAGTGCTACTGAATGGAAGAAACTATATGCTAAGCATTTTGCTCCTAACTTCCTGGAAGATCAATCTAATGAGAAAATTTGGGAAGCTATTTATAATGTAGCCGATGAAGAAATTTGGGAAACCCGTATGGCTTTGAAGCACAAATTGGTTGACCATATTCGTAAGCAGTTCAGTGAAAGCTGGTTGAAGAATCAAGGTGATCCTTCACGCATTGTTTCTCTGATGGAAAAGATTAATCCAAATGCCTTGTTGATTGGTTTTGCCCGTCGTTTTGCTACTTACAAACGTGCACATCTGCTGTTTACTGATTTGGAACGTTTGTCTAAGATTGTGAATAATCCTGATTATCCGGTACAGTTCTTATTTGCAGGTAAGGCTCATCCACATGATGGTGCAGGTCAAGGGTTGATCAAGAAGATTGTGGAAATTTCCCGTCGTCCGGAATTCTTGGGCAAAATCATCTTCTTGGAAAATTATGATATGCAGTTGGCACGTCGTTTGGTTTCAGGTGTTGATATTTGGATGAATACTCCTACCCGTCCTTTGGAAGCTTCCGGAACATCAGGCGAGAAGGCTTTAATGAATGGTGTTGTTAATTTCTCTGTGCTTGACGGTTGGTGGCTGGAAGGTTACCGTGAAGGAGCAGGATGGGCGTTAACTGAAAAACGTACTTATCAGAATCAAGATCATCAAGATCAATTGGATGCTGCAACTATTTACAGTATTTTGGAAAATGAGATTCTTCCGTTGTATTATGCACGTAACCGTAAGGGATATTCTGAGGGTTGGGTGAAGACTATCAAGAACTCTATTGCTCAAGTGGCTCCTCATTATACAATGAAACGTCAGTTAGACGATTATTATGCTAAGTTCTATACTAAAGAAGCAAAACGTTTTAAAGAATTGGTAGCCAATGATTATGCAAAGGCTAAAGAACTGGCTGCTTGGAAAGAACGAGTTGCAGAACTTTGGGATTCCATTGAAATCGTTTCATGTGAAAAGACAGAAGAGCTAGCTAGCGGTAATATTGAAAGCGGAAAAGAATATATCATTACTTATGTTATAGATGAAAAGGGATTGGATGATGCAGTAGGTATTGAACTGGTTACCACTTTCACCAATGCGGAAGGTAAGGAGCATATCTATTCTGTAGAACCAATGGAAGTAATTAAGAAAGAAGGTAACTTGTATACATTCCAGGTTAAACACAGTTTGTCTAACTCAGGTAGCTTCAAGGTGGCATACCGTATGTTCCCGAAGAATGTTGATTTGCCTCATCGTCAGGACTTCTGTTATGTTCGTTGGTTTAATTAATCATTGAATTAAGATAATATTTCTATTTAAAGAACTGTTTCCTTGGAAAAGAGAGGAAGCAGTTCTTTTTTATTAGTCTGTTCGCCCAAAGTTCTATTGATATTATCATTCTAGTTTTTGTCTAAGCCGAGATTGCTATGGAAAGTGCGTATTATTGGGAAGGGTGACAGGACGAGTATAAAAAATACCGATGCCTTTCTAGACATCGGTATTTTACTTTGTGAACTATTTTTGCAGTTGTTTTATTTCAACAGTTCGTTCAGCTTGGACTTGATGGCATCGCCGCGGAGATTACGTGCTACAATGGTACCCTCCTGATCAACCAATACAGTAGCAGGAATTGAATTGACGCCATAAAGTTTTGCACCTGCATTGTTCCAACCTTGTAAGTCAGACATTTGTGGCCATGTAATATTTAGGGCAGTGATAGCCTCTTTCCACTTGTCTGCATTTTCGTCCAAAGAAACACCTACAATCCCGAAGCCTTTATCTTTGAAAGCCTTGTATGCTTCTACAACATTAGGCATTTCTTTACGGCAAGGTCCGCACCAGCTAGCCCAAAAGTCAATCAAAGTATATTTATTTTTGCTGACGAAATCAGACAGGCTTACAGTTTCACCTTCAGGAGTCTGCATAGAGAAATCAATGTATTTCTGACCTACAGCCGTTTTCTTTGAAGTTTCAATGTGGGCTTTCAACTTGTTGATACGTTCATTAACTAATGCGGCAGGAATTTTCTCTACCAACGCTTTTTGTTTGTCAAGTTCGAATGCGCCTGCATAGGAAGGAAGCAGATATACACCGACCGGATTGGTGATATTGGCTTCAATTGTTTGATAAACCATATCCATGCCTACACTGTCTTTCTTTTCAATCTCAGCCATGATAGCTTCTACCTGCTCTTCTGTCAAGCTAGTGTCGCTTTGAGCCTTTTGGTACATTTCATTCATTTCCTTGCTTAAAGCCATGAAACCATCTTTGAATTTTTGGTAAGCGTCATTATTAGGAGTACCTGAAACTTTGCTTTCCTTACCTAAGGTTACATTAATATTCCCATTTTCAAGAAAAAGATCAGTAAAGTAACGCTTGTTTCCTTTCATATAAGTGATGTAGCGGTTTACAGCCGTATCTTGTTTTCCGGTGAATACGAAAGTTCCGCTTTTGACAATAGCGGAATCGAGTTTTACAAGATCCCCTCCTGCGTATTCCTGTAAATAGATTGTGTCGCCATCAGTGATGTCTTCTACTGAACCTGTAACCTTATAGGAAGGCGAATTCTGACATGCAACGAAAGCCATGCTTCCTGCAGCCAATAAATAAACTAATTTTTTCATTTTAATATGATTATAATTTGCACGCAAAGATAACTACTTAATTAATATGTTTGCGGAAAAAAGGTTTTTATTTTCAGAATGAAATTAGGAATCTATAGTTTAGCTTTGCTTTTTTTGAATTTTATGGGCATTTATTTAATTCCTTTGGTTTTTTTGCACAAATCTATGGAATAAAAAGTATAATCCTATTAGACCAATGTTATTAGTGACTATCATCCTGATAATATTACTCTCTCTTGCATTAATCAAAGTAATTGCAAAAGGAAAGTTTTTTGATTGTAAAATAAAGACAGTAGAACAATTTCATGACGCGATATGGAATAATGCACATGAGTTTATTTTTTTTGATAGACCAGACTTCTCATGTAGTGAAAACAAATTATTGTACTCTGTATAAGCAACCTGTCAATAAAGACAGAACTTGTTTTGGTGAGATTTTACAATGCTGATATGCCAGAGAGCAGGAAAATTGTAATAAGCATGAACGGTGTAGGGGCTGTCCTGTCCGGTATAAAATAAAGGAATTGTTCAATACCCATTCTTCTTTTAGTAATTTGGAGGTCGTGATGGATAATTGTTTCTCGGCCGTCGGGTGTTTATAATATGGTTATTTCCGGGCGCTATTTATTGCTGGAGAATAAATATTATGTTATTTTAACAGTGCATGATATCAGTAAGGAGCGTGTGTTGAAGTCATCTTTGCAACATAGTAATGAGAAATTTCTTTGTTTTTTTGATAATGTGACCGTTGGGTGTGCTATTTGCGACAAAGATGGCAAGTTGGTGGAAGTGAATGATACTTATGTGAGATATATGGGTACCACCTCTAAAAACGAGGCTGTGAATCAGCTTAATATTTATACCAATCCATGCATAAACCCAGAATTTAAAGAGATAATGAAAGCGGGTGTTCCCGTATCGGAGGAAGTGAAGTATGATTATGAAAAAATAAATAAGTATTATGTAAGGAGCTGTCATAAGGATGTGCACTATTTTCGTTTTATTGTGAATTACATGTGGAATGCCGGAGGAGAAGTGGAGAATATTTTAATTATTTGGGTAGAGAATACGCTTATTCATAAAGCACTCTGTCAGAATAATATGTTCCGTGAGATAATTACTTATGCTTCTTCTATTTCCAAGATAGGCTTTTGCTCTCTTAATTTGTCCAAGAGCGAGCAATTGGTGACACCGGAGTATTTAAAGAATTTGGGGATAAAGGAAGAAATAGACATGCCCCGGATTTTTTCTAATTTGGAACATGCCCATCCTGATGACCGGAAATTTTTCCTTGAATATATAGAAAAAGCCGGTTATGAGAGAATGGAGCCGTTATTCGTATTATGACAGATGGAGAATATCGTTGGGTGAAGCAATATTTAATTCAGCAAGTTTTTGATCTGGAGAACAGAAATATTGTTCTGGCAGGAGTGAATGTGGACATTGACGTACAAAAACGGACGGAAGAAGCTTTGCGCATCGCTAAAGAAAGTGCAGAAAGTTCCGATCGGTTGAAGTCTGCTTTTCTTACGAACATGAGTCATGAGATACGTACTCCTTTGAATGCGATAGTCGGTTTCTCTAATTTGCTGATAAATGCTGACAATAAGGATGATTTTGATAGCTTTAAGTAGATTATAGAGCAGAATAGTACCTTTACTGTTACAATTGATCGGTGATATTCTGGATCTTTCGAAAATAGAATCGGGCACATTGAAGTTTGTATGGAGTGATGTGAATATTAATGCAATGATATACGATTTGGAGAAGGTATTTCAATTACGAAACAAAAATAATCCGGAGGTGGAGATCAGGTTTGTGCCCGGTATGGAAGAGTGCGTGATTCGTACCGAGCGACTTATGGGGGGGCGGATCGGTGTTGAATTCGAGCAGGGAGAAGGTTCCACTTTTTGGTTTACAATTCCTCAAAAGCCCATCATTCACTTTGCTGAAAGAAGAGAAATAGTACGCGCAATGGAAAATTATTAGTCGGATGAATAAATATTACTTTATTTATATCCTCCATTCTTGAAAAATACCGTATTTTTGCAACTCAATTACAAAATGAGTATGCAACAATCTAATTATATAATTGAGGTAAAAGGTGTTTCCAAGTTTTTTGGTGATAAAATGGTCTTGGATAACATTAATTTATATGTAAAAAAAGGTGAGTTTGTAACCGTGTTGGGTCCCTCCGGCTGCGGAAAGACTACTCTTTTACGTTTGATTGCCGGTTTCCAGACTGCTTCGGAAGGCGAGATAAAGATAGCTGGAAAAGAGATCACGCAGACACCTCCGCATAAGCGCCCGGTAAATACCGTGTTTCAGAAGTATGCTTTGTTTCCTCATTTGAATGTGTTCGATAATATTGCCTTCGGATTGAAATTGAAAAAGATTCCCAAGCAGACTATCGAGAAGAAAGTAAAGGCAGCTCTTCGTATGGTAGGAATGACAGACTATGAGTATCGGGATGTGAATTCTTTGTCAGGCGGGCAGCAACAGCGTGTAGCCATAGCCCGTGCTATCGTCAATGAGCCGGAGGTGTTGTTGCTGGATGAGCCTTTGGCTGCTTTGGACTTGAAAATGCGTAAAGATATGCAGATGGAATTAAAAGAGATGCATAAGACATTGGGCATCACCTTTGTTTATGTGACGCATGACCAAGAGGAAGCTTTGACATTGAGCGACACAATTGTTGTAATGAGTGAAGGAAAAATACAGCAGATCGGAACACCGGTGGATATTTATAACGAACCCATCAATTCGTTTGTAGCCGATTTTATAGGTGAGAGCAATATTTTGAATGGAACAATGATACAGGACAAGCTTGTGCGTTTTGCAGGAGTGGAGTTTGAATGTGTGGATGAAGGTTTCGGTGAAAATATGCCGGTAGATGTTGTGGTACGTCCTGAAGATTGGTATATTTTTCCAGATTCGGATGCTTCACAGATTTCCGGTATCGTAACCTCATCCATCTTTAAAGGTGTGCATTATGAAATGGTGGTCGAGGCCAATGGTTATGAATTTATTGTACAGGATTATCATCATTTTGCTGTGGGTGAGCAGGTAGGTTTGTTGATAAAACCTTTTGATATCCATATTATGAAAAAAGAACGTGTATGCAATACGTTTGAAGGAGAACTGGCAGACGGAACGCATGTGGAATTTCTGGGATGTACGTTTGAGTGTCTGCCAGTGGCTGACATTGAGCCGGGGGCCAAAGTGAAAGTACAGGTAGATTTCAAGGATATCATTTTGCAGGATAATGAAGAGGATGGAACTTTAACCGGGGATGTACGTTTTATCCTATATAAGGGAGACCATTATCACCTCACCGTGTCATCGGACTGGGGGGAGGATATTTTTGTTGATACCAATGATGTATGGGATAATGGTGATCATGTAGGTATCAGCATCCTTCCCGAAAGTATAAAAGTAACTCAGGTTGTAGAATCATAATAAAGAAAAGAGGTGCTCAGAACGATACGATTTTTCTTGTCTTCACGTAAAAGCTGGACTATTCCTTACGTGATATTTTCGGCGGTATTTGTTATTCTTCCGCTACTTTTAATAGTGGTTTATGCATTTATGGATGATGCGGGTTATTTCACTTTGGGAAATTTTGCCAAATTCTTCGCTCATCCCGAGGCAATCAACACATTTGTTTATTCTATTGGCGTGGCCATTATCACAACAGTGGTATGTATCTTATTGGGATATCCTGCTGCCTATATTCTGACACAGACGCGGATGAAATATGCATCGACGGTGGTGGTATTGTTTATTCTGCCCATGTGGGTGAATATTTTAATACGTACACTGGCTACGGTAGCATTGTTCGACTTTATGAACGTACCTTTAGGAGAGGGGGCTTTGATATTCGGTATGGTATATAATTTTCTGCCTTTTATGATTTATCCTATTTACAACACTTTGCAGAAATTGGATAAAAGTTATGTGGAAGCGGCACAAGATTTGGGCGCCAATCCTATGCAAGTGTTTTTCAAGGCTGTGCTACCCCTGTCCATGCCGGGTATTGTGAGTGGTATATTAATGGTGTTCATGCCTACTATCTCCACATTTGCCATTGCCGAATTATTGACAATGAATAATATTAAACTGTTTGGTACTACTATCCAGGAAAATATTAATAATAGTATGTGGAATTATGGGGCGGCCTTGTCGTTGATTATGCTGTTCCTTATTGGTGCGACAACCTTGCTCGCTTCAGATGATAAGGATCATAACGAAGGAGGTGGGCTATGGTAAAGAAAATTTTGTGTCAGGGATATTTGTGGCTGCTTCTGCTATTGCTTTATGCACCTATTTTTATCATTATGATCTATTCGTTTACCGAAGCAAAGGTGCTGGGCAACTGGACTGGGTTTTCCACCAAACTCTATTCATCCCTGTTTGTTGCGGGTACACATCATTCATTGACAAATGCCTTGGTCAACACCCTGAGCATTGCCTTGATTGCAGCTACCGTATCTACTTTGCTGGGCAGTATTACGGCAATCGGTATATTCAATCTTCGTACCCGTGCTCGTAAAGCAATCAGTTTTGTCAATAACATTCCTATCTTGAATGGAGATATTATTATTGGTATATCTTTATTCTTGCTGTTCGTATCTTTGGGTATTCCACAAGGATATACCACTGTGGTTCTTGCACATATCACATTCTGTACTCCATATGTGGTGTTAAGTGTGTTGCCGCGTTTGAAACAGATGAATCCGAATATTTATGAGGCGGCGCTTGATTTGGGGGCTACCCCTATGCAGGCACTCCGCAAGGTGATTGTTCCTGAGATTCTTCCGGGAATGATTTCTGGTTTTATGCTGGCGGTGACTTTGTCCATTGACGATTTTGCCGTGACTGTATTTACTATTGGTAACGAAGGGCTTGAAACTCTTTCCACCTATATTTATGCGGATGCACGAAAAGGAGGGCTGACTCCTGAACTTCGTCCGCTTTCTACCATTATATTCGTATTGGTGCTGGTATTGTTGGTTATCATCAATCGCCATGCAAGCAAGAAAAAGGAGGTATAAAAAATGAGGAAAATAAATAAATGGCTGATGGTGTGTGTGTGTGCGTTATTTTCTTTAACCGGATGTTATAACACAGAGCCTCGTGAAAATGTACTGAAAATATATAATTGGGCCGACTACATTGATGAGGATGTGTTGGCGGAATTTCCCCGGTGGTACAAAGAACAGACGGGGGAAGATATACGGATTGTCTATCAGACTTTTGACATCAATGAAATCATGTTGACCAAGATAGAACGCGGACATGAAGATTTTGATGTAGTTTGTCCTTCGGAGTATATCATAGAGCGTATGCTGAGGAAAGGTTTATTGCTTCCCATTGATACTGTTTTTGGAAAGACTCCCAATTATCTACATAATGAATCTCCTTATATCCGCGAACAATTGGATAAATTGAGTCGGTCGGGGCATCGTGCTTCAGATTATGCCATCGGTTATATGTGGGGAACAGCAGGTATCCTTTTTAATACCGATCATGTTCCGGCGGAAGATGCCAGGACTTGGGCCAGTCTTTGGAATCTGAAATATAAGAACAAGATTCTGATGAAGGAAAGTTATCGTGATGCATATGGTACCGCATTGATTTATGCCAATGCTGGGGATTTGAAAAAAAGTAAGGTTACGGTAGAGGAGTTGATGAACAACTATTCGCAAGCGTCCATCGATACTGTTGAGAAGTATCTGAAAGCAATGAAACCCTTGATAGCAGGTTGGGAAGCCGATTTTGGTAAGGAAATGATGACTAAAGGTAAAGCATGGCTGAACATGACCTGGAGCGGGGATGCGGTATGGGCGATAGAAGAGGCTGAAGGAGTGGGCATCCATCTGGACTATGAAGTGCCGGCAGAGGGAAGTAATGTGTGGTATGACGGATGGGTGATCCCTAAGTATGCTAGAAATAAAAAGGCTGCCAGTTATTTTATTAATTATTTATGCCGTCCTGATGTGGCTTTACGTAATATGGACGCCTGTGGTTATGTGAGTGCCGTCGCGACTCCCGAGATTTTGGAGGCAAAGATAGATACTACCTTATCTTACTTTGCAGATTTAAGTTATTTTTTCGGTCCTGCTGCCGATAGTATACAAATAGATAAAGTGCAGTATCCTGACCGTACAGTGGTGGAGCGTTGTGCCATGATTCGTGACTCCTGTGACAAGACCGAATTGGTCTTGGAGATGTGGTCGCGTGTAAAGGGGGATAATTTGGGGGTAGGCGTGGTTATTGTGATTCTGGTATTTGCCGGGATTATGGTGGTATTCACCGTGTATAGAAAGCTTCAGCGTTATCAGCATGAAAAGGTGCAACGTCGTCGCAGGAATCACCGGAGAAAGAAATGACTTAATCTAAAGGAAAACATTTAGTCTTGCTGATAAAACGATTTAGGGAATCCAATCTTTAGGTAAAATTAAAATAAAAGTCCGAACTTGGGAAAGTCCGGACTTTTATTTCTATAATCATATAAAGATTAAATGATGTATTGTGAAGAGATAGACTCATTATTCATCACGCGGCGGATTGTTTCAGCAAACATATCGGCAATGGTCAGTTGCTTCACTTTAGAACAACGGTTAGCATAAGGAATACTATCGGTAAATACCATTTCTTCTAGGCCGGAGTTCTGAACGCGTTCAGATGCAGGACCTGACATTACACAGTGAGAAGCGATTGCGCGGACGGAAATGGCTCCCGCTTCTTTCATAATATCGGCAGCTTTGGTAATAGTACCTGCTGTATCTACCATATCGTCAATTAAGATGACATTTTTATTTTTTACATCACCGATAATTTGCATGGTGGCCACTTCATTGGCTTTCAGGCGCGTCTTGTTGCAAAGCACCAAGGGTACACCCAAATATTTGGAATAAGTGCTGGCGCGTTTTGAACCACCCACGTCCGGAGTTGCGATTACCAAGTCTTCCAGTTGCAATGATTCAATGTAAGGTAGGAATACGCCAGAAGCGTAGAGATGGTCTACCGGTACATCAAAAAATCCTTGAATCTGATCGGCATGTAAATCCATTGTGATCAAACGATCAATGCCTGCCACGCTCAGAAGATCGGCTACCAGTTTAGCACCGATGGAAACACGAGGTTTGTCTTTTCTGTCCTGACGTGCCCATCCAAAGTAGGGGATAACGGCTACAATACTCTTTGCGGAGGCTCTTTTAGCTGCATCAATCATTAGCAGCAGTTCCATTAAGTTGTCGGAGTTAGGAAAGGTAGATTGAACCAGAAAAACATGTGCGCCTCTAATTGATTCTTCATAAGAAACAGCGAATTCACCATCAGCAAAATGCATGATGTTCATGTTTCCTAATTCGCAACCGAGGCTGTTGCAAATCTTTTCTGCAAGGTATCTCGAATTTGTTCCTGAGAATACCATAAAAGGTGATGTTTTGCTCATTTTTGTAATAGATATTACCTATTTGTTAATTTGCGTGCAAAGGTACGTATTATAATTAGAAATTAAAAATAGAAATTTAAAAATAACTTCTCATTATTGTAACATGTTTGGTGTGAAGCATATTCTTCGTTTTTTAGACTTCTATTCTAAATTTTTTGATAAATCAGTCTGCTAAATCTCTTAATTTCCGGAAATGTTCTATCACGCATCGGTAATCGCGGTCAGTACATGCATCGAATTTATTCCAAAGGGCGCCCAATATGGCGGCTCCTCCGAAACCAAAGTCCTTTACCTCCAGCAAGTTTTCTTCGTCAATGCCTCCCAAAGCTATGACTTTCTTGTCGATAATGCTCGCTTTGGCGGCGGCACGGAGTTCTTCGGCGGTGTATGCCGAGTTATAATTCAACTTGGATATACTATTGAATACCGGACTCAGAAATACATAATCGCAACCAGATTTGTGCTCTTTAACTTCGTCTAGCGAATGGCAGGAACAACTGACATGTCCTTTGTATCCTTCCGGCAGATTCGGATTACGGCCGTTCAGGTGAATTCCTTTCAGTTTGTATTCCTCTTTCAGATAAAAATGTCCGTGAACCACGATGCGTTTGTGATATTGTTCGGGGATAAGGGTTAGCAGACGTTCTGCAAACATAGGTGCCGTACCGGGCTTTCGCAGATGGAGTGTATCTAGCCCCTCCTCGAAAAGAGCTGTAATTATTTTATCTTCCTCCACAAAATAAGTGGGGGGTGTTATTAGAATTAACTTCATACCTTATGACTAATTGCTAAGCAAAGATAGCAACCTATTTGTAATAATCCTAGTGGATTTATAGATTTATTTTTGATAAGCCTGTAAATCAATAGGATACTTTCCCTGAAAATGTAATTCATGCGATGGAAAAGTTTTAAATAATGTGTGCGTACCTGCATGAAATAGGCGTTTTTTATTTACTTTTGCGCTAATAAACAAGACGAATAGATAGAATTATGAATAAAAAACAATTTCTTGCAGCTGCATTTTGCTTGATGGCGCTTGCCGGATGTACGCAAAAAACGGAATTGCCTGAGAATCCTAAAGATCAAGAAGAGTACCGTGATCATCAGGGAAACAGTTGGATTTACAACGCTATGCTGATGCGTTGGGCATTAATGCCGTCTATGGCCAACGGACTTTCTACCACACATTATTATTATCCCAAATCTGATTCGTGGACAGATGCTAACGGAACGAAAGTGGATGCTCCTTCAAAAGTGAATGTGGGGTCAAAATCGTCTGCAAAATCAAAATCGAGCGGAAGTGTTTTTGGGAAAACACGCCGTTCATCCGGTGTTCATAGTTAACAGGAAGCGGATATGAAAAGAATACCAGTTACGCCACGTCTGGATTACCGTGAGAAAATAGAAGCGCTGGGGTTTGATTTTCATGGTGATTATTGGCGCGAGGAAGCATATTATCATTTTACGGCTGAAGAAACAGCTTGTTTGGAGGAAGCGACCAATGAGGCGTACCACCTGTATTGTGAGGCTGCCCAATTCATTATTGAGGATAACCCGGAATTTATGGAGCGTGCGTTGAATATTCCGAAGGAGATTGGTGAGCGTATTCGTGCTTCTTGGGATGCGGATGAGTTAAGTCTGTATGGTCGTTTTGATTTTATATTAGCCAAGGATGGTACTCCGAAAATATTGGAGTTCAATGCTGATACACCGACTTCTTTGCTTGAGGCATCTGTTATCCAATGGCAATGGAAAGAAGATGTTTTTCCGGAATGCGACCAGTTTAATGGCATTCATGAAGGATTGGTGCAGTCATGGAAAGATATTTTCCCCAAAAAAGGAGAGATTTATTTTGCCGGTGCATTAGAGAATAATGAAGATACAGGAACGTTGCAATATCTGGCAAGTACGGCGATGGAGGCTGGGTTTTCTACCCGAGTATTAGATATGCAGGCGCTGGATTTGCAGAATGGACGATTTTTTGATCCGGCAGGTGAACTAGTGAACCGGTGCTTTAAACTTTATCCGTGGGAGTGGATGGTGGACGAAAGTCCTGACGGATGTCTGGCGGAAATGGAATGGTTGGAGCCGATATGGAAATTGGTGATGTCCAATAAAGCGATCCTTGCCACATTGTACGAGTTGTTTCCGGATTCTCCTTATGTGCTTCCTTGTTATTTGTCGCGCCCTCGGTCGGGTTTGTTTTGTAAAAAACCGGTCTTCTCTCGTGAAGGTCATAATGTAAGCGTTGTTGATATCCGGAATTGGGAGGAACATGTACGTATAGCTGAAACGGAGGGTGATTATAACACTGGAGCTTATGTATATCAGGAGTATGTGGAACCGACAGTGTACAGTGGCAGATATCCAGTTATTGGCTCTTGGATTATAGGAGGAGAGGCTGCGGGCATCGGTATTCGCGAAAATCGTATGGAGGTTACGGATAACTTGTCCGAGTTTGTACCACATATTATAGGATAAAGTCAAACTATTTATGTGCCAGTCGGAGCCGGGCGACGGATGTCGTCATGCCTCGGCTGTTGGCACATAATTGAGGAATTAAATGTCTTTTGAATAGGGCCGGTTCGATTCCTCTAAAAAGAAATGAGATGGGTTTCCATCGTTTTCACGTTAATCGTCCATAATTTGCCGCTTAGCACTTCGCCATATTCACCTATAATCTTCAACACTTCAGCGGCTTCGGCGCAACCTATCATGCCAGGGGTTACACCCAATACTCCTTTGGGTGGATGAGGCATGGACAGCATTTCTGCTTCATCGGGGAAAAAGTGGCGGTAATCGGGACCTCCCCGGTAATTGAAGACGGATACTTGACCTTCGAAGGCGCGGATGGCGCCATATACATAGACTTTTCCCCATTTCACACAGATGTCATTAATGAGGTAGCGGGTAGCGAAATTATCACATCCGTCTATAATGATATCGTAGGTGCGGATGATTTCATCCGCATTCTCTTTAGTCAGTCTTGTGGGATAGGCATTGATTTGCACATCATGGTTCAGGGCTTCGAGACGTTTCTTGGCTTGGATGGCTTTGGGCATACCTACCTCGGCTTCACTATAAAGTACTTGACGTTGCAAGTTGCTGACACTTACCATATCATCGTCTACTAATCCAATGGTACCTACTCCGGCTCCTGTCAAGTACAAGGCAACAGGAGATCCCAGACCGCCTACACCGACTATAAGTACTTTGGCTTGTTGAAGCCGTTGTTGTCCTTTTTCTCCCAATTCAGGGAGAATGATTTGACGGTTATATCTTTCCACTTTCTTTGTTGTTAAGTTGAAAAAGGGGCTTTGTATCATTGATACAGCCCCATTCCTTTAAAAATATGGGTAATATCTATCGCATTGGTGTGAACTTGTCAAAAGAAACATCCCAGTCTTTCCATACCGGTTCCCTTCCTAATGATTTCAGTGCGTTTTCCACTTCCATAGCTGTACGTTCATCGCTTACATGGAATTGTTCCAAAGCTTGCGGATAGGTATAGTATCCTCCCGGTTCGGTTTTGCTTTCAGCGCTCATGGTAGTCACTCCGAGTCTTGCCATGTTGTCGCGGATTTGTGCCGGCTCACGGGTGGAGTAGGAGATGTCCACATCGTGGTCGAAGATGCGCATGGCAAAAGTGAGCTGCGCCAATTCACGGTCATTCATGATGACATTCGGCTGGAAACCACCGTTTTCTGCCGGACGCATACGAGGGAAGTTTACACTGTATTTGGTTTTCCAATACTTTTTCTGAAGATAACGCAAGTGATAAGCCATCATGGTCACATCGGTGCGCCATTCTTCCAATCCGATGAGTACCCCCATGCCTATGGAGTGGACTCCTGCCTGTCCCATACGGTCGAAGCTGTTTACCCGCCACTCGAATTTGGATTTCATTCCGCGTGGGTGGTATATATTATAACGGGCTTTGTTGTAAGTTTCCTGAAAGCAAATGACTCCATTTAGTCCGTGTTCTTTCAGTTCGGCATATTCTTCGGCTTTGAGGGGCATTACCTCTATTTTCAAATTGCTGAAATATTTTTTGGCGATGTCCAAGGCTTTGGCCAGATAAGGGACTCCGGCTTTTGCCGGATTTTCTCCGGTCACTAGTAATAGGTTTTCAAAAGGACCAAGTCTTTTGATGGCTTTGTATTCATCTTCAATCTGTTCGGGGGTGAGGATGGTACGAGCCATCGGGTTGCTGATATGAAAACCACAATACACGCAAGAATTGGTGCAGGAGTTTGTTATATACAGCGGTATAAACATGGAAATGGTTTTGCCGAAACGTTCTTCGGTATATCTTTTGCTTAGTTGCGCCATCGGCTCTAGGTATTTTGCTGCTGCGGGGGAGATGAGTGCCATAAAGTCGTCCACATCGCAATGTTCCTTACCAAGGGCGCGGAGCACGTCATGTTCGGTTTTGGAGTAGATGGCTTTGGTGATCTTTTCCCAATCTATTTTTTCAAGTTCTTCTGAAAACATGATTGTTATTTTTTCTTGTTATTGTTCATAAGATGATTTTGCTTTTATAAAAGTCTGTTTAAGCCTTTCCGGCATTTTATCAGGCTTCAAGCTATAATTTCCTTATTATTTTTCTACATTTCTTTTTGTCGTTTTCGGTCAGTTCGGGATGTTGTTTTGTTCCTCCCTTCTGGATAACGCCTTTGATAGAGAATCCGCTCCACTTCAGAATTTCGCGCAACGCTTTTACTACGCCGCGTGTCTGGTTAAACCAGATATTGAATGGCCATGGGGTGGAGCAGGTGCTTACGATGACTGCTTTCTTGCCTTTATGCAACGCTTGAGGGAGCCCTTTCGGACTTTCTCCCATCATGCCGTACACGATGCGGTCGAACACTACTTTCATATGTCCGTTCATATTTCCCCAATAGCAAGGTGAGCCAACGATCAGCACGTCTGCCCATTGTATCTTTTGAAGCGTGTGCTGCGCGTCGTCTTCGGGTAGGACACAGGTCTGTCGGCTGCGGCAAGCCATGCATCCTGTACAGGGGTGCACCTGCAATTTACGGATGGGTATTACTTCCACTTCGGCGCCACGTATGCGGGCTTCTTCGGTCATGATGTCCAGCATTTGGCTGATAAGTCCTTGGTTACGTGGGCTTCCGTTGAGTATCAATATCTTCATTTCCTTATTTTTTTTAGGATGTTGTTGCGGGCACATTGCACGGCGACCGTATAGTATTCCGGTTCCATATTTTCCAAGTATGCTTTCAGTTCTCCTGTCAGTTCCGGTTCTTCCAGGCAGATGTCGTAGGCAAGTTTCATGCAGACAGCTTGTCCGGATGCGCTTTCGGCAGAAGACAGCATGCCTTGAAGGCAGAAATCAAAGAAAGCTGCGTTGACAGGCTTTGGGACAGGAAGATGATGAAGGATATTCAGTAGCAGACGTCTTGTTCCGTCATGGGGGCATTGCATGACCCGCAGCATCAGTTCCTCCCTTTTATCCATCAATAGGGAAGGGAGGAGGATGCTCAGTTTTTCACAAGCCCAAGTGGCATGCCAAGCTATCTTTGTTTCTTCATGCTGTGTCAGAGTATAAAGAGCATCAAAGCGGTCGGGGGAGCCGGCTACTTGATCCACTATGTTGTCTATGTGTTTTCTTCCTAAAGTTCCTTCAAGTGCTTTCTTGAAATCTTCCATAGTTTTCACAAAGTCAGCTGTTTAATTACCCACGTTCTTCAAGTCGCGGCTCAGTTTCATGGCGCAGAAGTTGGGGCCGCACATGGTACAGTACTCACCGTCCGTATGGCGGCCTTCATTGAAGTATTCCAAAGCGCGGTCGGGATCCAGACTCAGATGGAACTGGTCGCGCCAACGGAATTCGTAACGTGCCTTGCTTAAAGCATTGTCACGGATCTGTGCGCCCGGATGCCCTTTCGCCAGATCGGCTGCATGGGCGGCAATCTTGTAAGTGATGACACCAACGCGTACATCTTCTTTGTTGGGCAATCCCAAATGTTCTTTCGGGGTGACATAGCATAGCATAGCAGTGCCCAGCCAGCCGATTTGTGCGGCACCGATGGCCGAAGTGATATGGTCATATCCCGGAGCGATGTCCGTTACCAGCGGACCGAGGGTGTAGAACGGTGCATTGTGGCAGTGAGAGATCTGGCGTTCCATGTTTTCTTTGATTTTATGCAAAGGTACATGTCCCGGTCCCTCAATGAATGCCTGTACGTTTTTGTCCCATGCGCGGAGTACAAGTTCACCCATGGTATCTAGTTCGGCAAACTGTGCCTCGTCATTGGCATCAGCGATACAGCCCGGACGAAGTCCGTCACCCAAGGATACGGCTACATCGTATTGTGCCAGAATATCACAGATGTCGTCAAAATGCTCATATAAGAAACTTTCCTTGTCATGTACCAGACACCACTTGCTCATGATGCTGCCTCCGCGGCTTACGATGCCGCACAAACGTTTGTCAGCCAGATGTACATTTTGGCGGCGTATTCCGGCATGGATGGTAAAGTAATCCACTCCTTGTTCGCATTGTTCGATTAATGTATCTTTATAAATCTCCCAATTCAGATCCTCTACTTTACCGTTTACTTTCTCTAATGCCTGATAGATAGGTACGGTACCTACGGGGACAGGACAGTTGCGGACAATCCATTCGCGTGTTTCGTGAATGTTATCGCCGGTCGAGAGATCCATCAGGGTGTCACCTCCCCATTTGCAGCTCCACACGGCTTTTTCCACCTCTTCGTCAATGGAGGAAGTGGTGGCGGAGTTTCCGATGTTCGTGTTGATCTTCACTAAAAAGTTCCTGCCGATAATCATAGGCTCGCTTTCGGGGTGGTTGATATTGGCGGGAAGTACGGCACGCCCTGCGGCTATTTCATCACGTACGAATTCAGGGGTGATAAAGGTGTCGATGCCCAGTTCCCGGCAATTCATGTTTTCACGGATGGCTACATATTCCATTTCCGGTGTAACGATGCCAGCTTTGGCGTATGCCATTTGTGTGATGGCCTTTCCAGCTTTGGCACGATAGGGCAGGGCGATGTGTTCAAAGCGCAGGTGGTCCAGACTTTTATCGTCGCGGCGCATCTTTCCGTATTCTGAAGTGATGGAGGGCAGTTGTTCTACGTCTCCCCGTCCGGTAATCCAGCTTTCGCGTATACGGGGAAGTCCTTTTTTCAGATCGATTTCCATATTGGGGTCACTGAATGGGCCGCTGGTGTCATAAATATAAACGGGAGCATTGGGCGTTATTACTTTTTCACCGTTCACTATATTCACAGTAGGAGTCAGGTTTACTTTCTGCATTCCTACTTTGATGTATGAAAACAGGGTTCCTTGCATATATGCCTTTTCGGCATGAGCGTATGCTTTTTGATCTTGCTTTTTGTCCATCATATTTCTGTTTAATCTAAGAATGAAGTTAAAGGGGATGAGGCAGATGCGATCAAGTTCTGTCCTACTGCTCCTAAGCCTGCTTCATAAGCGCGGCGTCCGGCAATGACAGCTTCCTTGAAGGCTGTTGCCATGACTACCGGCTGACCGGCTACTGCGATGGCTGTATTGACCAGACAGGCGTCCGCGCCCATTTCCATCGCTTCGGCAGCATGGCTGGGGGCACCTATTCCGGCGTCCACTACCACAGGAACGGAAGCTTGTTCGATAATGATGCGCAGGAAGTCACGTGTCTGCAAGCCTTTGTTTGTCCCGATGGGGGCGGCAAGCGGCATGACAGTTGCTGCTCCTACCTCTTCCAGCCGTTTGCACAATGTAGGATCTGCCTGACAATAGGGCAATACGACGAAACCTAGTTTGACTAGTTCCTCGGTTGCTTTCAATGTTTCGGTAGAATCCGGCAACAAGTAGCGCGGATCGGGATGGATTTCCAGTTTCAGCCAGTTGGTGCCAAAAGCCTCGCGGGCCATTTGTGCGGCAAAGACGGCTTCTTCGGCTGTGCGCACACCGGAGGTATTGGGCAATAGCTGTATGTGAGGGTGAATGATATGTTTCAGCATATCATCTTCCTTATCGTCCAATTCAATGCGTTTCATGGCTACGGTTACCATTTCACATCCTGATGCCAGAATGGCTTCTTCCATTACGGTATTTGAATTGAATTTACCGGTTCCCAGAAATAAACGGGAATTAAATTCTTTTTCAGCTATAATCAGTTTCTTCATTGTATTTTGTGATTTTATTATAAATTCATGATTCGTTTAGTTTCCGCTACCGGGTCTTTCGCCCGGAGTATGGTTCCGCTCAAAGCAATGTCGGTGATTCCCGTTTCCATGATGGAAGGGATATCTTCCAAAGTAATTCCCCCGATGGCGACGATGGGCAGATGGATATCTGCCTCTTTCATTTGCTGAATAATGGAACGGTAACCTTCTAGTCCCAGCACTGGAGAGAGATCCTTTTTTGTGGTAGTAAAACGGAACGGGCCACAGCCGATGTAGTCAGCTCCAGCTTCGTAATGCATCTTTACATCGTCAAATGTATTGGCGGTGCCTCCGATGATGAATTCTTTTCCTAATATTTTCCGTGCTTCGGCTACGGGCATATCCTTTTTTCCCAAATGCACTCCGTCGGCATGAATTTTATTGACCAACTCCACGTGGTCGTCTATGATAAATGTTGCTCCGTAGTCTTTGCATAAGCCTTGCAGACGTATGGCTTCCCGTTCCACTTCGTCAACGGAAGTGTCTTTCATACGTAGCTGGATCCAGCGGCAACCGCCTTCCAAGGCCATGCGTGCGGAATCATAATAGGAATATGTGTCGGTGAAGTGAGTGATGAATTGAAGTTCCACGGTCTTATCCTCCACATGCAGCTTTAATGACTACCAGACTGTCATTGGGGTGTAACACACATTTCTCCCACTCTATACGGGGGACCATCCGGTTGTTTACCGCTATGGCGATACCTTTCTCAGGAAGTGTCAGAAAGGTGGAAAGTTCGGCTACGGTGCATCCGTCCTTTACTTCGGTTTCTTTGCTGTTTACTGTCAGTTTCATACTATAATATCAGTTTATGAATTTACTTGTAAATACAAAGAGTTGCTTTTTGACCGGATGGTATGAGGTAAGAAGTAACAATCCCTTCGGCGGTACTAACCGCATCAGGTTCACAGGGTATAATCTCAGCCCGTCCGCTGTTTACGTGGGGCACCCCTTTGTTTTACGATGGCAAAGATATGGGAAAGAAATGAATAATGCTACAACAGACTGCTTTATTTTTTGTGGAAGAATGTTTTTTTATGATTATCTTGCATTGTGCTTGTTTATTCTTGTAAAAGGATGAATGCATATCTGCTGTATCTTTGCATCTTAAAGCAGATTGCCCCGCTCCCTGAATGAATAGGGGCGAGGCAGCCTTATTATGATGTATAGTTAAGGGTCCTTTTATAGACGTTTTTCTACTACATCCCAGTCAATGATTTCCCATAACTTGTTCACATGATCTGCACGGCGGTTCTGGTAATCCAGATAGTAAGCATGTTCCCATACATCGAAACCCAGCAATGGTTTCAGTCCTGCACGCCACGGGTTGCTTCCGTTAGGTTCTTTGGTGATATGTAGTTTTCCCTGCTTATCTACAGAAAGCCAAGCCCAGCCCGAACCGAACAGTCCTGTGGAAGCGGTGTTGAATTCTTTCTTGAAGTTTTCAAAGCTTCCGAAGTCTCGGTTGATGGCTTCTGCTAGTTTTCCGGACGGTTCATGCTTGCTGGGTTTGGGGGTGAACTGAAGGAAATATAATGTATGGTTTAATACTTGTCCGGCGTTATTGAATATCGCTCCGTCGGGAGCTGATGTAACAATTTCCTCTACGGACTTTCCTTCAAATTCCGTACCTGGAACTAAAGAGTTCAAATTGTTTACATATGTTTGTAAGTGCTTGCCATAATGGTAGTCTATAGTAGCCTGACTGATTACAGGTTCGAGTCCGTTATTTGCATACGGGAGTTTTGGCATTTCGTAAGTCATAACTAATGAAATTAAAGTGGTTAATAATATATTCATTTTTAGTCGAGGTTTTAATTAAACTTCTATCATAATAACATTATTGGGCATGGAATTGTTCTGATAAACTCAAACTTTCTCTATCTTTGCAGGCGAAAGGTGAAATTTATGACGAATTATTTAGAAGAATTGAATGAAAGCCAGCGCGATGCAGTGCTTTACAACGAGGGTCCCTCTTTGGTGATAGCTGGAGCAGGTTCGGGGAAAACACGCGTGCTGACTTATAAGATAGCTTATTTACTGGAGCAGGGATATACTCCTTGGTCTATTTTGGCATTGACTTTTACCAATAAGGCTGCTCGCGAAATGAAAGAGCGTATAGCCCGTCAGGTGGGCGATCAGGCACGCTATTTATGGATGGGGACGTTCCATTCCATTTTTTCGCGTATCCTGCGGTGTGAGGCACAGGTTATCGGCTTTAGCTCCAATTTTACCATCTATGATTCTTCAGATTCGAAGAGTTTGATCAAGTCTATTGTAAAAGAAATGCAATTGGATGATAAAACCTATAAATCAGGGTTGATACAGGCGCGTATCAGCAATGCGAAAAATCATTTGGTTTTTCCTGATGCATATGTTTCGAACGCAGAGCTTTATCAGTATGATTTGAATGCCAAAGTACCCGCCACCCGTGATATTTACCGGCAATATTGGGAACGTTGCCGTCAAAGCGATGCGATGGATTTTGATGATTTGCTGCTTTATACTTATATGTTATTCCGCGATCATCCTGAAATTTGCCGTAAGTATGCGGAGCAGTTTCGTTATGTGCTGGTGGATGAGTATCAGGACACCAATTTTGCGCAACACAGCATTGTGCTTCAGCTTACCCAGGAGCATCAGCGTGTATGCGTGGTGGGGGATGATGCGCAGAGTATTTATTCCTTCCGAGGGGCTAATATTGACAATATATTGAAATTTACTCAACTGTATAAGGGGGCCAAGCTTTTTAAACTGGAGCAGAACTATCGTTCTACCCAGACCATTGTGTGTGCGGCAAACAGCCTGATAGAGAAAAATAGCGAGCAGATAAAGAAGGAGGTATTTTCAGAAAAAGCGAAGGGGGAGCCTATCGGAGTTTTCAATGCCTACAGTGATGTGGAGGAAGGGGAGATTGTTGCCAACCAGATTGTGAAACTGCGTTCACGGGAACATTATTCTTATAATGATTTTGCTATTTTATACCGTACAAATGCTCAAAGCCGTATTTTCGAGGAGGCTTTGCGGAAGCGTAGCCTACCTTATAAAATTTATGGAGGACTTTCTTTTTATCAACGCAAGGAGATTAAAGACGTTATTTCTTACTTTCGTCTGGCGGTAAATCCGAATGATGAGGAGGCTTTTAAGCGGGTATTGAATTATCCGGTGCGAGGAATCGGGGATACTACGTTGAACAAAGTTATTGATGCGGCTGCACAGCATCATGTTAGTCTTTGGATGGTTTTGGAAGAGCCGTTGGCATACGGCTTGAATATTAACAAGGGGATGCATACCAAGTTACAGGGGTTTCGTGAACTGGTAAAAAGTTTTATAGTGGAGATCCCGAAAAAGAATGCATATGAATTGGGGGCAATGATTGTTCGTCAGTCCGGCATTATGAATGAGATTTATCAGAGCAATGATCCGGAAAACCTGAGCCGTCAGGAGAATATTGAAGAACTGATAAACGGTATGCATGATTTTTGTGCAATCCGTGAAGAAGAAGGGAATGAGAACATCCTGTTGACGGATTTCCTGTCGGAGGTTTCTCTGCTGACAGACCAGGATAACGAGAAAGAGGAGGATGCTGAGAAGATAACCTTGATGACCATTCACTCTGCTAAAGGCTTGGAGTTTAAAAACGTTTTTGTAGTTGGGTTGGAAGAGAACTTGTTTCCCAGTGCTTTGTCACTCAATTCGTATAAGGAATTGGAAGAGGAGCGCCGCTTGTTTTATGTGGCGATTACACGTGCCGAGGAGCATTGCTATTTGTCTTTTGCCAAGAGCCGGTTTAAATATGGAAAGATGGAGTTCAGTAGCCCGAGCCGTTTCTTGAAAGATATTGATGTACATTTCCTGAAGCTGCCTCAGGAGGAACAGATGGCCCGGAGAATAGACGAGAGAGCCAGCCGTTTCTGTCGTGAGCAAAATGAACGTGCGTCTCGTTTCTTGTTTGACGAATCTGCTTCGCAGCCTTCTTATGGGCGTTCTTCATCAAATTTGTCTGGTGGTCAGAAATCATTTTTTGTTGGAGAAAGACCGAAAGCTGAGATTATCCGTCCCAGTGTGCCGCGCAATTTGACTAAGGTAGGTCTTGCTACGGTCTCAAAGCCGTCCGCGGCGGGAACCTTGCCGGTGAATGTGCTGGCAGGGCAGGTGATAGAGCATGAACGCTTTGGAATAGGCGATGTGATAAAAGTGGAAGGAACCGGTGAGAACAGCAAGGCGACTGTCCGTTTCCGGAATGCCGGAGAGAAACAATTATTGCTGAAATTCGCCCGGTTCAAAGTTGTGGAATAAATATTCTAATAGAATTCTGATACAAAAATGATAGATATCCATAAAGTACCTTCTCCATGCTATGTGATGGATGAAGCATTGCTCAGAAAGAATCTGAGTTTGATAAAGAGTGTGGCAGACCGGGCCGGAGTTGAGATCATCTTGGCTTTCAAATCTTTTGCCATGTGGAAATCATTTCCCGTTTTTAGGGAATACATCCGTTATACTACAGCTAGCTCTGTATATGAAGCCCGTTTGGCATATGAAGAATTTGGCAGTAAGGCCCATACTTATTCTCCGGCGTATACGGATACTGATTTTCCGGTTATCATGCAATGCAGCAGTCATATAACCTTTAACTCCTTCAGTCAGTTCCGGCGTTTTTATTCTATGGTTAAGGCCTCTGGAGAAAAGATATCCTGTGGTATCCGTATTAATCCTGAATATTCGGAAGTAGAGGTGGAACTTTATAATCCTTGTGCTCCCGGTACACGTTTTGGGGTGACGGCCGATTTGCTTCCCGAGACTTTACCGGAGGGTATCGAAGGCTTCCATTGTCATTGTCATTGTGAATCCAGTTCTTATGAATTGGAACATACTTTGCAGCACATAGAAGAGACGTTTGCCCGTTGGTTCCCACAAATAAAATGGTTGAATTTGGGAGGGGGGCACCTGATGACACGTAAAGATTATGATACGGAGCATCTTATTTCTTTATTAAAAGGATTGAAAGCCCGTTATCCTCATTTGGAGATTATTTTAGAACCGGGTTCGGCTTTTACTTGGCAGACCGGACCTTTGGTCGCTTCTGTTGTCGATATAGTGGAAAACCGGGGGATAAAAACTGCGATTCTGGATGTTAGTTTTACTTGTCACATGCCCGATTGTCTTGAAATGCCCTATCAGCCGGCAGTGCGTGGTGCCGAAGCTTTACCTGTCGATGCGATAAAAACAGCTTTAACGGAAGAGAATATCTACCGTTTGGGTGGAAACAGTTGTTTAAGTGGCGACTATATGGGTAGCTGGCGTTTTGACCATCCGTTACAGGTAGGAGAACGCATTGTTCTGGAAGATATGATTCATTACACTATGGTAAAAACAAATATGTTTAATGGAATCCATCACCCTTCTATCGCTATTTGGCATACAGATAATACATTGGAAGTATATAAAGACTTCCGGTATGAGGACTATCGTGATCGCATGTCCTGATGGTAATTAAAAAAACTTTTGGTTTGTATTGATTATGAGGAAATTGATGAAATAATGTAATAAAAGTGCTATAAAAAGTATAGAAAACTTTTGGAAGTTTAGAAAAAAGCACTACCTTTGCATCCGCAATCGGGAAACAGCTGAGAAATAGTTAAAGACCGAAGGCGGATATTTGCGGAAATAGCTCAGTTGGTAGAGCATAACCTTGCCAAGGTTAGGGTCGCGAGTTCGAGTCTCGTTTTCCGCTCACATAAATAAAATCTTGTGGGTGTGCAAGAGTATTCACAGAATGCCCAGGTGGCGGAATGGTAGACGCGCACGTTTCAGGTGCGTGTGTCGAGAGGCATGCAGGTTCGAGTCCTGTTCTGGGCACTATAGCACGAGATTTTCGTTTCTGGAGGAATGGCGGAATTGGTAGACGCGCCACTTTGAGGGGGTGGTGACAATTATGTCGTGTGAGTTCGAGTCTCATTTCCTTCACGAAGAGAGGATATTTGCGGAAATAGCTCAGTTGGTAGAGCATAACCTTGCCAAGGTTAGGGTCGCGAGTTCGAGTCTCGTTTTCCGCTCACATAAATAAAATTTTGTGCGTTGTGACAAGAGTGTTACACAGAATGCCCAGGTGGCGGAATGGTAGACGCGCACGTTTCAGGTGCGTGTGTCGAGAGGCATGCAGGTTCGAGTCCTGTTCTGGGCACTATAGCACGAGATTTTCGTTTCTGGAGGAATGGCGGAATTGGTAGACGCGCCACTTTGAGGGGGTGGTGACAATTATGTCGTGTGAGTTCGAGTCTCATTTCCTTCACGAAGAGAGGATATTTGCGGAAATAGCTCAGTTGGTAGAGCATAACCTTGCCAAGGTTAGGGTCGCGAGTTCGAGTCTCGTTTTCCGCTCACATAAATAAAATTTTGTGCGTTGTGACAAGAGTGTTACACAGAATGCCCAGGTGGCGGAATGGTAGACGCGCACGTTTCAGGTGCGTGTGTCGAGAGGCATGCAGGTTCGAGTCCTGTTCTGGGCACTATGTTAGAGGTTTGCGGAAATAGCTCAGTTGGTAGAGCATAACCTTGCCAAGGTTAGGGTCGCGAGTTCGAGTCTCGTTTTCCGCTCAAAAGAAAAGACCAGTGTAGAAATACATTGATCTTTTTTATTTATCATGGCGTGAATGTAGAAAACGGAAGAAGGTCAAATCAATAAATATTGATATACCCTCCTCCCGCTGTTTTAGTCAAATCATCCGCAATGGAAATATTTATTGACCAACGCTAACATTCCTTCCGGATTATCTTTCAAGTCGTTACGTAAAGTCAGATCGTTATAGCCAGTTAATTTGCTGATGATTCCATCAATCATAGTAGGGCTGAACACATTATGTTTTTGGAATATTTCGCGCTGTTGCTGCAAACAGGCTGCAGAAGCCGTACAGCTATCGGGAAGCTGGGTCAATGCCTTCAGTTTGTCTGCATTTTCTTTCTGATGAATATTGACGTTTACGTAAGTTTTTTCTGCAATGTCTAGTGCATTTTCTATTTCAAAACCATGGCGGCAGGCTACAGCTAGTCCTGCTATCAGTTGGTAGAGATCGGCCGATCCGTCCGGTGATCGCATTTCCACCGTTTGTTTTTGTGTGGTATCATAATGGCTTTCCGTTTCCAGTGGATTGGCAGTCATGCACATATCTGTTTTAGTTGCCCATCCTAGAGGTACGCGTACCAATACTGAACGGTTGCGGTCACCCCAGCAAATATTAGTTGGCGCTTCCTGATGGGGAACCAGGCGGAAATAAGAAGTAGGATTGGTGTTACCGAATGCAGTGATGGATGGAGCAAGTTCCATCATGCCGGCAATAGCTTTGCGTGCTGTTTCTGATAAAACACCTTCTTTCAACATTTGGTTTTGTCCATCTTTCATGATACGCATGTGGATATGCAATCCGGAACCAGCTTTTCCTGTAGTTATTTTAGGCGCGAAAGTAATGTTATAACCATGTTTATAGGCCAGATTACGTATAATCCATTTGGCAATCATCAATTGGTCTGCCGCATCTTCGGCATTGACAGGCAGGAATTCTATTTCATTCTGTTCATATATCATGCCATTCAAGGTAAAATTACCTACTTCGGAGTGTCCATACTTTATTTGTCCGCCTGCTTGTGCAATATAGACCATGCACTGGGTACGGAAATCATTGAACTTGGCGTATGGTGCTGATTCATGATAACCTTTCTGGTCTGTTGCCTCGAACATATTTGTATCCGGAGCAATTACATAGTACTCCAATTCTCCCATAGCCTGAAATTCCATGCCGGTTATTTTATTGAATGCCTTGCATGCTTTGTGTAAGGTATGTTCGGGTGAACTTTCCAACGGCTTTCCATCCTTGTTAAAGAAAGAGCAAAGCATGGAAAGTGTGGGGATCTCGGCAAAAGGATCTAAAAAAGCCGTCCGGAATCGGGGAATTACATATAGATCACTGCTGCCCGCCTCAATGAATGGAAATAGGCTGGAACCGTCCACTCGCTCCCCGCAAGTCAGGATAGCATCTAGATATGCTTGGTTGTTGATAACGAAATTCAATGTCTTCAGTCGTCCGTCTCCGGCGGGATACATAAAGTTGACCATACGGATGCCATTCTGCTGAATGTATCGTTTTATGTCTTCTTTGGTAAACTCTGCACAAGGTTTTTCTAGAAATGCCACCAATTGGTTAGGGTTCATTATTAATTCTTTATTCATAGCAAAATTGGTTGTTTTTTGTTTGTTATTGGGTTAACTTTCCAAAGATAACAAAAAGTTTTCTGAAAATCCTATGAAAAGTTCATAGATATTTTCTTTCATACTGAGTGATATTCTCTTTATCTTTTTCTGTTTGGGAGAACATTGTTTTATAATTTGTCCTACCTTTGCACCGCTGTTTTAAAATATAAATAAGAGAATCATTATGGAACCGATGCATAAAATTAATAAAGTAGAGGTCCGGAATTTACAGATCGAAGATTACATCCAATTATCACAATCATTCAAACGGGTGTATGCGGATAAGGATGTGTTTTGGACACACGAGCAAATAGAAACGCTTATCCGAATTTTTCCGGAAGGGCAAGTAGTAACGGTGGTAGACGATAAGATAGTGGGATGTGCTCTTTCTATTATTGTAGACTATGATATGGTAAAGGGAGATCATACCTATGCCAAAGTAACTGGTAATGAAACTTTCTGTACGCATAATCCGGAAGGGAATATTTTGTATGGTATCGAGGTGTTTATCCATCCGGATTATCGCGGTTTGCGTCTGGCACGCCGTATGTATGAGTACCGGAAAGAATTATGCGAGAAACTGAATCTGAAAGCGATCATGTTCGGTGGTCGTATTCCTAATTATTATAAGTATGCGGATACGATGCGTCCTAAGGAATATTTGGATAAGGTGCGTTCCCGTGAGATTTATGATCCAGTATTGACATTTCAGCTTTCCAATGATTTTCATGTGCGTCGTGTCATGAAGAATTATCTTCCCAATGACGAAGAATCCAAGCATTGTGCCACTTTGTTGCAATGGGATAATATTTATTATCAGGAGCCTACGCAGGATTATGTGGATAAGAAAACCACTGTACGTGTAGGGTTAGTGCAATGGCAGATGCGCCCTTATAAAACATTGGATGATGTATTTGAGCAGGTTGAGTTTTTCGTAGATGCCGTTTCCGATTATAAGAGTGATTTTGTTCTTTTTCCGGAATATTTCAATGCGCCGTTGATGGCCAAGTTCAATCATTTGGGAGAAGCCCAGAGCATTCGTGGTTTGGCACAATATACCGAAGAGGTTCGCGACCGTTTTATCAATTTGGCTATCAGTTATAATATTAATATCATTACGGGTAGTATGCCATACGTAAAAGAGGACGGAGGGCTTTATAATGTTGGTTTTTTAGTACGGCGTGACGGTTCATACGAAATGTATGAAAAGGTACATGTCACTCCCGATGAGATAAAGAGTTGGGGTCTTTCGGGTGGTAAGATGGTGCAGACTTTTGATACGGATTGCGCTAAGATTGGTATTTTGATTTGTTATGATGTGGAATTTCCCGAACTTTCTCGTATCATGGCCGATCAGGGAATGCAGATTCTGTTTGTTCCATTCCTGACTGATACTCAGAACGGTTATTCTCGTGTGCGTGTTTGTGCTCAGGCACGGGCTATCGAGAATGAATGTTTTGTCGTTATAGCCGGTAGTGTGGGTAATTTGCCGCGTGTACACAATATGGATATTCAGTATGCACAGTCTGGTGTATTTACTCCGTGTGATTTCGCTTTCCCTACTGATGGTAAACGGGCTGAGGCGACTCCGAATACCGAAATGATTCTGGTTTCGGATGTTGATCTGAATCTGTTGAATGAATTGCATACGTATGGCAGTGTGCGCAATTTGCGTGACCGCAGGCATGACCTTTATGAACTGAAGGTAAAGAAATAAAAAATGTTTCATTACGGATTACTTAGGTTAACGCTGGTTTATAGATAAGTGGTTATTATTTTATATTTCCACTTTACTTTTAAGAATAATCTGTGTTAATCAGAGTAATCCTGTGATGAGCTCTGTTATTTCGGAATAAAAGGAACTATGGGCCATTCAATAACAAACAGAGTTCTTCCTTGTCCGCTTTCCTGTAAATAGAGATTGCCCCCATGTCTTTTTATAATCTGCCGGCACAGACTAAGCCCGATTCCCGTCCCTTCTGTTTTTGTAGTAAAGAAAGGAACGAATATTTTTTCTTGTAACTCCATAGGGATTCCCTGCCCATTGTCAAGTAGTTTTATATAAAGTTTGTCTGTTACCTCCAGTGTTACTTCTATTTGTCCGTCTGTCTTTCCTTCCAATGATTGCATACTGTTCTTCAGCAGATTTAAGAAAACTTGAGAGAGTTGCTTCTCATCGCCCTCAATATATATGTCAGAAGGGGTACTGCGCAGAATGAAATGGATATGGGCATTCTCAAAATCAGATTGTAGCAACAGACCCAGATTGTGCAATGAATCGGTCAGTGAGAATCGCTTCTTTTTCGGTTCCGGCATATACGATAAGCGTCGGTATGATTCTGTGAATTCCATCAATCTTTCGCTCTGTTCACGAATCACTCCAAGTCCTCGTATTACTTTCTCGTCCGTACCAGGACGCAATGAAAGTGTTTGTGACAGGGAAACAATAGGAGCGATGGTATTCATTATTTCATGAGTAAGCACCCGGGTCAGTTTGCTCCATGACTCACTTTCTTTCTCACTCAGTTCATTGCTGATATCTTTGATAGCCAACAGGGTAATCGTTTCTGAATTTAGTTTCATCCGGTTCATGGATAGTGACAGCTGTTTTTTTGAGTTGGATTGTAAAAGAAAAGAATCTTCCACATTTCTATGGGCTATGAAATCTTTCAAGGCCGGATATTGCTCTTCCAGTTGGCGGAGGAATATGATTGGCTCAACTCCCAGCAAACGTAAAGCTGCGCCATTCACAAATATGACTCTCTTTTCGGAGTTCCACGCTAGCACTCCATTCGGTACTTCTTCCAGTAAAGAGTAATAAAAGTTCTCCTGTATCCGGCTCTGCGATTTCGTTGTGGCAAGCAATTCATTGATCCGGTTTAGTGAATGGCTCAGTGCATTCATTTCTTTATCTGCCGATTGCTCGTTGAACAATATCATGTTCTCTTTATCTTCCACCGCATCCAGAAATATCCTTATTTTGGTATTGAACTTATTCAACCGTTTTACCAAAGCTCCGATTAAAAAAAGCGAAAAGATGAATAGCAGACTGCCAAGAATGAGGGCGGTATGTGTAATGACAAGTGCGATCCCTGCTCCGGCCACAGCGATTATTAATAAGATGTAGCTCAGGATAACCATATATAGATGTTTGCTGAATACCATGATTATCAGAGCTTGAAGCGTTTTATCTTATTGTAAAGTGTCTGGCGGCTGATGCCTAACTGTTCGGCTGTTGCCGTCAGATTTCCATCGTTTTGACGGATAGCTGTTGCTATGGCCTGACGTTCCACTTCTTCCAGATTGGGTACGGTAGTGGAGAATTGAGGGTTCCAGGTTTGTTTTACGAAAATGTCTTTAGGACGGATGACATTTCCTTCACATAAGATGATCGCTTTCTCGATGGCATGTTGTAATTCCCGGATATTTCCCGGCCAATGATAAGAACATAATTTCTCCAAAGCATGTTCATGCAAGGAAATATCTTTTTTTTCGTATTTGGCGGCATAACGTTGCATAAAATAATCAATGAATAAATGTATATCGTTCCCTCGTTCCCGCAAAGGCGGAATTTCCAGGTGGATGGTATTCAGTCTGTACAATAAGTCCTCACGGAAAGTCCCGGAATCCACCATCTCCTGAATATTCTTGTTAGTAGCTGAAAGCAGCCGGATATCCACTGGGATGACTTTATTACTGCCGATGCGTGTAATTTTTCGGTTTTGTAATACGGTGAGCAACTTTGCCTGCATGGCTAGAGGGAGATTTCCTATTTCATCCATAAACAGGGAACTGCCGGATGCCGCTTCAAACTTTCCCGGTCGACTCTCGTAGGCATCGGTAAAAGAACCGCGTTCATGCCCGAACAGCTCACTTTCGAATAAAGATTCACTGATTGCTCCCATATCTACCGTTACCATAGTATGTTCCCGTCGTGTGGAAAGCCGGTGTATTTCTTGTGCCAGCATCTCTTTTCCCGTTCCGTTTTCTCCGGTAATCAAGATATTGGCGTCTGTGCGTGCCACTTTCACTACCATTTTCATTAACTGCTGCATGGCAGGAGATGTCCCCACAATCATTGGTGATTGGCTTCTATCGGGGACTCTGTTTTTCCTTTTCTTACCACTTCCGAAAGCTTCTTTTATTTTGCATACCAAGGTCCGGTTGTCCCAAGGCTTCAACAAGAAATCGGTCGCATCATTCTTTAAAGCTCTTACCGCCAGTTCCACATCCCCGTATGCCGTAAGCATGACTACGGGTAGTGCAGGAGCTATCTCGCGGATTCGTTTCAGCCAATACAACCCTTCGTTGCCGTTATTGATTCCTGCTGAGAAATTCATATCAAGAATAATTACATCTACCGGAGAGGTATTCAGAATAGATATAATTTGATTCGGATGATGGGCTGTCTTTATTTCGCTGAACTCTGTTTCCAGCAACAGTTCCAGCGAGGCCAATACTCCTTTATTATCATCTACTATTAAAATTGTTCCTTTTTCCATAGCATTTTGCTTTCAGAGGCTAAAGATATCTGCTTTTGACTGTTCCTGCAAATGAGGTGTCCAATTATTGGACATTTTTTATTATTTTCTGTAATGCTTTTATTTACCGTAGGGGCGGTTTGACACTTGGAATGCGTCTTCAGTCCGTTTTATCCGTGCTTCAATATTTCTCTTGGATCGCCCTGGCTTTGCGGTGTTTATAATTTGGACGTTATACCGTCTAAAAATTGGACGATCAGTTTATGACTTCTTTTGTAACTCGTTGATTATTAGTATGTCGTTTGTTTTGGCATACCATTTGATCTCTATTCTGTGTCTAAACCAAAGTAAAATGAAAAATAATTTGATAATTGTGTGTTTGTTGTCGAGTTTGTCTTTGCCTGTGTGTGGGCAAAGTACACTGGACGATTGCATACGCTATGCCTGGGAACATAATCCCGGTTTCAAGAATATCCGGATAGACGTAAAGGAAGCACGTACAGACTATGTGGCTGCCATGGGTAAATTTCTTCCTCATGTTTCAGTACAGGCGGAAGTAGGCAGGCACATCGGGCGTTCTGTCGATCCGGATACCAATGGATACACTGCCGATTCGTATAATCAAGGGACTATAGGAATGGATATCACTCTTTCTTTATTTGAAGGGTTTGCCCGGATTAATCGTTTGCGATATACACATTGGACTAAAAAAGAGAAGGAATGGGATCATTTGGCAAAGCAAAATGATCTGGCTTATCAGGTAGCCGAAGCCTATTATAAAGCGGCATTGGATAAAAAGCTTTCAGAATTGGCCGCTGAGCAGCTTCGTTTGGGAGAACGTTATCTGAAGCAGACGGAAACTTTCGTAGAACTGGGCTTGAAGTCGCTTTCGGACTTGCAGGAGGTGAAAGCACGTCATCAAGGAGATGTGTTCAGAAAGCGTTCGTATGAAAAAAATAGTCAGATGTCTTTCCTTTATTTGAAAGAAATAGTAGGAATGAAAGAGGGAGATACTTTGTCTGTTTCCTTATCAGCTGGTGAAGATACACCCTTATTAATGCCTCAGGTAGAAATAGAGGAAATCTATTTACAATCTGTACACGCGTTGCCGGATTATAAACGGATGGAGATGTGGGAACGAGCAGCCCGTAAGGAGTATGCTGTGGCCCTTGGGCAGTTCAGCCCCACCATCTTCGCCCGTTTTTCATGGGGATCTGATTTTTATAATTCCTTGTTCTCGTTACATCAATTGCGTGACCATTGGAATAAATATATAGGAGTAGGTATTTCATTTCCTATTCTTAGCGGATTGGATCGGTATGCCGGAGTAAAGAAGAAGAAATTGAATTTGCAGCGAGTGCGGAACAATATAGAGGAAGAGAAACTGCATTTACGTAATGAAACGGAACAAATTGTACTTTCATTACATTCGGGATGGGAAGAACATCGACAGGCTGTCCTACAGGTAAAAGCCGAAACACAAGTGCTGAAAGAAACAGAAAGGAAGTGGGAGGAAGGGCTTGTTTCCGTATTCCAACTGATGGAGGCGCGAAATCGCCTGCTTGCCGCTAAAGCGGAAAAAATAAGAGTACGTTTGCAGTACGAACTGACATCACGACTGGCTATGTATTATCAAACAGGAAGTTTTATTAACCACTAAAAATATGGACACACTAATTGAACGTAAAAAGCGTTTCACTCCCAAGCAGATTTATGGAGGTACGGGAGTATTATTCATACTGGTACTCATTCTCTATTTTATTTTTCGTGATACCGGTTCTTCCATGACCATTGACAAAAGCCGTATCACTATCGCTACAGTTACAGAAAATGAGTTTAATGATTATATCCGCGTGATTGGCCAAGTACTTCCCAGCCGCATGATTTACCTTGATGCTATAGAAGGCGGAAGGGTGGAGGAACGCCTTCATGAGGAAGGAGCAATGGTAAAGAAAGGGGATGCGATTTTGCGTCTGAGTAATCCGCTGCTGAATATTGGTATCATGCAAAGTGAAGCTGATTTGGCCTATCAGGAAAACGAGTTGCGTAATACCCGTATCAGTATGGAGCAGGAACGGTTAAGCCTGAAGCAGGACCGTATCGGTATGCAGAAAGACTTTCTTATAAAGAAACGTCGTTACGGGCAATACAAGCGGCTGATGGAGGAGCAATTGATAGCGAGGGAGGATTATCTCCAGGCTACGGAGGAGTATGAAGCGGCAAAAGAACAATTGTCGGTATTGGATGAACGGATCCGTCAGGATAGTTTGTTTCGTTTGACTCAGATATCCAGCTTGGACGAGAATATTATGAATATGAAACGAAGTCTGGCATTGGTACGTGAACGTCTTGAAAATCTGAAAGTGAAAGCTCCCATAGACGGACAGGTGGGTAATCTTGAAGCACAAATCGGACAATCCATTTCTGCCGGAGAACATATCGGCCAGATTATTACTGCTGATCTGAAGGTACAGGCATTGATTGACGAGCATTATGTGGAGCGTGTCGTTCAGGAACTTCCTGCCGACTTTACCCGTGACGGCGAGAATTATAAATTAGAAGTAACCAAAGTATATCCTGAAGTGAAGGACGGGCAGTTTCGTACTGATTTCCGTTTCACAGCAGGGCGTCCCGGAAATATCCGGGCCGGACAAACTTATCATATCAATCTTCAGTTGGGCGATCCTGTCAAGGCTGTTCTGATTCCTCGGGGAGGTTTTTTCCAAATTACCGGAGGGCGATGGATATATGTTGTGGATGAAAGTGGTAAATTTGCCGTCAGACGCCCTATTAAGATTGGCAGACAGAATCCTCAGTTTTATGAAGTGACTGACGGTCTGGCTTCCGGTGAGAAAGTTATTATTTCCGGTTACGAACTGTTTGGAGATAATGAGAAACTGATTTTAAACGAATAAAAAACACACGTAAGAATGATTAAAGTAGAAAACCTCTCTATGTTGTTCAGCACCGAGGAAGTGCAGACCAAAGCATTGAATGAAGTAACTTTCGAGATTGGAAAGGGAGAATTTGTCGCTATCATGGGACCGTCCGGTTGTGGAAAATCTACCTTGTTGAATATACTTGGAACATTAGATACCCCTACTTCGGGCTCCTATCTCTTTGAGGGAAAGCGAGTGGATAAAATGAATGAAAACCAACTGACCGCTCTACGTAAAGGAAGTATCGGCTTCATTTTCCAAAGCTTTAATTTGATTGATGAACTGACTGTCTATGAGAATATTGAACTCCCATTGGTTTATCTTAATATAAAGCCGGCAGAACGTAACAGGCGTGTAAAGGAAGTGCTTGAAAAAGTGAATATGCTGCACCGTGCCAATCATCTGCCGCAACAGTTATCAGGTGGACAACAGCAACGTGTGGCTATTGCCCGTGCCGTAGTAACCAATGCCCGACTTCTGCTGGCGGATGAGCCGACAGGTAATTTGGATTCTACCAATGGGGTGGAAGTGATGGAACTGCTCAGTACACTGAACAAGCAGGGAACCACCATCATCATTGTTACCCATTCACAGCGTGATGCTGCTTATGCACATCGTATAATCCGTTTGCTGGATGGTAAGATTATTGCCGAGAATCGTAACCGCCCCATGGAATCTGATACCAAAATTGAAATTTTATGATCATACGAAATTATTGGAATAGCGCTTGGCGTAATCTGATGAAGAGGAAAGGTTTCAGCTTCATTAATATCTTCGGCTTGGCCGTAGGCATGGCATCAGCCTTATTGATACTTACTTACGTTGCTTTTGAATTTAGTTTTGACAAGATGCATAGTAAGAGTGCCCGGATTTATCGTGTGCAAAGTACTTTTCATGAGGGGGAAGCTCTGACGGATGATTGGGCGACTAGTTCATTTGGATATGGTTCGGCCATGCAGGAAAATCTGGCGGGAATTGAGGATTATACCCGTGTGGGATGTATTATCCAACCGGAGCAATTGGTAAAATATGGTGAATTGTGTTTGCGTGAGAATGAAATAGCTTACGCTGATCCCGGTTTCTTCCGTCTGTTTGATTTTGAATTGCTGAAAGGCGACCGCACCTCTTGTCTTTCCATGCCGGGCCAGGTTGTGATCACGGAACGGATTGCCCGTAAATATTTCAGAGATGAAGACCCTGTCGGGAAGATACTTATCTTTAACAGTAATATGGGAAAAATGTCTTGTGAGGTAACCGGAGTCATGAAAGAAATGCCTTCTAATTCGCATATACATTATAATTTTCTTTTATCATATGCCACCTTACCTAAATGGGTACAGGAGTATTGGTACAAACATGAAGCCTATACATATGTATTGCTGGATTCGCCCGAGCGCAAAGAAGAGATAGAACGTGCTTTTCCTCAATTGGCCGAGAAGTATAAAACTGAAGAGGCATTGAAAAACAAGACTTGGGGAGTGAGGTTGGAGCCATTGGAGAAGATTCATCTTAATCCTCAATTAGGTTATGAGGCCGAGTTGAAAGGGAACCGTTCGGCCATTATCGCATTGATTTTCGGAGCTATTGCTATTTTGATTATCGCTTGGATCAATTATATAAACCTGACAGTTGCCCGTTCTATGGAGCGTGCAAAGGAGGTGGGGGTGCGCAGGGTAGTGGGAGCTTTCCCGAAACAGCTTGTCAATCAATTCCTTTTCGAGGCATTTGTAATGAATCTGATTGCCTTTGTCATTGCTCTCGGGCTAATCGAATTATTACTTCCTGCATTCAATCAGTTGGTAGGACGCACCATCACTTTCTCGGTATGGTTCACCGAATATTGGGGCATTTTAGTCTTGCTGCTTTTTGTAGCCGGTATTTATATCTCGGGTTACTATCCCGCGCGTGCGTTGTTACGCAAAAAGCCGATTGTATTGTTGAAAGGTAAGTTTCAGAACAGTCGTGCCGGAGAGAATACACGTAAAATATTGGTTATTGTACAATATACAGCCTCCATGATATTGCTTTGTGGTACACTGATTGTTTTTGCACAACTCAATTACATGCGTCGCCAGTCTTTGGGGATAAAGACCGATCAGATTTTGGTAATCAAGTTTCCCGGGCCTACCGAGGGAATGAAAACAAAGATGGAAGCCATGCGGAAAGCGATCAGAAAGTTGCCGCTGGCTTCAAAAGTAACTTGTTCCGGAGCTGTACCAGGTGAAGAAGTAGCCATGTTTTTATCCAATCATCGTGCGCATGATGCATTGAAGCAGAACCGATTGTACGAAATGTTAAGTTGCGACCCTGACTATATAGATGCATACGGACTGGAGGTGGTAGCCGGACGGGGTTTTTCCGAGGAATATGGGGACGATGTGAATAAATTGGTTATCAACGAAACAGCCGCCCGTATGTTAGGATATATGGATAATGATGATGCCATTGGTGAGGAAATAGCTGTTGAAACGGTAGGAGAGCCCATGCAGGTAATCGGAGTAGTGAAGGACTATCATCAGCAAGCGTTGAATAAAGGTTATACAGGAGTGATGCTTTTTCATAAAGATAAGATTGATTGGATTCCTCAGCGTTATATCTCAGTCGTGATGAAACCGGGTGATCCTTCGGAATTAGTATCACAGATAGGAGAAATATGGAATAATTACTTTGCGGATTCCAGTTTTGATTATTTCTTCCTCGACCAGTTCTATGACCGGCAGTACCGTCAGGATGAGGCTTTCGGCGTATTGATGGGAGGTTTTACCGGATTGGCTATTTTTATCTCTTGCTTAGGTTTATGGGTGTTGGTTATGTTTTCTTGTGCCGTCCGCACCAAGGAGATGGGCATTCGGAAAGTATTGGGGGCATCTCGTTGGAATTTGTTTTATCAGTTGGGTAAAGGTTTCTTTATTCCTATTATTATTGCGGTTGTGATTGCTTTGCCGGTAGCTTGGTTCAGCATGAATGCATGGTTGAGTCATTATCCGTTCCGGACGGAACTGGAGGTGTGGTTCTTCTTGTTGCCTATCGTATTGATGCTGCTTATTTCCTTCTTAACTGTAGCAGGACAGACCATGAAGGTTATTTATAGTAAACCGGCTCGTTCGTTAAAATACGAATGATAAGACATAAGATGCCCATAGTCAGTAATTAAGGTTGTAATTCCTGTAATTCATTTACAAAGAATGTCATTCCCTTATTGTAAATTTGCAAACGAAGACAATAAGTATGATAAAACTTTGAAGATGAAAAACAATACAATGATTATTGCATGTTTGTGTGCTGTCGGTATAATGAATGTTAGCATGCTCCATGTTCATGAAAATATGCAGGGTACTACTCGTACGAGAAGTTATAAGGTAGAAGAAGTGGTGGTTACGGGAACACGGAATGAAACGGACATACGGCATTTGCCGATGACTATTTCGGTGGTAGGGAGGCAAAATTTGGAACATACTTATCAACCTTCCGTGCTTCCTGCTTTGACCGAACAGGTTCCCGGGCTATTCACTACGGGCAGGGGAATCATGGAATCGGATTGTAGCGACAGGAACAAGATGAATTTGCCGGCTATATTGATGTTCGGTAGGATATACAAGGTTGGTTGTCTTTAAATGTGGGTATGCGGATTGACTATCATTCACATGTGGGCACTGAGTGGGTTCTCCAAGGTGGGCTGGCTTTTCATCTTCCCGGAAATGCTGAAATGAAAATGATGGTAAGTAAGGGATTCCGTAACCCCACTATATGCGAAATGTATATGTTTTGCCCAGCCAATCCGGAATTGTTTGTCCGGGGGGAAACTTGTTGGCACAACACTATGAAATCAACGAGGGTTTTCCTATACCTAAGACGACATTGATGAGTGGAGTGAATTTATTTTTAGATTATCTTGGTATTGCTCGTGATGGATGTTTTTCAGTTCTAGCCAATAAATAATTGTTTTTTTCATCTAAACTTTGAATACCTTTTGAATTTTTCTATAAAACTAATTTTGCATCTAAAATTATTTTATTAATTTTACAGCGTTTTTAATGAGAGTCTAACTCTCTATAGTTACAAATGAGCGATGAGAAAGGGTGTCCTGATGGCATCCTTTCTCTTTTATAGTATATATCTATATTGTATTGGATTTTGCTTATGTTACGATTATGTGAAATCACGATACGTTTTTTGTATTTCCGTTTCTCCAACTTTTAGCAGACTTAATTGTTATTCTTGCATTAAAAAACAATTGGATCTCCCTTTGTTATATATTTAACACTCTTTTCATTTCTTTTTGTTGAACAATCTATGCGATTCGCGTGTTAATATAATGTGTTTTTCATAGTAATAGATTTAAGATTAATAGTTAGTATTTGCTTGTGAAAGTCAGTACACTTACGGATAAAAGCGTTTATCCGAAAAGAAAAGAGAGGCAACTGGAAACGGAAGCCTCTTTCTTTTTGAGGAGTATCGTTTATTCATTGTCGCTTTTGAATAAAACATTTTTTATTTCTGATATAAAAAAGATAGCGTGAGTAAATATCACGTCAAGTATAATAAATGTTATAATCTTACCGATACCCAATCGATAAATACTAATTTAGCTAATATAATGCCTGAAACGGCTTGTGAATGGTTACAATCATTCTAAATAAAGTAAGATAATATATTGAAAAAAAGAGAAGCTGTCTCAAACTTGAATGCAAGATAAGACAGCCTCTTTTTTATTGTTTCATTTCACGCAACGCCTTACATAATTGATCCGGACAGGAAGTAGAACGGTTTCCGCATCTTACACCTTCCAGTTTCTGTAAGACCTCTTCCACTTTCATTCCTTTCACCAATCGGCTGATACCTTGTAAGTTTCCATTGCATCCGCCCCAAAAGAAAACTTGTTGAATAACGTCATCTTCTACTTCCACTTCGATGTGGCTGCTGCAAGTGCCTTGCGTCTTATAGGTTATTTTCATTTTATTCTTCCTCTTCAGATGCAGGTTTCATGTTTGTATAAACGGTCTGAACATCATCAAATTCTTCCAGACGCTCTACCATCTTGTCTAGAGTTTCACGTTGTTCAGGAGTCACATCTTTTAAGTCATTGGGAATATATGTGAAATCACCACCCACTTCTTCGAAACCACATTCTTCCAAGTGTTTCTGAATTGCTGCGTAGCTCTTCGGATCACCATAGATGGTGATAGTTCCTTCTTCTTCATCTTCGTCGAACTCATCCTCTACATTATAGTCAATCAAATCCAGGATCAGTTCTTCCATATCCATTCCCTCTTTCTTCTTGAAAGTAAATACACATTTATGGTCGAACAAGAAAGCTAAGGAACCGGTAGTACCCAAGTTTCCACCGAATTTGTTGAATACTGAACGCACATCTGCTACGGTACGAGTAGTGTTGTCTGTCAATGTATCAACAAATACAGCTACTCCGTGAGGACCATATCCTTCGTAAGTCATACCTTTGTAGTCACTGGTATCTTTACCCATTGCATTCTTAATGGCGCGTTCAATGTTATCCTTCGGCATGTTTTCACGCTTACAAGTAGCGATCACACCACGTAGGGTCGGGTTATTTTCGGGTTCCGGACCACCTGCTTTTACAGCTATAGCGATTTGTTTACCCAGTCTTGTAAATGTTTTGGCCATGTGGCCCCATCTTTTCAGCTTTGTAGCTTTTCTATATTCAAATGCTCTTCCCATTGGATTGTAGTTTTATAATGGTTATTTTTATTATTATCTTAGTTTTGCACCTAGTTTGTTTTCCAGGTTAGCAATCAGTTTGGACATGATCTTGTCAATCTGTTTGTCGTTCAGTGTTGCGCTTTCATCCTGTAACAAGAAGCTCACTGCATAACTTTTTTTATCCGGTTCCAGATTCTTGCCTTCATAAACATCAAACAATTCTACTTCTTTCAGCAGTTTCTTTTCAGTCTCATAGGCTATTTTTTCGATTTCTGCAAACTGTATGTTCTTGTCAATCAACAAAGCCAAGTCACGTTTCACAGCCGGGAACTTGGAAAGTTCTTTAAAGTTGACTTTAGCCGACTTGATGGCTTTCATCAGTTCTTTCCAGTTGATTTCTGCATAATATACCTCATTGTCTATATCGAATGCTTTTTGAATCTTCTTGCTGATGATGCCGAAGGTGGCCAATAACTTGCCGCCACGTGTGTGTACGCTGATGGCTGTTGAATAGATATCGTTGGTCAGGTTACCGAATACCACGTTGCCGAAATTCAATCCCAAACGGGTAAAGATGTTCAGCACGTATGCTTTTAATTCGTAAACACTGCTGTTTTCATCGGGATGGGCCCATGAATTGCTGACGCGTTTGCCGGTTACCCACAATCCTAAATGATATTCTTCAGCATAAGCCGCAAGCACTTTTTCCGGGTTTTTCTTTTCTGCGTTATAAAAATAGCAGTTACCGAATTCAAAGAATTTCAAATCGGCGTTCTTGCGATTGGCATTGTGCTGGATGCTTTCCAAACCACCGAATAATAAAGTTTGACGCATCACGTTCAAATCGTTACTCAATGGGTTCATCAAGTAAACCAAATTTTCGTTCTTGTATGTTTCCAATCCTTCGTAATAGGAAGCGGCGGTCAGTGAATTGTTCAGTATTTCATTGAAACCACAACCTACCAGTTGCTCTGAAATCAGATTTTGTAATTTCTGGGAGTAATCCACTTCACCTTTGGTGGTCAGGCTGGATTTCAAGGTAGTAGGAATCTCCACATTATTATATCCGTAGATACGGAGAATGTCTTCTACTACATCGCAATCACGTTGCACATCCACACGATAGGGGGGAACTTGTAAAGTCAAGCCTCCGGGTGTTTCGTTCACAATCTTCATTTCAAGACTGGTGACAATGCTCTTTATGGTTTCCACCGGTATGGTTTTTCCTATCAGTGAGTGGACTTTCTCATAATTCAGCTCTACTGTAAAATCGGCTATCGGGGCAGGGTAGTTGTCTTTAATTTCAGAAGAAATAGTACCTCCTGCCAGTTCTTGAACCAGTAAAGCCGCTTCTTTCAATGCATAAATAGTTCCGTTGGGGTCAATACCACGTTCAAAACGGAAAGAAGAGTCCGTACTCAATCCATGGCGACGGGCTGTTTTACGTACCCAAGTCGGGTTGAAATAAGCGCTTTCCAAAAATACATCTACTGTCTGCTCGGTTGTTCCCGAATCCAGACCACCGAATACACCGGCAATGCACATCGGTTCTTCTGTGTTGCATATCATCAGGTCCTTGTCGGATAATTTGCGTTCCACTTCGTCCAAAGTAACGAATGTAGTACCTTCGGCAACAGTCTTCACTACAATCTTCCCACCTTTAATCTTATCTGCATCAAAACAGTGCAGGGGCTGGCCGTATGCGTGAAGGATGTAGTTGGTGATATCCACGATATTATTGATAGGACGTACTCCGATCAGGCGTAATTTGTTTTGCAGCCATTCGGGACTCTCTTTTACAGTTACCCCTTTTATGGAAACTCCGGCATAACGCGGACATGCTTCCGTATTCTCTACTTCAATGGCGATGTCCATATCATGGTTATCCACTTTAAACGCTTCTACAGACGGACGTTTTAAAGTGGCTTGTTTGCCGTTTTGAATCAGGTAGGCATACAGATCTCGGGCCACGCCGTAATGTGAGCAGGCGTCCGCACGGTTCGGGGTGATATCCACTTCCAGTACGTATTCGCTTTTGATATTGAAATAATCTTTAGCGGGAGTACCCGGAACAGCATCCGCCGGCAATACGATGATACCTTCGTGGCTGTTTCCGATACCGATTTCGTCTTCGGCACAGATCATACCCATAGATTCAACTCCGCGGAGCTTTGATTTCTTGATGGTAAAACATTCTTCGCCATCGTATAGTTTGGTGCCCAATGTGGCAACCACCACTTTCTGTCCGGCAGCTACGTTAGCAGCTCCACAGACAATCTGTACCGGTTCTCCTTGTCCCAAATTCACAGTAGTAACATGCATGTGGTCTGAATTGGGATGAGGTTCGCAAGTCAGCACTTCGCCGATGACAATACCTTCCAGACCACCTTTAATTGTTTGGACTTCTTCTACGCCTCCGGTTTCCAAACCGATGGAAGTCAGCGCTTCGGCCACTTCATCCGGTGTCAAATCGAAGTTGACGTATTCTTTCAGCCAATTATAAGAGATATTCATATATGATATTTTTTATGTATTTCAAAATGACCTGCAAATTTAGTAATTATTTTCTTTTATCCTGTTATTTATCCATCACAGATTACTCAGATTAACACAGATTTTTCTTTGAGGGAAATAATCCGTGTTAATTCTGTGAGGGATAAATAAATGTCAGAACGGTAAAGGTCCTTCGGGAATAGGGGTTCCGAACGGATTATTGTCGGCAGGTGCGGCATCAGGAGATGGGGGAGGTACATTGTTGCCGCCACCGTTCATTTTGGAACGGATAATACCCGGCGCCTCACCCGGCATAGGCACGATGACATCATCGTCCGGATTCTGGAAGCGGGCGAATTCGCCACGGAAACGCAGCAGTACATCACCTACGGCACCGTTACGGTGTTTGGCGATAATGATTTCTGCCATACCGTGCAGGTCGTTCCCTTTTTCATCCGAGTAGATTTTATAGTATTCCGGGCGGTGGATAAAGCATACCATATCGGCATCCTGCTCAATAGCTCCGGATTCACGGAGGTCACTGAGCTGGGGACGTTTTCCGTCAATACCCTCACGACTTTCCACACCACGGTTCAGCTGGCTCAGTGCGATGATGGGGATGTTCAGTTCTTTGGCTAACCCCTTCAGTGAACGTGAAATGGTACTGACCTCTTCCTGACGGCTGCCGAATGACATTCCGCTGGCATTCATTAACTGAAGGTAGTCAATGATAATGATTTTTACTCCATGCTCGCGTACAAGCCGTCGTGCTTTGGTGCGTAATTCAAAGACGGACAAGGATGGTGTGTCATCCACATACATCGGAGCATCGTATAATTCTTTTATTTTATAATCCAATTGTCCCCATTCATACGGAGCCAACTGACCACTCTTGATTTTCTCACCCGGAATTTCGCACACGTTGACAATCATACGGTTGACTAACTGTACGTTGGACATTTCAAGAGAGAACAAAGCCACAGGGATTTTCGCATTTACCGCCATGTTCTTTGCCATGGAAAGCACAAAAGCCGTTTTACCCATAGCGGGGCGGGCGGCAATAATCACCAGGTCGGAATTTTGCCAGCCCGAGGTCATTTTGTCCAATGCATGGAAACCGCTTTCCAGACCACTCAGCCCGTCCGTTCGTGCCGCCGCTTTTTGAAGCATCTCATACGCTTCCTGAATGACAGGGTTGATTTGCGTATAATCCTTCTTCATGTTCTGTTGCGAGATTTCGAACAGTTTTCCTTCCGCTTCCTGCATCAGGTCGTCCACGTCTTGGGTTTCGTCGAAAGCCTTTGTCTGGATGTTGCTGGTAAAGGTAATCAGTTCGCGTGCAAGAAACTTCTGCGCGATGATACGTGCGTGATATTCTATGTGTGCGGAAGAGGCTACCTTGCCGCTTAGCTGTGTTATGTAAAAAGGACCGCCTGCATCTTCCAGTTCACCGGTGCTGCGTAATTGTTCGGCCACAGTCAAGATATCGACTGGTTGCTGGCGTAAAGCCAAAGAGGTAATAGCCGAATAAATAAGTTGGTGACGGCGTTCATAAAAAGATTCGGGACGAAGAATCTCACTTACTAATGAGTAAGCATCTTTTTCTATCATTAAGGCTCCCAATACAGCTTCCTCCAGCTCAGGTGCCTGGGGCTGTAAATGTCCGTATTCGTCAACAGGCTTTGCTTTCGAAGTTTTGGGAGTACGTGTCATTTTTCTCGTTTCTGCCATTGTCGTCTGTTTAAAGTAGGGCAAAGATAGAACTTTTTGCTGAGTTGGGCACTCGTCCATTCCCAAAAATAATAAAAGAAATATGAACCTGAATCTACGGAGAAATGAACAATCTGGACAGTAAATGGTTTTTTTATATGGTAAAATGAAAAGTTTGTTCTATATTTGGCGCTCTGTCCGGATAAAAGATGGCGTGCATCTTTGTAGAACGGGCAACAATCTAACGAAACACACTAAAAATAACTATTTAAAGAACAGAATATGATTACATTTCCTAATGCAAAGATTAATTTGGGACTTAATATTGTAGAAAAGCGCCCGGATGGATACCACAATCTGGAAACCATATTTTATCCGATAAACCTGCAAGACGCTCTGGAAGTGACGCGGCGGGAAAACAATGACAAAGAATACACTTTACACATAAGCGGATCTCCTTTGGAGGGTGAACCCGAAGATAATCTGGTAGTAAAAGCCTACAAGTTATTAAAAAAAGACTATCCCGGACTGTTGCCGGTAGATATACACATGTACAAGCATATACCGGCGGGTGCCGGACTAGGTGGCGGATCATCAGATGCCGCTTGTATAATAAAGCTTCTGAATGATAAATTTTCATTGGGACTCAGTACGGAACGGATGGAGGAATATGCTGCAAAACTAGGGGCAGACTGTGCTTTTTTCATTCGGAACAAACCTGTTTTCGCTACCGGAATAGGGAATCTGTTCGAGCCTGTGGAATTGTCATTAAAGGGATACCACATAATTTTGATTAAACCTGATATCTTTGTGTCCACCCGGGATGCGTTTGCCGAAATAAAGCCTGTGCGTCCGGCTGTTTCTTTGAAAGAAGTTGTAAAGCAACCTATAGAAACATGGAAAAGCAGTATGAAGAATGATTTTGAAGATAGTGTCTTCAAAAAGTTCCCTGAGATTGCTGCTATAAAAGATGAATTGTATGATTTGGGGGCAGTGTATGCTGCCATGAGTGGCTCTGGGTCTTCCGTCTATGGTATTTTCGAAGCACCGATAGAGAATGTGGAAGATAAATTCTGTGGATGTTTTTGCAGGCAGAGAGCGTTGGAATAGTGTGGCAGATCAGTGGTTAGTGATTAGTGGACTGCGCTGTCATGCCGCAGGTATTAACCACTAATCACTATAGTCTATCTTTTACATAGTGCCTTGAAATCACAATAGGTACATTTTTCTATGATTTCTGTTTGGGTAAATGATTTTTCCGGATTAAATATTTCTTCTAATAATCCTTGAAGTCGTTCACGGTATTCTTTTTCATATTTACTGAAATCTTCCACAGCCTCTTTGGGCTTTCGTGACTCGCCCATTTGTATAACGGGAGAATAGGTTTCTGTAGCGGCCCGATGAATATAGAGAAGGGCCGGAGCTATCTTCATCGTTGGTTGCTTGCGGCACATGATGGCGGCATACAGGAACGTTTGGAATACATAGTTGGAACGTTTCTTGTCTGGAATAAACAGAGATTCCACATGGGGTGGGGTGTCTGCATCACCACCTGTCTTGTAGTCCACAATACGAAGTGTGCCATCCTTGCTGTCCATACGGTCAATAATTCCTCCGATACGTGATTTTATGACTCCTTTGGGTGTTTGTATGTCGATGGGTTCATCCACTTCCATTTCCGATGCAATAAAAGTGAAGGGAGCGTAACGTAAATCATTTTGTAAAAGTTGTTTTAAATATCTTGCAATAACGGCAGAGTTGATAAGTTGTACGCCGTTATATTCCGGTTTTTCGTTTTGCGGAACATTAAAGAATAATTTTTTGAATGCTGTATCCACATAATCTTGCAGCTTCACGTCATTGCGTAGCAACGTTTCCAATGCTTCCTTATTAATGACTTTGCCATGAGTGGTCAGGTCTTTATAAATATGTTCGGCTGCGTAATGGAAAATACTTCCGAATGTGGCGGAATCTATTTCTGCACTCACTTCATCGGGGGCGGAGAGGCCGGCTACATACCTATAATAAAATTTTAAAGGACAATCCAGATAATAATTCAAGGCTGATGGAGAAAATTTTGCTTTGGGATTGGCACGGACATCAAACAGGCTTTGCATCTGGCGCATGACATCCGGGGTCTTTTCTACAGTGATAGACGAGGTGCCTTGGGGGGACTGTCCGGCCTCCAGAAACTGACGTGTGATGGGGTGAGGCCATTCAATAAGGAATTGCAGCATGAAACGGCTCCATTCGCCGCGGTTCAGTCCGTCCGAACTGGTATTGTAAATTAAGGTAATCCTTTCTGCCCGTTGCAGCAGACGATAGAAATAGTATGCATATACGGCAATTTTATGCTCTATAGTAGTCATTCCGAAAGCTTTGCGCAGGTTGTAAGGAATAAAGGAAGAGTCTCCTCCCGATTTGGGAAGCTGCCCTTCATTGACCGATAGTAATACCAAGTGGCGGAAATCCAGGTTACGTGTTTCCAATACCCCCATGACCTGCATACCAATGGCCGGTTCGCCGTGGAATGGAATATTAGTCGTTGATAAGATCTTGACCAGCAATCGCCGGAATGTTTCGCTTTGTACGGTTAATTCATCTTCTTCTATCAGTGTGCGGAACCGGTTGATGGTGGTATAGGCTTTGAAAAGCGATTCCCGATAAAGTTGGTTGAATGCATCTGTGTCCTCGGTACCGGAAGTGTTTGCCTGGTAAATGCTTGCCACTTGCTGCAAAGTTTCGGACAGGCGTATGCACAGATTCAGGTTTCCGGAAAGCGGAGTGAAAAGCCGGGTCAGGAATTCATCTTTGCCCAATTCGCCGGGTAACGGATAGAAACGGTTGTTTCGGGTCAGTTCTTTCTCCAACAATTCGGCTTGACCGGTGAGTTGGCGGGTATAGGGGTGTTTTAACAGTGTAACAACTGATTGAAACGTGTAGCGGCCGCTTTTGAAATTAAATCCGTGGGTATGCAACTCCAGTAAGGCGATGAGGAAACTATATACAGGAGTTTGCGATAACGGAAATCCCATGGTGATATTGACATGTTTTACTTCTGCCGGCAATGAATGGAGGACCGGTTGAAGCAATGCTTCGTTACACAATACGACTGCGGTTTCCTTTTCCGGTGTAGTCAGATTGTTTCGTATCCATTGAGGCAGGTAACGGGCTTGTGCATTTTCAGTGGAAGATGCGATGTAGTGTACCTCTTTAGGTTTCGAGAGATTTTTGAATAACTCACCGGACAAAGGAGAAGGAAAGTCGCGTAAGTTCCGGCGGATAAACTCTCCGGCTTCATGGGTGACGGCTTGTCTGTTTTCCTTCATATAAAATTCGTCGTAATCCCAATAAAAAACAGCTTTTCCGGCATCTTTCAATTGGGTGAACAACGTATGTTCCACTTTGTTCAGCACATTAAATCCTACAAAAACATATTTCTCGTATGGAAGTTTGTCCACATCCAGATGCTCTATGACGTGACGGTACATCATTCCTTCGTAGGCAATGTTTTGAGAAGCTAAGGATTCACGGAACCCTTTGTAGATGTTCCCCAATACGTTCCATAAAGAGATAAACCGTTCTTTCAGCGCTGTTCTCCGTTCGATGGAGAAGTTCTGGAAGAACTGCCGGATAGCTTCTTCCTGCTCATCATCAATGAAGGTGTAGTCGTCCATTATGTTGCGCAGATCCTGTAAATTGGAAAACAGTTTGTCGGTATCCACTCTATTTTTGTCGGCATCGTCAAAATCACTGATCAGCATTTCTCCCCAAAAATAGAAATCATCCAGTGTTTCCGTACTTTGAGTTTCCCGTCGGAATATCTTATAAAGTTCGCATACCAGTTTTACCGGATCACCCACTTCCCATGGAGAAAGACTACGGAACAATTCGCTGATGCTGACGTATGCGGGCGACCAAATAGGTGAGTCCGACTCTTGGGCGAGATACTCATTAAAGAAAAGTCCGGCACGTTTGTTAGGAAAAACCACGGCTGTATGTGCCAGGTTTCCTTCCGTATGTTTATATAAATCGGCTGCTACCAGTTTCAAAAAGCTTTCCATTATTCTATTTCCTCCAGTTCGTTGTTAAATACATACCATAAATAGCCACGGATATGCTCATATCCCATGTCTGATAATAAATCCATATATTCTTTCACCTGCTTGTTGTAAGCCTTCCGCTTTTTACCGAATTTAAAGTCCACCACAATCACCTCCCCGTCTTTCATCATCACGCGGTCCGGACGGCGGGTTTGCAGGACTCCTTTTTCCCGATAAATAATGGCACACTCATTGTATAGTTCCCAGCGGCCCGAATACCATTCTTTGACCAGCGGATGCCTCAAAGCCCATTCGGTGAGTTTTCGTATTTGTTCCTCTTGTTGTGCCGACTCTATGATTCCTTCGAAACGCAGGCGTTCTATGGCGGGAGGCACATCGTCCGTGGTACGGATTACGGAGAATAGATTATGCAACAACTGTCCTTGCCGGATGTATTTGTCTTCCGTTTCCTCTTCTCCCCGGATAAATTCGGCAGAACGGTTGGACTGTTTGAATTCGATGTTGGTTTCCAGCGTTTCCAGATGGATAGGCAAACGTCGGGCTACAGTCAGCAGCTTGTTGCCGGACACTTGTTTTTCCTCTTCGTGAGATGAGAGATAGAGCGTTCCCAGTTCGTATATTTCTTCTCCGGTGGCATAGCTCTTTCCGGTCATGTCGGATAAGGCATTTCCTAACAATTCGGATACCGTTCCTTTCTGTTCCGCCTTTCCATATATAATCAAGTTCTTTTTGGCACGGGTAAATGCCACATAAAGCAGGTTCAGATTATCCACCCATAATTGCAAGCGTTCATTCAGGAACTCTTCCCGATAAATGGATTGCTGCATGGCTGTGGAATAGTTGATGGGAACAATGTCAAGATCGCTAAACGGAGCTTGCCGGGGAGCACACCATACCAGATGGTTGTAAGTCTCATTCTCCATTTTCCAGTCGCAGAAGGGTAGCAGTACGGTATGGTATTCCAAGCCTTTGGACTTGTGGATGGAGAGAATGCGAATTCCTTCCACCTCGCCGGAAGGGATGGTCTTGCTGCCTAGTTTTTCTTCCCAGTAGGTGATAAAAGCGGATAATTCGGAAGAATTGCTTTGCAAATATTCCGTCACGGCATCAAAGAAGGCGCACAGATAGGCATCCTGTTGTTTGATGCAGGACATCTGAAACAGATTGAAAAGTTTTTCCATCAGTTCATACAGTGGCATGAGGCGAAGCTGTTCCGCTTCTTTTATGAAATCGAATGGCAGATAATCATCTATTTCGTTCAGCAATAGAGTGTTGAGATCTATTCCTTTATGTAATACTTCATTCTGATAAGCAGCAGCCAGTTGCGCTTTGGCAATCCGGTTTCCGGGTTGTGACAAGTAGCGCAGGCCATCCATTATCATACATACCGCCAGTGAGGCATCCAGTCGGAATGCCTCATCGGATACGATTTTGTAAGAGGTGTTCTTGTCGAAGTAATCGGCTATTAAAGGAATGCTTCTGTTCTTGCGCACCAGGATGGCAATATCTTTCAGTTGCACGCCCTGCGCCACAAGTAGCTCCACTTCTTCTCCTAGGTGGTACAGGGTGTTTTCCATATAGGTCATGTCTTCCGTATCCGATAGAAATTCCACTTTGACATACCCTTTTCCGGGATCTTTGTATGTTTCCTGACACACGTCGTTGTAGGCTTCCTTCAGTTCCTTGCATTCCTTTTTTTGTTCTTCCTTATAAATGTTGTTCAACACCTCGCAGGCGGCTGTAAACACTTCGTTGTTGAAGTGAATGATGTTTGCAGCGCTCCGGCGGTTGGTGGTCAGTGTCTTTACTTTGACGGGAAAGGCTTCGATGTTTGTTTTCAGTCCGTTCAGTATGCCCCAGTCACCGTTTCTCCAGCGGTAGATGGATTGTTTCACGTCTCCTACAATCAAGCTGTCTGCTCCCTGAGACAAACCTTCGAGCAGCAACAGACGGAAATTGTCCCATTGCATACGCGAAGTATCCTGAAATTCATCAATCATTACGTTGCGTATGGTTGTTCCTATCTTTTCGAATACAAACGAGGAATCTCCTTCTTTTACCAGGTTATGAAGCAACGCGTTGGTATCCGACAGCAGGAAGCGATTGTTCTCATGGTTCAATTCGCGTACCTCTTCGTCTATATTGGCCAGCAGACGGATATTGTTTACGTGGCGCAGGGAGAGTTGGCAGGAATTGGCCAGCATATTGTTCCGGCTTCTATATTTTTCCGATTCATTCAGCAGGGGAATCAGTTCTTTTTCTGCCAGGCCTATGATAGCGTTGCGTATGGGGGAGGTTTTTTTCACCCATTCGTCGGGGCAGTCCAGACATTTTTCCACTGTTACATTGCGGACGCTGTCATCCAGTTTGCCCGATTGTAGTTTATTAAAATAGCCGGCTATACCTCGGGAACCGTTTTTCAAATCTTCTACTTTCACCCCGTTTGTATCCAATATTCCGAAGAATTGGTCGGCAAATCCTTTCATTTGTTCTTGCACCTCTTCCAAAATGGCTTGCAGCGTCTTGCGGTAATTCTTGATACAGTCTTTGTCCCGTAATTTTTCCCGTAGCCCATTTCCTTTTTCTATATATCCTTCATCGAAGATGTTTCGTCCGAAATTCTTTATCTCACCGGAAACATTCCACCTCTTGTCATCGGCAATTCTTTCTTCTATGTATTCCAACAGCCAATAGAGTACGGGAGATTGTCGGTCCAGCTTTTCTATCATGGAGTCCACGGCATCACTCAGTACCTCCATATTGTTCAGTTCGATATTCAGATTGGCACCCAATTCCAGCTCCCGTGCCAAATTGCGCATCACCGACTGGAAGAATGAGTCAATGGTTTCCACCCGGAAGCGGCTGTAATCGTGTATCATGTAGTGCAGTGCCGTACCGGCGGCTGTCCTTATGTCTTCTGGGGGCATTTCCAGTTCTTCTGTGATTTTCTGTAAATAGGGATCAGAATCCTTATCCTTTATCCATATTCCGTATAGCTGGCTCAGAATCCGCTCTTTCATTTCGGTAGTGGCCTTGTTGGTAAAAGTCACAGCCAGTATATTACGGTATGCCCGTGGGTTCTGTATCAGCAGCTTTATATATTCCACGGCCAGTGTGAATGTTTTTCCCGAACCGGCAGAGGCTTTATAAACTAATAATTCAGGAGAATGTTTCATTTTAAATAATTTGCTAATTTGCTAATGGCTGCGCTGTGTACCGGATGGTAATTGGCTGACACATTAGCACATTTTTATTTTTAATTAAAAACCAGTACAAAAACAGTGGCCTGTCCCTTTTCCTTGTAAGGCAGCAGGGTCAGTGTGCCACCGCTCAGCCTCATGATTTGTTTGCTTAGACTCAGTCCGATGCCGCTTCCTTCCTCTTTGGTCGTGAAGAAAGGTACAAAAATTTGTCCGGCTGCATCGGGAGGAATAGCGGGACCGTTGTTGGCTATCTCTATACGGATACTTTCTTGCGGATCACAATAAGCTTTCAAGGTGATCTTTCCGTCGGGAGCATTACCTATGGCTTGAATCGCATTTTTCAGCAGATTCGTAACCACTTGGGCTATCAGGTTCTCGTCGGCAAAGACTATCAGGTCTTCCCGGGCTTCGAGGATGGAAAGAGTGATGTTGGGGCATGGATGCTGGTGCTGTGCCAGTCGGATCATCCGTTCCAGGAAAGGACGGACATAGAACAGCGATGGTTCAGGTGATGGCAGTCGTGTCAGTTTGCGATAAGACATGACAAAATTTATCAATCCTTTACCTGTAGAGTGAATCGTTTCCAGCCCTTGTTTCATTTCTTCATTTTCTGCTCCGGGAAGAGCCAGTAGTGTTTCGCTGAGGGAAGTCACCGGAGTGAGTGAATTCATTATTTCATGAGTCAGTACGCGGGTGAGGCGTATCCATGAATCTATTTCCCGTTCATCCAGCTCCCGATTGATATCACTCAAGGCAATAATGCGGAGTTCCTCGTCTTTGATACGGATGCCGGACACCCGTAAGGCAAGATGTACTGTTCCCCGTTCTGTGTTGAACTGAATTTGCAGCTTGTCACCCGGAACTGCTTTTTCCAAAGCAATCATCAGTTCATCCGAGATGCGAGAGAGTTGTTTGACATGAGTCAAAACATCCAGCCCCAACAGATTCATGGCCTCTTTATTCTTTTGATAAACGGAGCCTTTGCTGTTCAGCACCACAATGCCGGTTTCTACAAAGTCCATGATGAGCTCATAATATTTCTCTCGTTGTGCCGTTTCCTGTTTTACATTGTACAAAATACGTGCGATGCGGTTCAGCATGACATTGACCATGGAAGAATCGCCAGGGGAGGCATGTTCATAAAAACGAACAGCGGGGTCGTCGTTTTCGATGGCGTCGAGCAGAAAGGCTATCTTCCGGGTATTAAAAGTGTACAGGCGGTAAAACCAGCCTATGGAAACAAGGAATGAAGGTACGGCTACGCATAGCCACAGCCAATTGCGCTGCTGGATTAGTAAGGTGCAGGCAATACCTAGGAACAGTACAGTGAAAAAACGGAAGAAGAATTGTTTCACAGCTTGATTATTTATTGTTTCGTTGATGCTTCTTTAGAGTCTGTTTAAAATTTGATTGTAGTGAGGAAGGACATGAGAAAATGGTCATAATCCGAATTTTTTCATCTTGTTATAAAGCGTCTGACGGGTAATTCCCAACTGTGCCGCTACAGCCGAGAGGTTTCCGTTGCATTTCTCTATCGCCTTCTGAATCATTTGCAATTCCATCTCCTCCAGAGTTGAGACACTTGTTTCTGTCGCAGGAGCCGCTACTTTTCGGGGAAAATGAAAATGTTCCTCACTCAATATACCATCTTCATTGATAATGACCGCTTTCTCTACGGCATGTTCCAGTTCGCGTATGTTTCCATACCACGGATATGTCCGTAACTTTTCTTGCGCACCGGTAGAAAGAAGGATATTTCCTTTGTCATATTGTTTGCAGAATCGGTCTATAAAGCGTTCGGCCAAAGGGATAATATCTTCTTTGCGTTCCCGCAGAGGGGGAATCTCGATGTGGATGGTATTGATGCGGTAAAGCAAATCTTCGCGGAATTTGCCTTTGGCCACCATCTCTTCCAAATCACAATTGGTGGCGCAAATCAAACGTATGTTGACAGGTATCGGTTCGTTGCTTCCTACTCGCACCACGCTCCGGCTCTGAATGGCGGTGAGTAGTTTGGATTGCAGGTGATAGGGCAGGTTGCCTATTTCGTCCAGAAACAAAGTCCCTTCATGGGCGGCTTCAAATTTACCAGCACGGTCGGTATGGGCATCGGTAAACGAGCCTTTTTTATGACCGAACAGTTCGCTTTCGAACAGGGATTCGGTGATGGCACCCATGTCCACTGTTATCATATCCCGCCGGTATCGGGCAGACAAAGCGTGTATTTCCCGTGCCAGCATTTCTTTTCCTGTGCCGTTCTCTCCTGTAATCAGAATATTGGCATCCGTTTGCGCCACTTTCTCTATCAGCGTCCGCAGTTGCTTCATGGCATTGCTTTCTCCCCAATACATAGAAGATACGGTTTTAGGGATTTCCGCTCTCTTCTTGTTCTTGGAGGAATTGCGGCAGGCAGACAGCAAGGTTTCTATCAGCCGGGCATTGTCCCAAGGCTTGACGATGAAGTCTGTTGCTCCTTCCTTGATGCCGCGCACTGCCAGGTCTATGTCAGCATAGGCTGTGAAAAGTACTACGGGCAGGGAGGGGTGTATTTTCTTTATCTCATGTAACCAGTACAGACCTTCATTCCCGGTATTCAGTCCGCTGCTGAAATTCATATCCAGCAGCACCACTTGCGCATTTCCTTCACGTAACGCAGCGGGCAGTGTGATGGGTGAGGGCAGTGTGACGATATGTTCGAAATGATTTTTCAGCAATAGCTTTACTGCCGACAGCACTCCTTTGTTATCATCTACCACAATGATGGTTCCTTGTTTGCTCATAAATATCTTCTGTTCTTTTTCAGAAGAACAAAGATAATGATTTTCTCTCGTCAATCTTTTCTTTCAGAGAAAACTTTTCAATTTCATGAATTGTTCTATTATAAAATAGCATTTCAAATGAAAACATTTATATTAAGCATAATTGTAACCATGATCACATCGGTAGCTGGTGCACAGCAAAAAAGTTTTTATGACTTTACGGTCAAGACTATTGACGGGAAGGACTTGCCACTTTCCACATTCAAGGGTAAGAAAGTATTGGTAGTCAATGTGGCATCTAAATGCGGTTTCACTCCCCAGTACGCCAAGTTGGAGGAGTTGTATGAGAAATATGGAAAAGATGATTTTGTCGTTATCGGATTTCCTGCCAATAATTTCCTGCATCAGGAACCCGGAACGAATGAAGAAATCAAGGAGTTTTGTACGTTGAATTATGGAGTGACTTTTCCTATGATGGCTAAAATATCTGTAAAGGGAAAAGATATAGCTCCCCTCTATCAATGGCTTACGCATAAAAGTGAAAACGGGGTTTCGGATGCTAAGATAGGGTGGAACTTTCATAAGTTTCTGATTGATGAAAATGGTAGATGGGTTGCCTCAATCGGCTCTACTACTAGTCCGCTTTCACAAGAAATTGTAGAATGGATTGAAGAATAAAATGACCAGAAGATAAATAATGCCATATTGTTATTGCACCAGCTTTCCGTTTTTCAGTTCCGACATCAGTTGGCATTTAAAGAAACATCACTAAAAATAGCGGAATATATTTTCGTCCTATTTATTAAATTGCTATCTTTGCCACGTTTTCCACGCCGGTACTTCCGCAAGGAAGTTAGGGAGGTGGGAAATATACATATATAGAAAAGACGTTTACTTGACGTTTTGTTCTTGGCTCTACAGAACTTCGCAAATTCTAAAATCCAGCCAAAACAAAGCAACAGTAGGTGTCTGCGGGGTATGTTTATATCCTTGGTGCGCCTTTGTCGGTCAAAGGTGCATTCAAGTGTCATTATACATATCGGCGTGGGCTTCTGCGTTGCTCGTTCAGACTGGATTGGGCAATGCGAAGGCCTTGTAGGGCGGGACGAGTAACAGGTACAGATTCCCGCGCTTTTTTTATATATAGGTATTACAATTCTGATTTAACACATAAGAACCGTCCGGTTCGGGAATCTGCGGAAGGTCATCGGTTGACCCGACAGGCTGCATCTACATCGTGCGGATTCCCATCCTCCATTTGTTGAAATAGCTTTTCTTTGGTCAGCTTAATCACAAGAGGCCGATTCCTCTTGTATTTTACGAAACTTCTCGTAATTGATTGAATTGCAGATATATATCTGTACTTCAAAGCTCCATAACTATGCTTTCAAGTGAAAAAATGCAATGGTTTGCCATGCGTGCCACTTATCGCCGGGGGATGCAGATCAAGGCTTTGTTGGATAAAGAAGGAATCAACAATTTCATTCCCATGCGTTACGAAGTTCGTATAAGGAACGGGCGCAAGAGGCGTGAGCTGGTTCCCGTTATCAGTGATCTGATATTTGTTCATTCCGTCCAGTCCGAACTTCAGAAGGTGAAGTTCAAACTTCCGTATTTTCAATATATGATTGATATCCGCAACGGGCAGAAAATCATTGTGCCCGATGATCAGATGAGGCAGTTTATCGCTGTGGCTGGAACGTATGACGAGCATCTTATCTTCTTCAGTCCCGATGAGGTGAACCTGCGTAAAGGTACGAAAGTCCGTATTACGGGTGGTGACTTCGAGGGCTACGAGGGGGTGTTTGTAAAGGTGAAAGGTGCGAGAGACCGTCGTGTGGTTATCAGTCTGCAAGGGGTGATAGCCATGGCCATGGCGACGCTTTCGCCGGACTTGATAGAAGTGATAGAAGAGCCGAAGAAGAGATGACTTCATTTGCTACGTTAAACATTCTTATTCCTTGATTAATGGGGAAGTAAATGATCTGATAATATAAATCTTATGTATAATAATGTGTAGAACCACATCCATGCCGTCAGGCATCCGGCTCCAGCAGCTGATTCAGAATCGGTATAAGGAAATTTTAGCCAGGGAAAAGAATAATGATAAATTCATTCATCTGTATGACATTGACGCGTATTGGGTGGCTTTCGAGCGTTCCGCCTGTAGGTTGAGCGGTTTGTTTTCTAAAAGTGAGCTGACTTTGTTTCGTGTCCCGGATTGTGTGGAATATGTGGTGATGGTTTCTGTTCCTGCCGATGAGGCGGAGGGCTGTTTGGGTGAGTACATCATTTTGCACGATGGAATTTACCGGAAAGTGTGGTCGGAGCATGTTTTGCCGATGGGGGATTATCGTCATTGGCATGAGATGGCTGTGAGGTCTGTTTTGTTGTAAAGAAAAGTATGTGGACTTCGTGAGCCAAGTAAGTGGTGTTACTTTGTCTGCGGACATATATTACTTTGCTCACGAAAATATCTTACTTTTTTCAGTGGAATATGGTTATTGATCATGCTCTATAGGGAATACCCTGAAAAATCCTTCAAAAGCTTCAGCCTGCTCGCAAACGCCCTACCCGTGGGCATTCCGGCTGAAGGATTGGGTTCAGGAATCCTTCAGCTGGGGGTGGAATGTTTCAGCCGAACTGATCTTCCTCCGATTCTTAGGGAATCGTTTTTCCTGAAGGATATTTTCCGGCTGAAACATTTCACAATGCATATCCTTCAGCCGGAATGCCGACAGGCAGGGTGTTTGCGGAGTGGCTGAAAGATCTGAAGGAAAAGTAAGGCGTTTCGGCATGTAGATACCGTTATGGAAAAAACAACAGGTCAAATTTTTAAAAGCTCTTGTTCTTTCAATGAAAACGTCCTGTTCTTTTTTTTAAAGACCTTGTTCTTTTCGGAAAAGAACAGGATCTTTTAAGGGTTAGTAACGTGTATGCCGGAAGGTTAGTAACATGTGGGGTGACACGTTACTAATGTGTGGGCTGTAAGCTTAGTAATGTTGCAGGTGGAAGATATATATCTTTCAAGTGATTTGAATATATTAATAGAATTAGGATACATATTACGGGACTTGTCTATTATAGACATAATATTTTAATGTGCTTTTTTATAATTGAAAATGTCTGCTTTATCTCAGCAAAATAATAAAAGAATAGCTAAAAATACTCTATTACTTTATTTTCGTATGCTTTTTATGATGGCTGTAAATCTTTATACCAGCCGTGTGATTTTGGTTACGCTCGGTGTGGAGGATTATGGTATTTATAATGTTGTGGGTGGGGCAGTAACTATGTTTAGTTTTATAAACAGTGCAATGACGGGAAGCACCCAACGTTTTATAACTTTTGCTTTAGGTAGAGGAGAAGAAAAAAGAATTATCAAAAGTGTTTAGTATGAGTGTTATAATACATGGCATTATTTCGTTGGTTATAATTCTTTTAGCAGAAACAATAGGTCTTTGGTTCTTTTATCATAAAATGATTATTCCAATAGAACGGATGGATGCCGCATTTTGGGTTTTTCAATTTGCTGTTTTGACAGCGGTTGTAATGATTATGAGTGTACCTTATAATGCAGTGATTATAGCTCACGAAAAAATGGGCGCTTTTGCATATATTTCTGTTTTGGAAGTTATTTTGAAACTTATTATCGTATATGTACTTGTTGTGTTCCATTATGATAAATTGAAATTATATGTAGTACTCACTTTTATTATTCAAATATTTGTTTGCCTGGTGTATAGTACATATTGTAAGAAACATTTTCGAGAGTCTCATTTTGTATGGACAAGAGATAAAAAGCTGTTTTCTAGAATGCTATTATTTGCTGGTTGGACAATGAATGGCAATTTAGCTGTTATGGGCTATACTCAAGGCTTGAATCTTCTTTTGAATATGTTTTTTAATCCGGTAGTGAATGCTGCGAGAGGTCTTGCAGTGCAAGTTCAATTAGCTGTATCAAATTTTTGTCGCAATTTTCAAATGGCTTTGAATCCTCAAATAACAAAATCTTATGCAATAGGGGATTATAGTTATATGCATGAATTGGTCTTTGCGAGTTCACGTTATTCGTTTTATTTACTCTTTTTGCTGTCCTTTCCTGTTTTTTTAGAGAGTAGATTTATACTATCTATATGGCTTGGAGTTGTACCTGATTATACAATTCCTTTTGTTCGGATAATGTTAATTATCACTTTGTGTAATGCATTGTCTAATCCTATGATTGTTTCAGTTCATGCAACAGGTAAAATAAAGAGGTTTCAAATGTTAGAGGGAGGGGTGTTGCTGTTGATATTTCCTGTTGCATATTTATGTTTGAAATTAGGAATGCTGCCTAGAACAGTGTTTATTGTACATTTATTGATAGAAATAATAGCTCAATTTGTGAGAGTGTGGGTAGTATGTCCAATGATAAAGATGAATAAACATGACTACTTGATAAATGTAATAAAGCCGATATTAAAGGTCTCTTTTTGTTCTTCTTTAGTTCCTATTGGACTTTATTTATATCTTCCCTCTCATTTATACAGTGCTGTGTTTATAATTTTGTCTTGTCCATTGTGTACATTAATTATGGTATATCTGAATTTATCTGTTGTGGAAAAGAGAATATTGAAAAGAAAATATATGTTGTGGATTAAAAGCAAAAGATTATCAAATATTAGATTTTAGGAAGAGAGAATTTAAAAATATCCAATTGACAAATATTAGGTGCTTAAGTTAGAATAGTGTAATTATATATTAAATGTCTAGTAATGAAATCAAGCGAAGTTATAATTTCAGTAATTGTACCTGTCTATAATGCGGAAAAGTACTTAAAGCGTTGTGTGGATAGTATACTTTCTCAATCATTTTCTGATTTTGAGTTATTGCTGATTGATGATGGAAGTTCTGATTTGTCAGGGCTATTTTGTGATGAATATGCAATAGCTGACAAGCGTGTCAGTGCTTTTCATACAGATAATAATGGAGTTAGTGGGGCTAGACAATATGGTCTTAATATTGCAAAAGGAAAATATATTCAGTTTATAGACAGCGATGATTGGATAGAACAGGATTGTTTTGAAAAACTTTTTTTAATAGCTGAGGATAAAAATGCTGATATTGTAATTTCTGATTTTTATGTTAATTCAAAGAATAATGTAAAAATCGTTAGGCAGCGATATACAGGAAATCTTATTGAAGATTTGTTTACAGGTCGTGTCTTTGGTGGATTATGTCATAAGTTAGTAAAAAAAGCAGCTATTGATAATGCAAGTATTGCTTTTAATCATCAATTAAATTTTTGTGAGGATTTGTGCTTTCTATGTGAACTGGTAATGAAAATATCAAATGTAAAAATTATTTATATAGGGGAATCTTTTTATCATTATTGCATTAACAGTATTTCCTTGACACATTCAAAGTCATTGAAAAAAGTATAAAATGAAGAACATTATATTAATGTAATACAAAATATTATTCCTAAGCAGCCTGCTAGTTGGTTGCAGTGTAATAAAATCTCTGTAAAATGGGGATATTTGCGATATGGAAAATTATCTTATCGCAAATATTTAGAACTTTATCCGGAATTGGTCTTACGTCAAAAGAAACTTAAATATTTGATAATTAATATATGTAAAAATAGAATATGCTATTACATAATAAATACAATATTTAGAATTATACATTGGTGATATGGTACAAGTTTCAATATTAGTACCTGTATATAAATGCGAGAATTTTGTATACAAATGTGCAGATTCGTTATTCAGTCAAACTTTTGAGGACGTAGAATTTATATTTTATGATGATTGTTCACCCGATAGGAGTGTACAGGTGATAGAATCCTGTTTGAAAAAATATCCTAATAGAAGAGATCAGGTTAGAATTATTTCTGGGAAGTACAATGTTGGTGTTGCGGCAGCTCGCAACCTTTTATTGGCAGAGGCGAATGGTGAATATATTTGGTATATAGACAGTGATGATTGGATAGAACCAGATTCAATCACATTGCTATATCATACAGCTATCACTTCTAATGCGGATGCGATTTCTTTCGGATTTTATTGTGAAAGTATATCACGCTATACTGTACGTTATTTCACATATAAATCAAGAGAAGAATGTCTGCAAGATGTGATAGGCAGTAATTGGGGAGTTATTTGGCGCTTCTTTTTCAGAAGATTGATAGCAATAAATAATGAAATCGTTTTTCCTTTAGGATATAAAGGAGGTGAGGACTATGTATTCTGTGTTAAGTATCTGTTTTATGCAACAAGCATAGTTTGTGTTGATACTGCTTTGTATCATTATGTTGTTTATAATACAATGTCACTTATTGCAACAAAAGATATTCAGAGTTTAGTTCATCAATATGATGCAACTCTAGCAGTTGAATCTTTTTTGAATGAGAATAATGTTTTACGATTGTATTCTAAGGACTTAGATTTGAGAAAATCTTATGTAGTAGTTTCTTTCAATAATTATTTTATTCATATTTGGGGCCAGCTATATCTAGCTTCATGGAAACGAATGGCTGGAAGATACAAACAGAAAATAAAAAATATTTTTGGTTGTATAATTAGATGGATATGATGAGTTATAGTAAAAAGTATTCTAGATTATTGCTTTGGGGTATATTTTCTTTTTTGGTTTTGACAGGAAATCTTTTGTCTGTCATAGGCTATTCTAGTCTGATAAACATAAGCCCTGTATTTAAATTGGGAATTGGTGTAATATTGTTGTTTTTCTGTTTCTTTATATATGTTCATAAAATGACAATACCCAATCCAGAGAAACATATATTCATTGTAATAGCAATAATGTTATATGTAAATATGATCATCAAGGGAGAATATCAAATTACTAATTATATTTCAGCTATTGTATTTCCGGTATGTTTATCTTGTCTTTTCTCTTTGTTTCAGAATAAACGTATGCAGATGGAAGTTCGATATATTGTGATGATATTCTTCTATTTAGAATGTTTTATTGCTATTGTGGAAAAAATTATGATGTTTCATTTTTTCGGCAATATGGAAAATGAAGATGCTTTTGTTGGTAGAATAGATTCCTATGAGTTTAGGAGTTGTGGGTTATGGGGACATCCTTTGTCTAATTCTTGTATATTGTCTTTAATGATGCCATTTATTCTTTTACAAAATGAGTTCTCAATAAAGAAAAAAAATTTGTTATGGAGTATAGGTATGTTGGCTCTGTTATGTTTTAATTCACGTTTCTCTATTGTCCTGTCAGCCGTTGTATATATTTTGTTGAATTATAAAAATATGATATACTCTCGTCATCGGATAAAATATGTATTGTGTATAGGATTGACAAGCGCTGTCTTTCTTTATATGCTATTCAATACAAGTTTTGGAGGGCGTTTGCTTGATTTAGGATTATATGGAGATGCCAGTTCAATGGCAAGAACAGAAATCTTAGATATTTTTCAGGTTGTGGATTATAGGGAATTTATGTTTGTCGGAATTCCTTATGAGGATATTATATATATTCAAGCGATGGCTGGTTTGGATTATCTTATTATTGAGAATCCGTGGATTATTTTTATTTTTCGATATGGTATTCTGCAAACATTTGCTATGATTCTTTTTTTTATCCCTTTGTTTCATAAGTGGTTAATACCTTATGGGAAATTTAATGCTTGGGTTATTTGTATTTTGTTCTTATCGCTTGTTTCCTCTTCAAATTCTTTGGCTGTAGGAAGTACTGCTATTGCACAAGTATACCTTTTTGCTTTTGCGTTTAAAAATCAAAAAAATAAATATGATTCCAAAGACAATACATTATTGTTGGCTGAGTGATGAACCTATTCCTGCCAATATTCAAAAGTATATAGATGGATGGAGAAAAGTGATGCCAGAGTACAGAATAAAAAAATGGGATAAAAAGGCTTTTGATATTCATAGTGTAAAATGGGTAGAAGATGCTTATGCACAAAAGAAATGGGCGTTTTGTGCCGATTATATCCGAGCTTATGCATTATTTACTGAAGGGGGATTCTATCTTGATTCCGATGTGATTGTAAATAAAAAATTTGATACATTTTTGAATTATGGTTTTGTATCTTCTATGGAGTATAATCACACTTACAAAAAAGAATTAAAGGACAGTATAACCTTAGACTACAAACGCAGAGAAAGTGTAAGAAAAGTTGTTGGCCTTGGTATTCAGGCTGCTATTATAGGTAGTGAAAAAGGGCATCCTTTTACAAAGGAATTATTGGATTATTATCATACTCATCAGTTTGTAAATGAGCAAGGAGAGTTTGATCAAACACCTGCTCCAGTTATCTATTCCTGGCTCATGGAAAAACGAGGACTAAAATATAGGGATAAGAAGCAGATGTTGAAAGATAAAGTGTGTCTTTTTGATTCGGGAGTATTTGCCAGTTATCCTACTGCTAGATTTGGGAGTGTTGCTATTCACATGATGGCTGGTTCATGGGTGGATGTAAAGCTTGATGATACCTTTATGCGCAGGTTGAAGAAAATGTTGATAGTCCGTAAAATATACAATTTATTGCATATATCATAAGATCTAAGATAAAAATAGTATCAGCTTTCTTTTGAGAAAATGTAGATTATGACTAGACATAGTATATTTCAAAAATTGATTCGTTTAATAGGGCGAAAAAACACAGCGAGGCTGCAAATGGCTGTAAAGTATGTGGTGACTTTTAGAAAAGTGTATACGGCTGATTCTAAGACGCATGGTAATGAGTCGTTTATCTCTCCTCCTCGTGTGGTTTTTATTATTGATGGAAAGACACCTCATGGTGGTTTGAGCGACCGTTTAAGAGGCTTGTTTTCTATATATTATTATTGCAAACAAAGAGGATATACTTTTAAAGTAGCTTGGAATTATCCGTTCAAGTTAGAAGATTATCTGATGCCTGTACATGAAAATTGGGTAGCTGACGAAGCCGATTTGACACATGACAAGAAGGTTGTTGATTTTCGTTTCTTTAATAATTATGTAGGGATGAGTGGGCATCAAGCTGATTATTTCAGTCTGCTGGATTTCAAGAAGCCCATTTGTCATGTATATAGTTCTATTACTCAACGTGAGGATTTATATCCAGCTTTTTTTCAAGAACTATTTAAGCCTGCTCCCCGTTTGGAGCAGGCTATCAGTCAATGTTTGCAGGAAATAGGTGGTAAATACATCACTGTGTCATTCCGTTTCATCGGTATTTTGGGGGATTTTAAAGATCATGCAGGGTTTGGGGAAGAGTTAACAGTGGAAGAAAAAAGATATTATATCAAAAAAAGCCTAGCGTGTTTGGAACAACTACATATGCGTCATCCTCAATGTTATAAAATAGTAGTAACAACAGATTCTCCGTATTTCTTGAAGCTTGTGAAGTCCTTGTCGTATGTTTATGTTATTCCAGGCAGATTAGAGCATATGGACTATGCCGTGGTTGATGATTATGAAGTGCATTTAAAGACTTTTCTTGATTTTATGATAATAACAAAAGCAGAGAAATCATATTCTTATCAATATGGAAAGATGTATGGCGCCACAAAATTTGCTTTAACAGCTGCGCTAATAGGAAATAATGAGTATGAAGTCGTAAAAGATTAATGTTTAAAAGATAATTTTTGTGTTTGAATATAATTATAAATAAAATTAACTAGATGAATATAGCATTATTAATAGCAGGCGGTTCAGGAAATCGTATGGGACAAGATATCCCTAAACAATTTATGCATGTCGATGGAGTTCCTATTATCATTCGGACAATGCAATGTTTTCAACAACATCCTGATGTTTCTGCAATAGCAGTGGTGTGCTTGAACGGTTGGGAAACTGTTTTACAATCGTACGCTAATCAATTTATGATTGATAAATTAAAGTGGATATTTCCTGGTGGAAACACAGGTATGGAAAGTATTCATAATGGAGTTTACGGATTGAAAGAAATGGGATGTAATGATGAGGATCTTGTTCTTATTCATGATGGTGTACGCCCACTGCTTAGTCAAGAGATAATTTCCTCAAATATCGCAATTTGCAAAGCTTATGGCTATGCTATTACAGGTATTCAATGCCGAGAAGCTATATTGGAAAGCGGAGATGGATTTACTTCTACAACAAGTATTCCGCGTGATACTCTTATTCGCACTCAGACTCCGCAAACTTTTCGATTGAAGAATATAATTAGGGCACATGAATCAGCTTATAAAAAAGGTATTGTAAATTCTGTAGCTTCTTGCACTTTGTTGGCGGAACTTGATGAGAATATTGAAATGCATATTGTGCCTGGTTCTGAGAAGAATATAAAGATTACGACAGTAGAAGACTTGGAAATCTTAAAGGCTTTGATGCATACAGATAAGGATAAATGGTTGAAATAGAAATAATATGGCATACCAAGATGATATAAAGAAAGCTGCCGCTCTTTTGTTGCCGTGGAATAAGTTGAGTGGCTGTAATATTTTAGTAACCGGAGCAACAGGCTTGATTGGGGGATGTCTTGTGGATGTATTGATGGCTCATAAAGGCAGAAATTATAATGTATATGCATCTGGAAGAAATGAGGAAAGAGCAGGAAGGCGTTTTCTGAAATATGCTGATGACAACGCCTTCCATTTTGTGAAATACGATGTGGCGCAGCCTTTGGAATATGATGTAAATTTTCAGTATATTATTCATGCTGCTAGTGGAGCATATCCGGAGGAATTTATTAAACATCCTGTAGAAGTCATAAAAGGTAATATTAACGGGCTGGATAATTTGATGGGTTATGGCATACAACATGGTATAAAACGTTTGCTCTACATTTCTTCGGGAGAAGTATATGGTGAAGGCGATGGAAGAGTATTTACAGAGAATTATAGCGGATATGTTGATTGTACTTCACTTCGTTCATGCTATCCTTCAAGTAAAAGAGCGGCAGAAACATTGTGTATATCTTATGGCGCAGAATATGGCATAGATGTTGTAATAGCACGTCCTTGTCATGTTTACGGACCAGGATTTACAGAATCCGATAACCGTGTGTACGCTCAATTTATTCGTAATGTGCTTCGAAAGGAAAATATTGTGATGAAAAGTACAGGAGAACAATATCGGTCATGGTGTTATGTTGTAGATTGCGTATCTGCTTTACTTTATATTTTATTAAAAGGTGAGACTCAGCAAGCATATAATATAGCGGATGCCAGTTCCAATATTTCTATTAGAGAATTGGCCGAATTAATTGCTCAGTTGGGTGGAGAAAAGGTGATTACAATTCTGCCGGAAGATATGGAAAAGAAATCTTTTAATGTTGTAACAAAATCTGTCTTTTCTACAAAGAAACTGGAGGCGTTGGGTTGGCAATTGAAGGGTTGTATGAAAGATAAAATGTTAGCAACAATCAAAGAAGCAGGCAATCTATGATTTCTAATCCAAAATTGAAAAAGATTTTTCAGACCTATGTATTTGGGGTGGTTTCTATAATCAATAAGCGAATCAGACATGACAAACGAAAAATAATATTGTATTCTAACATGGGATTTCGTGATAATGTCAAGTCGCTTTATGACTATTTGATAGAGCAAAAATATAATGAACAATATGAAATAATTTGTTGCTGTAATGATTTTAAGCGGTGGTCTTTTGTTAATATCCCCAATGTGAAATTTGTTAGTTGCGTGAAGGGATTTTTTTATTATTTCTTTGCAGGATATGTGTTTTATAGCTTTGGGAAGATACCTATAGTGCCAGGAATCAACCAAAAGACTATTCAACTATGGCATGGAAGCCCTTATAAGGCGGCTGATGCAGGTATGTTGAAGGGGCATTCTTGGAAACATCAATATTATTCTTTTTCTGTAGCTACTTCAAGAACCTTTGCCAAGATATGGAGCAGATATTTCTCTATGCCATTGGATCATGTGCTAATAGGAGGACAACCTCGCAATGACATTTTATATAAATCATGGCCCGAATATGATTTTGGGGATTATAAAAAGTTGGTATTATGGGCACCTACTTTTAGATATTCTAGCAAAATGGGCTATCAAGATGTAGAAGACGCTAAGATAGTTCCGATATTGCATAGTGAAGATTTTATTAAGATTAATGATTATTTGAAAGAAAAGGGAGTAAAGATAGTTGTAAAGTTACATCCAGTTCAAGACTTAGATAAATATGATATGATGGAAATGAGTAATTTCATACTGCTTAGTCATGCAGAATTTGTAAAACGTGGTATGGATCTTTATAAATTTATGACTCAATGTGATGCATTGATCACAGATTATTCATCCATATTTTATGATTATTTACTTTTAGACCGTCCCATTGCATTTACAGAAGATGACTTGGAGGATTATTCAGATGTGCGTGGGTTTGCTGTTGATGATCCGCAAGGTTACAAGCCTGGATATAGGATTCGGAATTTGAAGAATCTTTATGAGTTTATAGATTGCCTTTTGACGAATACAGACTTTTATAAAGAAGAGAGAAAGCGGGTGAATGAATTGGTGAATGAATACCGTGACGGAAATTTCTGCCAACATATATTAGATTTGGTAGGCATAATAAAATAAAAAATGAAGAATATTCTTGTTGTGATTACTACAGCTTTTGTTCCTACAGGGGGGCTGACTACAGTGATGATGAACTATTACCGCATGATGAATAAAGAGGAGGTGAAGATAGACTTTGCTTCCACTAATAATCCGCCACAAGTTCTGCTTGATGAAATACATGCCAGTGGTAGTGAATATTGTCAGTTGCCTGATCGCAAAAATGTTTTGGCATATTTTTTTGCATTGAAGAAATTATGCCGAGGCTATGACGGGATGCATGTGCATGCCAATAGTGCTATGGCAGTGATGGAATTACAGGCGGCAATATGGGCAGGAATAAAAATACGGATTATACATAATCATAGTAGTAGATCTCAACATAATCTTTTAAATCAGTTGTTTTTGTCTCTCTATAGACGTTCTTTTACTCAAGCTGTTGCTTGCTCTGATGAAGCTGGAGAATGGCTTTATGGCAAGAATGGGTTTATTACATTGCGTAATGCTATAAATGCGAAGCGTTTTAAATTTGATGTAGTGAAAAGATTAATAATGCGCCATAACTTTGGTTTTGGTGATGATGAATATGTGATAGGACATATTGGTAAATTCATGGAAGCAAAAAATCATCCTTTTCTCATTGAAGTGTTTACCAAATATCATGCCTTGCAGCCAAAGTCAAAATTATTGCTGATTGGTGATGGTGAACTGCGCCATCTTGTAGAAGCAGCAATAGATAAAAATAAAGTCAATGATTGTGTAATATTGGCGGGATTGCGTTCTGATATCCCAGATGTGTTACAGGCAATAGATATTTTTCTTTTTCCTTCTATTTATGAAGGTATGCCATTATCTGTGGTAGAAGCACAGGCATCAGGCCTACCATGCATTATTTCGGATGCTGTAACTAAAATGGTAAACATAGGTGAAGATGTAATTCAATTACCTTTAAGTAAAGGTGCTGACTATTGGGCGGAATATCTCGGTAATGTTAAATACGAATTGTCTCGTCAAGAACGTTGCGAAAGAAATACTGAACTTATCACTAAAGCGGGTTATAATATAGAAACGGAGGCGGAAAACCTCATGAGAATTTACAAAAACTTGTAGTATAAAATATGACATCTCTCTTAGTCAATCACATCTTGCAAACAGAGAAATGGACGTCTCCCGAACTTTTCGAAACGAAAAACAGAATTTACACCTTTCTCAACCCCGTATCTTACCTCATAGCTTTAGAAAACAAATCTCTATTTAAACAATTCGATGGTATTTTTGCCGATGGCTCTTTACTGGTTTCTGCCATAAGATTAGTATACGGAAAGCGAGTGACCAGACGTAGTTTTGATATGACCTCCCTTGCTCCCGAATTGTTGAATTACCTCATGGAAAGCCGTAAAACGCTCTATATCGTAGCCTCGGGTCAAGAACAAGTGGAGTGTTCTGTGAGGATATTTCAAGAGCAGTATCCGAAGTTACGCATTGCAGGGTTCAGGAACGGATATTTCTCTTCGGATGCTGAAATGAATAAGGAAGCTTCTCATATAGTCGAATTAAATCCGGATTTTCTGATAGTAGGTATGGGGGCCTTGATGCAGGAAAAGTTTCTGCTTAAGGTAAAAAAGATGGGTTACCAAGGCATCGGCTTTACGTGTGGTGGCTTTGTTCACCAAACGGCAATGAATAGGATGCACTATTATCCGGACTGGGTTGATAAGATGAATTTGCGTTTCGTTTATAGAATGTATAAGGAGAAACATACACGTACAAGATATCTGCAAGCTGCATTCTTGTTTCCGGTACGCTTTATCGGGGAAAGAATTTTCGGATGAAAGAGCAGACTTTGCTTATTGCCATGTAAATAATGGAGAATGGCAACAACAGGACGAAGATAGCAGTAGGAATAATTTTTCCGAGTATTTTTAATACATCTGTTTTCATGCTGCAAATATAAATTAAAATTCATAGAATAGTGAAATTAAGAACTCTAATATTTCTGGGGGGACTCTTTGGAGGAATGAATGTTATCAAAGGGCAGGCTTTTTATGGTACTACAGGACTACTTCATGCACCTACTGCCGTTATGCAGAAAGATAAAACCGTTATGCTGGGAGGAAATATGCTGGATGTAAATATACTTTCCCGATATTGGGTGAGAAGTGAATATCATCCCTATACCTATAACTATTATATAAATTGTACTCTGTTTCCTTGGCTGGAAGTAGCATATACTTGTACGTTGGTAAAGGGGATACATGGTTCTTCTTATTGGCCTCAGCAAACTTGGGGCAGGTTTACCAATCAGGACAGATCGTTTCATTTCCGGTTGAGGGCATGGAAAGAAGGCTGGTGGAAGGCTTGGACGCCTCAGGTAGTGATTGGTGCGAATGATCCGGGAAGCCATTCTTCAAATGGAGGTGGAGACATAGATTGGGGGGGCGGTGGTAGCGGAAACCACAATTACTTGACACGTTATTATCTGGCGGCAACGAAACATGTTGAATTTAGTGGAATAGGTACAGTGGGGGGGCATGTAGCTTGGGTTATCGGTAAAGCTATGAGTGATGTGCATTATAGCCGTCCTGCTGCAGGGGTAAATTTTCACTTTGGCATGAAGGGCGAAGGTTTCTGGCAGAAAGCTCTGAATGGATTTAATCTGATGGCGGAAGTGTGTCCCGGACATGCGGAAGATCTGCATACAGCAACTTATACTGTGAATGTGGGTGGAACTTATTCAATATGGAAAGACCATATCAATCTTATTGCTGAACTGAATGACGGTAAATTTTTTAGCGGAGGTATATTCTTTAAATTACATCTCAAATAACTGACTTGATTTCTAGTGGATGAAGCATTATAAGAATAGCCGGAATCACTTGGAAAAAGTAGTTCCGGCTATTCTTATATAACGATATTTGTATGTCCTGTTTTTATTATCCTACAATGTATTTAGCATTCTTGCCGCTTATTTTACGAATGAATACCACAAGCAGCCACGATACGCCAAATGCCACGATTGCGGCAGCGGGAATTTGTAAAGGCACGGGAACACCGATATTGCGCATCAGGACTACACCCGGACCTGTGAAAAAATAATGTATCATATAGATGCCAAAACCACATACGGTCAAGTTTGCCAGCATACGCTGGATCAGTTCTGAGCGTACTTTTACTTTCTTGGCTATGAGGAAGAAAGGGATAGTCATCATAATCACATTCAAAGAATTATAGGTGAAGAACAGTTCTAACATTTCATCAGTGCATTGTGGTAATGCGGTCATGTGGCGGAAACCGAAGAATGTGACCATGTAACCTGCCAGAAACATGGGGATACAGACCGACAGTGTCTTACTCCATGACCAGTCGTGGTTGCGCAGATAGTGTCCCAATAGCAAGTACCCGTTGAATCCGGCAAAATAATAGAGCATATTGAATGAGTTCCACGCACAGCCTCCCCAAATGTATGGGGATACGAACTGATAATAATAAGGTAACAAACCAGTTATTCCCCATGCGACAAGAAACCATAGTTTGGCTTTCTCCGAGACCTTTTCTACCCATGCGGAGAAAATAGGAAGGTATAGATATAATCCGATAAGCAGATAGATATACCACATATGTACGTCTAATAAAGAGAAATTGAGAGGCATTTTTGCTATATAACCCAATGATACGTTGAGTGACTGACGGGCGGCTTCTTCACCGCTATAAGGGAAAAAGTCAAGAATTATTTCGGGATTAAGTCCCAGCAATCCTGTAAACCAAGGAAATAAATTATAAATGACACTCCAGATAAGGAACGGCCAAAATACACGGCTGATTCTTTTTTTGTAGAAGGCGGATATTTCGCCACGTACGGGAAGCAGCAATGCTCCTGTAATCATGACAAACAGTGGGACACACGGACGGAGAAAGGCTCCGTAGGCGGCTCCCCAGAATTTGATTTCATCAATGTTGGCTGGCGGTTCGCCGGGGTAAAAGTTGAACGGGTCTGCACTATGGCAGCAAACTACGGTGAACATGGCTACCAAACGAACGACATCCAGCCATACCACATGTTTTCTTGTGGTGTTCATAGCAATAGGTTGATTCATAATTTAATTTTTGATTTGACAGGCACAAAGGTACACTTTCTCTGAGGATTATTTCTTGCTTTGGAACAAAAAATAAAAAGAACTATCCGCAATCATACTACAAAATGAGAATCCTCCCACTGCAAGAATCACAATCATTTGTCTTTCGCAGGGGGAGGAATTCTATTTTGGGTTAGAGGGTTATTTTAGTCCTCTGTTCTTCAACAAGGGATCAATACCGGGTTCTTTGCCGCGGAAATTGACATACATGTCCATCGCATCGTCAATGCAGCCGGGAGTGAGGATATATTTGCGGAACTTACCGGCCACTTCCTGATTGAAAATATCGCCCGTTTCCTTGTATGCCTCGTATGCGTCACAATCCAGCACTTCCGCCCAAATATAACTATAGTAACCGGCAGTATATCCACCACCCATGGTATGGTTGAAATAAGTGGTGCGGTAGCGTGACGGAATTTGTTTCAGCAATCCGCGCTTACCTAATGTTTCTGTTTCGAACTGCATAACGTCCATATCATCGGGAATTTCTTTTAATACATGATAATCCATATCCAGCAGGGAAGCAGCTAAATATTCAGCCGTAGCGAAGCCTTGTCCGTATTTGCCACTCTTGTCCATTTTTTCAACCAGTCCGGCAGGAATAACTTCACCTGTCTGATAATGTTTGGCATATACATTCAATACCTCCGGTTCAAAAGCCCAATGCTCATCTATCTGTGACGGCAGTTCTACAAAATCACGCGGAACACTAGCCACACCATAATAATGTACATCTTTGAAAAGATTATGTAAAGCATGTCCGAATTCGTGGAACAAGGTATTCGCTTCGTCTGCACTGAGCAAAGCGGGTTGTCCGGCTGCCGGTTTGGTAAAGTTGCATACCACGGTTACTACAGGAGCCACTTTCTTGCCGTCCTTGTAGGTCTGTGAACGATAGCTTCCGCACCATGCGCCACCTTTCTTGCTGGCACGCGGAAAGAAGTCCATATAGAGTACACCTAGATGAGAACCGTCTTTGTCCTTACATTCGAATGCCTGTGCATCGGGATGAGGGAGGGGAAGATTGTCCAGCTGGGTGAAAGTGATACCGTACAGTTTGTTGGCAACATAGAACACACCGTTACGTACGTTTTCCAGTTTCAGATAAGGACGTACCTGATTTTCATCCAAGTCGAATTTGGCTTTCTTGGCCCGGTCTGCATAATAACGCCAGTCCCAACCTTCGGCTGTGAAGGTTTTTCCGTCTTTCTTTATTTCGGCATTGATATCTGCCAGTTCTTCTTTGGCTTTGGACAGAGTAGGTGTCCAAATCTGGTCTAATAATTTATATACGGCATCCGGTGTTTTCGCCATACGTTCTTCCAGTGCAAAGGAAGCATAGTTTTCATATCCCATCAGCTTGGCTTTTTCCAGACGGGCTTTGAGCAGTTTGCGTACCACTTCCTTGTTGTCGTATTCATTTCCGTTATTTCCTCTGTTAATGTATCCTTTGAATATCTTTTCGCGCAGGTCTCGGTTGTCGGCATATTGCAGGAAAGGCATGACGCTGGGATTATGCAGGGTGAAAATCCATTTGCCTTCCATGCCTGCTTCTTTAGCTGTTTCGGCAGCACTGGCAATCAGGTTTTGGGGTAATCCGGCTAAGTCTTCTTCTTTGTCCACGATCAATTGGAAAGCATTGGTTTCCTTCTGCATATTTTGGCCGAAGGTGAGCTGCAACATGGAAATCTCACTATTTAATTCACGCAATTTTTTTTGACTTTCGGCATCCAGGTTGGCACCTCCACGTACAAAATCTTTATAGGTTTCTTCCAACAACTTCTTTTGCTCTTTGTCCAAATTGCCGGGATTTTCATAGACAGCTTTGATACGTGCAAAAAGTTTTTCATTTAAGGCGATGTCATCGCTGTGTTTTGATTGTAGTGGAGAGAGTTCACGGCTCAGTGCATCCATTTCATCATTGGTATTGGCGCTTTTCAGTCCGTAGAATACGGTGCTGACTTTACGAAGTAACGTTCCGCTTTGATCCAGTGCTGCAATGGTATTCTGGAAAGTGGCGGGTTCGGGGTTGTTTACTATAGCGTCAATCTCTTTCTGTTGTTCTTCCATGCCCTGCAAAAAGGCGGGTTTGTAATGTTCCATCTTGATTTGGTCGAAAGGAGGAACCTGGAAGGGAGTTGTGTACTCCGAAAGGAATGGATTTCCGGTAGGGGCTGCCTGTTTCCCTTGCGAACCGCAACCGCTTAATATGGCAACCGCACAGGCTGCCAAAAGAATGTGTTTCATAATAATTTGTTTTATATAGGTGATAATGCAAAGATAGTAAAATAAGGCAAATTCCAATAAGTTTGAAGCGTAGAACTATTTGTTTGTTTTTATAGTTTGTCTAATTATCATACATCATTGTCTAATAATTAGACAGACTGTTTCTTTTTGTTCTTTTGCAATATGTTGTTAATCAGTTGTTTGTTTGCGTGGCACGGTTTTAGCATTTCTATTATAGAGAACGAATTATAGAAACTTTAGTTTCTTATACACTTTATGGGAAGTAACGTTGTGAAACGGGACTTCTCTCTTTCAAAATAATAATGATTAAAAACACGAAATATGAAACAGATTTATTATGTCATTCAGGCTTTGATACATGGACGAAGTTCTAATATAATAAAAGTCGTCTCGTTAGGCTTGGGCCTGACTATGAGTATTCTGCTTTTCTCAAGAGTTGTGTATGAGCAGAGTTTTGATACTTGTTTTAAGGATCATGATAAATTATACCAATTGTGGAATATATGGACAGTAAATGGGGAACCTCTTCCTCCTAGTGAATATATTATCGGTGCAGCTGCCGGAGGCATACTGGATGCAATGCCGGAAATTGTGGAATCGGCGGCAAGTGCGGGGATATGGCCGGTATCATCACCTGTTTACAACGGAAGTGTCCGTTTTGATGATTTTAAAGTTGCTGCTGATTCATTGTTTTTTCAGACAATGGGTATTGAGGTCTTGAGTGGTGATCCGGTACGCGAATTGCAGCAAAAAGATGTAATTTTCCTGAGTAAAGATTTGGCGGATAAAATGTTTGGCGGTGAGAACCCGATTGGTAAAATAATTAGTTTCAATAAAGAAATTGAGTTGACAGTCAAAGGAACGTATGCTGCTTTACCTGAGAATTGTACTATGCGACCGAAGGCCGTCATTTCCTTGCCTTCTATCTGGAGCCGCCGGATAGGAAATTATTCATGGAACGGTGGGGACAGCTGGAAAGAATATATCCGGTTGAAGCAGGATATTGATTTGGATGAATTGAACAAGCGTATTGATATGGTAGTACAGCAACATATTCCCAGAAGTGATAAGTTTGGAATCACTGTCATGGCAAAACCTGTTCGAGATACGTACCGTGGATATGATGAAGTGAAAAGAATGCGTAATATTATGCTTATTTTAGGTATATCTATTTTGTTTATCACGACATTGAATTATGTGTTGATTTCTATTTCTTCATTGAGCCGGCGTGCCAAAAGTATTGGTGTTCATAAATGCAGCGGAGCGGGGACGGGTACTGTTTTTGGTATGTTTATGTGGGAAACAGGTATTATTATTTTGCTTTCATTGTTTTTGATGGTTTTTTTAATGTTTAATTTCCGGGAGTTTGTGGAAGATACTACAGCTGCTAAACTGGAGTCCCTTTTTGCGGTGGAACGTATTTGGGTGCCTTTGGGAGTGACTGCTGTCTTATTCCTCATTGGTGGTGTGCTGCCGGGACGAATTTTTTCAAAGATACCGGTCACACAGGTTTTCCGGCGTTATACAGAGGGTAAAAAAGGATGGAAACGTCCGTTATTGTTTATCCAATTTGCAGGAGTGGCTTTTATATGTGGATTGATGTGTGTAGTGATGCTCCAGTATCATTATGTTATTAATAAAGATCCGGGTTATAATCCTGAGCGGGTAGTGATTGGTATTAATAATGCACCGGATGCTGAAGCTCGGCTTGCTGCCCGTCACTTTTATGAAGGGCTTCCATACGTGGAAGCATTGACCTCAGCAACTAGCTATCCGTCTAATGGATATAGCGGGCAGATGATACCGGATGAGAAAGGAACGAGCCTTTTTTCCAGTCGCTATGATTTTACTCAGGAGAATTATGTCGCTTTTATGGGAATGGCCATACAGCAAGGGCGTGTACCGCGTGAATCCGGTGAGGTGGCTGTCAATGAGGAATTTGTGCGGAGAATGCATTGGGGAAAAGATGTTTTAGGTAAGAGTATTCAGACAGAAGAAGGACGTGTCAAAATAGTAGGTGTGATTAAAGATTTTAATATTGACGGATTCTACTCAGAGCTGAAACCATTTGTTTTGCACCATCATCCCAGAGATTTGGCTGATCTTGTTTATCTCCGTCTGAAGGAACCCTTTGGTGAGAATCTTCAGAAACTGAACCGTGATGCTGCCGAAGCTTTTCCGAATCAAACAGTCGGTTTTGAAAGCTTGGAACAAAAAATGGCGGATAGTTATAATTCCGTTCGTGTATTTCGTAATGCGACTTTATTGGCGGCAATTGCCATCTTGTTTATTACTTTGATGGGACTGATAGGCTATATTAATGATGAATTACAGCGACGTTCGAAAGAAATTGCTATTCGTAAAGTGAATGGAGCTGAGTCATTTGCGATATTGGAAATGTTGGTGCAAGATGTTCTTTGGATTTCTTTCCCGGCTGTAGTCGCAGGTACATTAGGAGCATGGTATGTAGGTGGTTTATGGATGGAACAGTTTGCTGTGACTGTAGGTTCGCTTGTTCCTTATTATGTATGTGTAGCTATTGTGGTCTTGATATTGATTGTCAGTTGTGTCATTTCCAAAACATGGCGCATTGCCAATGAGAATCCAGTAAAGAGTATTAAATCAGAATAAGGATCAATAGAACAAACAATTAAAATTTATTATTATGATACAGATTGAAAATTTAAGTAAGGTATTTCGTACTTCAGAAGTAGAAACAATTGCGTTGAATCATGTAAACATAGAGGTGAAAGAAGGAGAGTTTGTAGCTATTATGGGACCATCAGGTTGTGGAAAATCCACGTTGTTGAACATTCTTGGATTATTGGATAATCCTTCGGAGGGTAGTTATAAACTGATAGGAAAAGAGGTGGCCAATCTAAAAGAGAAGGAACGTACCCGTTTGCGCAAGGGTGTGATAGGTTTCGTGTTCCAGAGTTTTAATCTGATAGACGAACTGAATGTTTTTGAAAATGTGGAGTTACCGTTGACTTATCTTGGAATCAAGGCCAGTGAGCGTAAGGAGCGTGTTCTGGAAATTTTAAAGCGAATGAATTTGAGTCATCGTGCCAAGCATTTTCCGCAACAGCTTTCCGGTGGTCAACAACAGCGTGTGGCTATTGCCCGTGCTGTGGTTACTAATCCTAAATTGATCCTCGCCGATGAGCCTACTGGTAATTTGGACTCAAAGAACGGTGCTGAAGTAATGAATCTATTGACCGAACTTAACAAGGAGGGGACTAGTATTGTTATGGTAACTCACTCTCAGCATGATGCCGGATTTGCTCATCGTGTCATTCATTTGTTTGATGGTAGCGTAGTGGCGAACATTAAAGAATAATTAATGAAAGGAGGGTTGTTATGAAACAAATCTATTATGCAATACAATCGATATTACACGGCCGTGGAAGCAACGTGACGAAAGTCATATCGCTTTCATTAGGTCTGACTATTGGTATTCTGCTTTTTTCACAAATAGCATTTGAACTCAATTATGAGAAATGTTACCCTGAGGCCGACCGATTGGTATTGGTACGTGGAGGGGGAGAGAATGTGAAGACTGGAGAGAAAGGAGAAGGATATGATGATAGCTTGTTTGCTCCGATGGCAGAAGCGTTCCGCAGTGATTTGTCACAATGGATTGAAAATGCTACAGTCATTTTCAATTTTGAGACATTAAATGTATTCAAGGATGGTCATAAGCTGAAAGATGTAAATTACGCTTATGTAGATACTTGCTATTTCCGTACTTTCGGCATCAAAGTATTGAAAGGAAATCCTGAGGAATTACAAAGGGCGGGGAGTATATTTGTTTCTGAAACTTTTGTTCGTGATGCTTTTGGTGGGCAGGACCCTGTGGGACAAAAATTGTCCTTGGATAAACAGCATGAACTGACAGTCCGTGGTGTTTATCAGGATACTCCGGAAAATACTGCCTATCATTTTGATTTTGTAGCTCCCATTTATGCCGGAGGTGGCTATATAGGGGGTGGAACATGGGGACGTAATGACATTTATTATACTATTCTCCGTTTGCGCGATGGGGTGGACAGAGAAGAAATCAATCGTCAGATATACAAGGCTATGCAAAAATATTATCCTGATTCTGCTGATGATGAATGGAGAAGCTTTTATGATGCACAGCCATTGCCCGAAATTCATCTGGATGACTCAAATACCCGCACTCGCCTTTACATTTATGGTTTTTTGGGCTTTGCTATATTTTTTGTGGCGATCATGAACTATGTATTAGTAGCTATTGCTACCATGAGCCGCAGAGCAAAAAGCATAGGTGTGCATAAGTGTAGTGGTGCCAGTGCAATCAACATTTTCAGTATGTTCCTTTTTGAGACAGGGATTGTGGTATTAATTTCCGTTATAGTGGCCCTCTTTATTATTTTCAATACCAAAGATCTGATAGAAGATTTACTTTCGGTGCAGTTATCTTCACTCTTTACATTGGAAACTCTATGGGTTCCGATGCTCATTGTTTTTGTACTGTTCATGGTAGCCGGAGTGTTACCGGGAAGATTGTTTTCACGCATTCCTGTCACTCAAGTTTTTCGTCGTTACACAGATGGGAAAAAAGGGTGGAAGCGTTCTCTTTTATTTGTACAATTTATGGGAGTATCTTTTGTAATGGGGATTTTGTTAGTATCTTTGATGCAGTATCATCATTTGATTAATAGTGATATGGGTATCCGTACTCCAGGATTGGTGGAGGCGGAGACATGGATGTCACCCGAAGAAGCTGAGAATATGGTTAGCGATCTTCGTCGTCAACCCATGGTGGAAAATGCCACCCGTTCTATGCATGGGGTTCTGGGAGAGTATTGGACTCGTGGGCTGATTGATAATAGTGGCAAGAGAATAGAAACCTTGATGTATAATCCTTGTGATAAAAATTATGCTGAAACCATGGGGATTACTATTATTGAAGGGAAAGATATGCAGAATGAGGGGGATGTATTGGTCAACGAAGAAGTAGTGCGGCTGATGAAATGGACAGATGGGGCAGTAGGCAAACGATTGAATGATTTTGATAAAGCTGGCACCATTGTTGGTGTATTCCGTAATGTGCGCAATACGTCTTTTCTCTATAAGCAGTTTCCCGTAGCTTTAGTTTATAGTCATAATACTAGCCACACTTTTGATGTACGTTTAAGGCAGCCATACGATGAGAGTTTGAAAAAACTGAACGAATACATGGAGCAGGTGCATTCCACTAAGGCATTGGAATTTATTCCGATAGATACCATGCTGAAGGAAATCTATCGTAATGTATACCGTTTTCGTAATTCTGTATGGATTACTTCTACTTTTATTTTGCTTATTGTTGTTATGGGGTTGATAGGTTACGTGAATGATGAAACACAACGTCGCAGTAAGGAAATAGCTATCCGTAAGGTGAATGGTGCTGAAGCTTCGACTATTCTTCGGTTGCTGTCCCGTGATATATTATATGTTGCTGTCCCATCGGTCTTGATAGGAATTGTAGTATCGTACTTTACAGGAAAGGCTTGGTTGGATCAATTTGCCGAAACGATAGATATGAATGCGTTGTATTTTGTCGGAACAGCATTGGTGATTATCGCTCTGATAGTGGTGTGTGTCGTTGTTAGAGCTTGGCGTATTGCTAATGAGAATCCGGTAAAGAGTATTAAAGTTGAGTAACTAAATAGATAGCGATGAAGCAATTATATTATGCAATACAAACGATATTACACGGTCGTGGAAGTAATGTGACGAAAGTCATATCGCTTTCATTGGGGCTGACTGTTGGCATCCTGTTGTTCTCGCAGATTGCATTTGAGTTAAGTTATGAAAAATGTTATCCTGAAGCTGGAAATCTAGGAATAGTCCGCGCATATTACCATAATTTGGAAACAGGTGAGTCGATGGGGGACGATGGGGATATCTATGATTATTCCGTTTTTGCTCCGATAGCGGCGGCTTTGGCTGAGAATATGCCAGGAGAAGTGGAAAAAGCTACTTGTATAAATTCTTACACAGCCAACGGTAATTATTATTATGAAAATCAATTGTTGTCGGATGACGAACAGTGTCTTATGGTGGATACTTGTTTTTTCCAAACCTTTGGCATTCCGGTTTTAAAGGGAAATCCTAACGATTTGATTAACTCCAATACTTTGTTTGTGTCCGAGAGTTTTGCACGCCGTTTTTTTGGTGATGCAGATCCTATAGGTAAAGTGTTAATGTTGGAGCGGAAAACTGAAATGATTGTCCGTGGTGTTTATCGTGATATTCCGGAGAATACCATGTTTAAGGCAGACTTTGTAGTAAGTGTACATAAAGAAGGAGGTTATAAGGATGGAGCCGGATGGGGAGGAAATGATATTTTTTATGCAGTGTTCCGGACCGGAGAAGCTTCGGATATAGAGGTGGTAAACGATAACATCCAGCGGATGGTGGAGAAATACATGCCGACTGAACATAACGGTTGGAAACTGGAACTCAGTGTCATTCCATTGGCAACAAAGCATCAGACTTCTTCAGAAACAACAAAGCGTCTAGTTATCTATGGCTTTTTGGGTTTCTCTATCTTCTTTGTCGCTATTATGAACTATATGCTTATTGTAATTGCTACTTTGGGACGTCGTGCCAAGAGTGTCGGTGTCCATAAGTGCAATGGTGCCAATAATGGGAATATCTTCAGTATGTTTATGATGGAAACGGGCATTATTGTTCTGGTATCCATTCTGGTCTGTGCATTTATCATTTTCAATGCGCGGGATTTGATAGAAGATTTGCTGTCGGTGCGACTTGCATCACTCTTTACATGGGGAACTTTGTGGGTACCGCTGCTGGTTGTTGTACTTTTATTTTTGTTGGCAGGTGTATTGCCCGGACGTATTTTTTCACATATTCCTGTCACACAGGTATTCCGTCGTTATACTGATGGTAAAAAAGGATGGAAACGGTCACTGTTGTTTATACAGTTTACTGGTGTGTCTTTTGTCTTGGGATTATTACTGGTTACGTTAATGCAGTATAGTCATTTGATGAACAGGGATATGGGGATCAATACTGCCGGACTGGTAGAAGCCGAAAGTTGGCTAGACATTGAAATTGTTCCTCATATGCGCGATGAGATCCGGCGTCAGCCTATGGTAGAGAGCGTGGCTACAGCCAGCCATAGTGTATTGGGCCAATATTGGACAAAAGGATTGATGGGCAGTGACGGCAAGCGTATAGGTGTTCTTAATATGAACTATGTGGATTTTAATTATCCGGATGTGGTAGGCATTACGATTATAGAAGGAAAGCCGATGACCCATGCCAAAGATCTGCTGGTGAATGAAGAGATAGTCCGGCTTAAGAAATGGACGGATGGAGCCGTAGGAAAACCTTTTGATGAGATTAAGGAAGGAACTATAGTAGGTGTGTTCCGTGATGTGCGCAATCAAAGTTTCTATCAGGCGCAGCAACCCATTGTGCTGATAGGTGGTAATGCGTTTAATCATACCTTCAATGTACGGTTGAAAGAACCCTACGATGAAAATTTGAAGCGCCTGAATGAATTCATGGACAAAACTTTTCCACAAGTGGCTTTAACATTCCATACAGTGGATGATATGCTGTCCGAAATCTATAAAGATGTATATCGTTTCCGCAATTCTGTCCTTATCACTTCCGGTTTTATCCTGCTTATAGTGATTATGGGGCTGATAGGTTATGTAAACGATGAAACGCAACGTCGCAGTAAGGAGATAGCTATTCGTAAAGTGAATGGTGCGGAAGCATCAAACATTCTCCGTCTGCTGGTATGTGATATTCTATATGTTTCTATTCCTTCTATTTTACTCGGAATTGTTATAGCTTATTTTATTGGGAAAGCATGGTTGGAACAGTTTGCGGAACAGGTTGATCTTAATCCGTTACTCTTTTTGGCTACGGCTTTAATTGTAGCGATTATTATTGTGGCTTGTGTGGTGCTTAAGGCATGGCATATCGCTAATGAGAATCCGGTAAATAGCATTAAGAGTGAGTAGTGTATTGGGAAAAAGGAGAGCGGGATGATATGTGTTGGGTATCATCTCGCTTTTTTTCTTTTTACCTGATTCCTGTGAAATTTACATTGACACCATCCAATGTGCCTTTTAAGAAGTTTCCGGCCAACCATACATTTTCAAAATATGAAATGTCACTGGGACCGTAAACCATACGGATGCATGTCTGTGCGCTGTTATCCCATCTCCATTCAAAATTGTACCTGTCTTCGGTTACATAGCCGTTCCGATGTTCTATTCGTATGATGTCTGTGCCTGTTCTATTTTCGTAAAAGTCTAGTCGTTGTGTGTAGTATTCACCGTCTTGTTCCCAAGTTTCCTGCCAGGTCCGGCTGCATAGTTCCCGAGTGGTTCTGTAATATATTTCGCTGTAATCATCATCATCGTACCAACTTTCTATGGATACTTCACAGGAGGTTAGGTTAACCATTATTATCAGTACAACTACCATTCCGAAGTATTTCAGTATTTTTGTTCTCATATCCGTTAATTTTAAAATTTGTTTTTCTTATGTCACAAAGATAAGTGGAGAGAATGATACAATAAACGGAATATTCCTATTTGTAAAGGAGAATTTCCCTATTTGTAATAGGAAAATTCCTATAGTGAGGAGAGGGGAATAAGGGTCTGTCTTATTTCTTTTACTATTAAACTGTAGGTTACAAAAAGAGGCTGTCCATTGGTGAGACAGCCCCGATAATTTCCGAAAAATGATAACAGGATATTTCTATATATTTTTTGATTATCCTTGTTTGGGTATTATCTACGTTTTTTCAACGAAAAAAGTGGTGCTTCCTGTACTTGCTTCATTACTCTCAAGAGATTACCTCCCCAAATCTTTCTTAAATCTTCTTCCGTATATCCTTTTTCAATCATTTTTATGGTCAGATTAATTAAGTCATTATCTCCTTTACATCCTTGCAGACCACCACCGCCATCAAAGTCCGTACCTATTCCTACATGGTCTATGCCGGCTACTTTAATCATGTGGTCTAAATGTTCGACTGCATCACAAACGGATGCGGCTTTTGGGGTTTTATTGATATAGGTATCGAGGAGACATAACTGTGCCACTCCGCCATTTTTCGCTAGTGCACGGAGTTGTTCGTCTGTTAGATTACGGTCATGGTCGCATAAAGTCCTTGACGAGGAATGAGAGGCGATGATAGGTTGTGTACTATATTTTATAACATCCCAGAAAGTACCTTCACTGGCATGTGATATATCTATCATAATACCTAACCGGTTCATTTCCTTCACTACCTCACGACCAAACTGTGTCAGTCCTTGAGTAGCATCTTCCGTATGAGTGGACGAATGGCAAATATCGTTATCGTAAGAATGGCAGAGAGTTATATAATTGACTCCCATCTGTTTGTATTTTTTTATATTCTTGAGGTCCTTGCCGATGGCGTAACCATTCTCGATCCCTATAAAGAAAGCTTTCTTGCCTTCATTCTTTAAACGTACCAAATCCTTTTCCGTAAGGGCGATGCCACAAAAATCTTTGTATTTCGCTACTTCGTCATAAATGGATTGAATCAACAGGGTGGTGCTTTCTACGGCTTTTTGTGAAGATACGTCATCTCGTTTTCCCTGCCATATAAATGCGGCTAGGAACTGTGCATCCAATTTACCTTCCTCCATTTTTTGGATGCTGACCATGTTGTCTTTTCTCAAGCCTACGCTGTAACCGTTTTTAAACCAAAGAGGAGTATCTGTATGAGTGTCAATGGATAGAATACGGCTATGAATTTTTTTAGCTAGATGGAATGTATCAGCCTTGTTCACTAGGAATTTAAATAATTTATGCATGGTGGTATCTCCGGCTGTTGTAAATATTTCTGGATGAAATTGTACACCTATCATTTGTCGTATGGGATAAGCTTCTATAGCTTCCGCTATACTGTCGGGCGCCCAAGCCGTGATTTTGAATCCCGGTGCTAATTTCCGGATAGCCTGATGATGGAATGTATTGACTTGCAGCACTTCTTGTCCTGTAATTTCTGCTAACTTGCTTTCCTTTATGATGGATATCGGATGGGTGGGGGTAGTGCCGGATTCTTCTTGGCGATGGTTGACACTTGAGGAATGTTGTGTGGGCAGATCCTGATATAAAGTTCCACCGAAAGCTACATTCATTAATTGCAGTCCCCTGCAAATTCCTAATATGGGAATATTCCGGTCTGCGGCCATTTTTAGCACCATTAAGTCGAAGGTATCCCGGGCGGGGCTTACTTCTTCCAGTTTTTCATAAGGAAGGTCACCATAATATATCGGTTGGATATCTTCTCCACCTGTAAAGACAATTCCGTCCAGCTGGGATACAATTTGACGCAGTATCTCTACATTATCCGTTACAGGTATCATATAAGGAATTCCTCCAGAGAGAATGACTGACTGTACATATGCCGTGTTTACGGCTGTCCGTTTCGGACTTATATCTGTAGAAATTCCAATCAGGGGAGACCTTTTTATTCCGGGAATCAGTTCGGAATCCACTTTTTGATTCAATTGGACGAGTGCTTCGGGCAAAGGATTCTTTTGACTTTTTTGTGCTTGTACATGGCAACATCCCAAAGCTAATAGTAATACAAAGAGGCATTTGTTTTTCATATGAGTATAGATTTTGTCTTGTAGACAAATGTATAAACTATGTTTTTCTTAAAAAAATAAAATGCCATAAAAATAGAGTAGGAGGTACTTGTTCTAAGTATCTCCTACTTTTATATTCAGAAAATAATCAATTTATTTCATATCTTCCACAGCCGCCTGAGCCTCATTTATTTGCATTTGACTATCAACATATTCACTATTTGGTGTATGTGAAGTGTATGCACTTTCCCGGGCTTTTCACAGACTTCATAGGAAAACCGAGTTTATTCCTCTACGGCAGCTTGGGCCTCTCTAATTTACATCTAACATTCAATAAGTTATTAACTTAGTGTATGCAAATTGTATTCTCAGTTCTTAGAGAAACACTTTCGACAACATTCAAAAGCAACTTTTTTCTTTCTTAAATCTGATGACTTCTACAAATATTTTGGCTATGCAGCGTCCTCAAATCCACAAAATACAAGTCTCAATCTGAATTTAGTTAATGAATTACCTGTATAATAACATTGCGCATATATTATAAGGTATATTTATAATGTTTTTATCTCCTTTCTTTTAAGAGTTCTATAATAGCGTCCTTATCCTTTAAGTTGGAGTCCAGACGATTGATTTGTGCATTCAAACTATCAATCTGTTCTTTTAGAAGTTTGACAGTTTCTTTTTGGCTTTCAGTTTCTGACCGAGCCTGAGCCAACTGACTGGCAAGTTCGGCATCGCCAATAATGTTATGGGCATTTCCTTCCAATGCTACTGCCGCAAGGTATGCGGAAATTTGATGCTGAACCGGACAGAACAGCGAGAAGAAGTTAAAATCTAAAACCTCACAGACCCTAACAAGCCGTTTAGTCTCCATTGTCTCCCTCTCCAATATGCGGTTAACGTGCTGTTGGGGAACGCCAATTCTCCGGGCAAATTCAGACTTGCTAAGCCCAAGCTCGTTGCGACGTCTATCTATCGCTTCACCTACATGCACGTATTTTACATCTACATCCATAGATTTTAATCATTAATTGAATCTTAAACAATAAATCATCAAACAAATATTTGGATAGATAAACCTTTTTATGTTACTTTGTGGCGTTATCATCTCTTTTATAGGGACAAAGTTAAACATTAAATATTAAACATCCAACAATTATGACTGAAAACTTGGAAAAAATCCGCCCGGCACTCGTAGCCCTCGAAGTAGGCGATTCTGTTACATTCCACATTTCACGCTTGAAAAGCGTCCGCACGCAAGCCTCGGAACTGGGAGCGATTCATAATCGTCAGTTCAAGACGAAGACAAACAGGGAAGAACAAACCATAATCGTCAAACGTATTCTGTAAGTATGGCATTCTTTCAGTTTATAGACCGGATTATCCCATATGAAACCTTCTTGGAAGACCTTTCCGCACGGATTGTCAAGATGCTAAAGACGGATCATGACGACCCGGAATTCATCAGCCAAAGGAAGGCATACGCACTTTTCGGTCGTCGTAATGTAGAAAGATGGAGGCGACAGGGAAAAGTGGAAATATACAAGAGGCCGGGTAAGGTGGAATACAGAACTGCTGACCTCCGTCTTTTGCAGCGCACCGTTCAAGACTATTTCGACATTCCATCGACAGAAAACAAAAATAGATGCAGGAAGGAACAAGGAAAGTAAACTAAATTGTGGCTATATCCGATAAAGAAACTGCTCCAGCGGTATAGCTATTACCAGCATTTTTAAAGAGGCAGCATAAAAGTAAGCAGGTAAATGTTATATGAAAGAAATTAAACCAACGTGCGACCCCAACGGAGTCTATTCGGTTAAGCGGACTTGTGCCGAATTGGGTATAAGTAACAAAACGCTCCGCAAGTACAGGTTGAACGGCTATATCCAACCGCTCAACCCGAACAACACCTACCGTCCCAAATACTCTGGACAGTCAATCATTGAGTGCTGGAACATTCTAACAACCTTATGATTAGCGAGTCCGTCATTCAAAAAGTCAGGAATCTCACCATTGAAGAGGTTCTCCAGCCCTACGTCAAGCTCTCACGGAAAGGTTCGACGCTGATGGGGCTATGCCCTTTCCATACGGAAAGAACTGGCTCATTTAGCGTAAGCCCACATAAGAATCTGTTTCACTGTTTCAGCTGTAACCGTGGCGGTGATGCTATCACTTTCATTATGGAAAAAGAGAATCTTTCCTTCATGAAAGCCGTGGAGTTTATTGCCAAGCAGCACAACATTCCTGTTGAATACATTCAAGAAGAGCGAAATGAGGAGCAGATAGCCGAAGCTAAGCATAAGGAAGCACTGTTGACTGCTCTTGATTCAGTACAAGGTTACTTCGTAGAGAATTTAAGACATAAGGATAACGGAGAATGCAGTAAAGCCCGGGAATATGCGTATGGCAGGTGGTCGGAAGAGTTTTGCTCCATGGTCGGCATTGGTTATGCCCCGAAAGACAGCCAAGCGTTTATTAAGTATTACCAAAGGAAAGCACTTAATGAAGAACTACTGTATGAATTAGGAATGCTCAGACAAAATGAGGACGGCAATATTTATGCCATGTTCCGCCAACGCATCATGATTCCCATACGGAACAAGTGGGGACGCATTATCGCCTATACCGCCCGATATATAGGCGACAACAAGAACGCTCCGAAATATATCAACTCCGCAACCTGCCCGATTTATTCCAAAGGGGAAAACCTGTTCGGCATTGACCGGGTTAGTCGCTTGCGCAATGTGGATTACATCATTGTTGTGGAAGGTGCGCCTGATGTGCTAAGGATGCAATCCATAGGGTATGACAACACTGTAGCCGCTCTTGGTACATCCTGGACTGACAATCAGTTTGAGCAACTGAAAAAGTACACCACTTCGCTGTGTTTCATACCGGATTCAGACATTGCCGAAGGAAAGTCCTACGGACCCGGCTTTGAAGCGGTCATGGCAAACGGTGCTGCGGCAATCAGAAAAGGATTCCATACGACAGTCAGGGAACTGCCTTTCCTGAAAGTTCCAGCAACTGACAAGGAATTGGCAAGTGAAGTTTCAGAGGTAAAATACACCAAAAATGATGCAGACAGTTTCATCCGTTTCAGCGAAGACTATACCTCGCTTATGGAAAAGCATTTCATCATTTGGTTAGCCCAGAAACGCTTCCTTGTGGCATCCTCCTTGGTGGAAGAACGGAAATGTGTGGCTGAGATAGCCGACCTATTGCGCTATATCAAAGACCAGTTGGTGTTTGACCAGTGTATCGACCAATTGGCAAAACTGCACGGTAAGGTGAAACTGTGGCGAGATGCCGTTGTTCAGGCTCGTGGGGAAGCCCGGAAGAAAAATGACTTGCCATCCTCCATGAATGACCTACAACGCGAGGCGGAGCTGCTGCGTCAGTTCGGTCTGTTTGTCCGTGAAAACTGCTATTATGCCATTGGAGAAGAGGACGAGGATTCGATGCGTATTTCCAACTTCATCATGGAACCGCTATTTCATATAGAGGACGAGAGCAACGGAACCCGTATCTTTCGGATGCGGAATATATATAATGTATGCCGTGTCATTGAGCTGAAGGAGTCCGAACTTTGCTCGTTGAGCAATTTCCAGCAAAAGGCAGGTTCCTTGGGCAATTATGTGTGGTTGGCGAAGATTGACAAGCTCAACCGTGTCAAGGAATACCTCTATTCAAAGACCGATACAGCGGAACGCATCCGAAAATTAGGATGGAATGGTACCGAAGGCTTCTTTGCTTTCGGCAATGGCATACTGGTGGAAGGTACGTTCAGGAACGTTGATGACCTCGGCATTGTCCGTGGCGTCAATGGAAAGGCATTCTATATACCTGCCACTTCCAAAATCTACCTTCACAATCAGGAAATCTTCCAGTTTGAGCGGTTGATGGTACACGAGAACCGCAACGGCGTGAAACTGCATGACTATGTATCAAGGCTAATGGACGTGTTTGGCGAAAATGCTTCCATTGCTTTCTGCTATCTGCTGTCTACCTTATTTCGGGACATCATATTCAGACGCACCCGTCATTTCCCCATTCTCAACCTCTTTGGCGAGAAGGGAACCGGTAAGACCACCCTTGCCACCTCACTCCAGTCTTTCTTCCTGCACGGCATAGATCCGCCCAACTTGGGCGTTACTTCCGTGCCTGCCATGAACGACCGAGTGTCGCAGGCGGTCAACACCCTTGTCGTGCTGGATGAATACAAGAACGACTTGGATATACGCAAGATTGCCTACCTCAAAGGGCTTTGGGGCGGTGGCGGACAGACCAAGAAGAACACGAATACCGATGGTATGGCTGCCCAAACCATTGTAACTACAGGAGTGGCACTATGCGGACAGGACAAGCCTACGCAGGACATGGCACTCTACACCCGTGTTATCTTCCTTGCCTTCTCCAAAACCTCGTTCAACCAAATGGAGAAAAGGCATTACGAGGATTTGGTGGCTCTCTGCAACTTGGGACTAACCCATCTGACAGTAGAAATCCTGACCCATCGGGAGCTATTCGAGAAGAATTTTTCTGAAATCTATTCCAGCACCAAGAGAGAACTGGCTGCAAAGCTGGAAAACGAAACTATCCATGACCGTATTTTCGGGAACTGGGTGATTCCGTTAGCTGCTTTCCGCACGTTGGAAACGGTGATAGATGTACCGTTCGGCTATACCGAGTTATTCGAGACCGCCGTCAAGGGAATACGCAACCAAAACGAATTGGCACAGGAAAGTTCCGAGGTAGCCGATTTCTGGAATATGCTGCAGGGCTTCCAGACTTCAGGGAGATGTATCGACAAAGCTCATTACCACATCCGGTATCTGAAAGCGTTCCGTCCCCTATCCGCCAAAGAGGACATCGAGTTTATGGAAGCTCGTCCTGTTCTGTATCTGAACATGGCAGCTGTGGCATCCTTGTTTAACAGCCGGAACATGAACGCTACCGCAAACCGTTCTAACTGGTCCACTATTATGTCATACCTGAAATCGCACTCGTCCTATTTAGGCTTGAAACAGGACCGGTTTACGATCCTGCTTCCAAGCGGTTTGCCGGACTATACGATAGAGGTTGTCAATGGCGAACAAGTCAGGAAAGTCAAAGTGAATCGTCCGAAGGCTCTTTGCTTTGATTATCTGCAACTAAAGGATGCGTTTGGTCTAGAATTGGAAACAGAAGTAATAACAGACGTACAAGATTCAGAAAACATATAAAAACAACCAATCATTTGCGTATGGGATTATCTTGCATAAATACAACCTTTAACGCCAAAATGGAGCTACAAGTACCGATAAATGAGAAATATTCACAAAATATTTCATCGGAAATAATAATATTTACTACCTTTGTACGAACGTTAAACAAGAATACAATGTTAGTAAACTTCACATTCCAGAATTTTCGTTCATTCAGAGACGAAAAAACGCTTAGTATGGAAGCTGGTTCAATCAAGGAATTGAAAGAATCTGTTATCCAAAAGGAATCTTATCGCTTGTTACCAGCAGCTGTGATGTATGGTGCCAATTCAAGCGGAAAGAGCAATGTATTATTGGCCTTGATGACCATGAGAAGGGTCTTACTGGGCAGTGTCCGTCTGAATCCTAACGATGAATTATATTTCCAGCCTTTCAAACTGGATTTGACTTCGGCTAATACTCCGACTTCTTTTGAAATTCAATTTTTGCTGGACGATGTAAAATATCGATATGGATTTGATTATGACAAAACACACATTTGTAAAGAGTGGCTGTATGAGAAGTGTGCTGGACAACGTGAATTCAACCTATTCCTTCGTGTAGATAATGAATTTGAAGTGTCCAAGACACGTTTTCCTGAAGGATTGGGTAAAGAAGGAGTCACACCCTCCAATCGTCTGTTCGTCTCATTGGTAGCCCAATTGAACGGCGCGAAATCCATGCGTATCTTGGATTGGTTTAATAACTGCAATTACCTTTCTGGAATGGACAGCCTAGGATATGAAGGTTTTACTCTTCAAATGTTCAGCAACCATTTGGAGGGATGTAAACAGGCTCTAGACTTTTTCCACCATACCCAACTTGGTTTTAACGAGTTGTTGGTTACTGAAAAATCATTCTCAGACGAATCTTTCCCCGGTAAGATGCAAATGCCCGAAACGTTGCGTTCCAAGTTGATGGAGGAATTGAAAGACAAAAAAATAATGGAAGCCAAAACTACCCATAATGTTTATGATGAACAAGGCAATGTCAGTGGAGTCGGCACTTTCGATAAGGATGAGATGGAATCGGAAGGCACAAAAAAAGTCATTGAAATGTCTGGTCCAATTTTTGATACGCTTAGATTAGGCAAAGTGCTGATTGTTGATGAACTAGATGCTAAATTGCATCCCCTTCTCACTCGTAGCATCTTGCAACTGTTTATGAACCCCGAGACCAACGCTCACGGTGCCCAGCTTATTTTTGCCACCCACGATACCAATTTACTCAATCTTGCCTATCTCCGTCGTGATCAGATTTGGTTTACCGAGAAAGACAAGACTGAATCGACCGACCTTTATTCCTTGCTTGAGTTCAAGGATGAAAACGGTACGAAAATCCGGAATGACCGAAGCGTACAAAAAGATTATATAAACGGACGTTACGGAGCCATCCCTTTCCTGAATTAAAATGATATTACCATGGGATTATTACCAAAATATAAGATTGAAGAACTCAAACGTGAGAAACGTGAAGCAAAGGCAGCCAAGAAACGCAAGGAAAATACCCGTTCAGAAATTGTGCGTTTCTTGATTGTATGTGAAGGCTCACGTACTGAGCCAAACTATTTTCAAGCATTAGTCCGTGATAGATATTCGGAAGTACGGGATGAAAAAATTGTAGGAGAAGGTAAATCAACCTGCGCACTTGTGAAACGAACACTCCAAATCAAAGAAGAATTGGAACGCAAACGCCAGTTGACGTTCGACCGTGTCTGGGTGGTTTTTGACAAGGATGATTTTGTGGATTTCAATGAAGCTATCCAGTTGGCGGCATCCTATTCGTTTCAAAGCGCATGGACGAATGAAGCCTTTGAACTTTGGTATTTCTTGCATTTTCAATATCTGGATGCAGGCATCAGCCGCCATGACTACATTGAAAAATTGCAAAGCGAAATACGAAAACATCCTGGATATGAAAACTATGAATACAAGAAGAATGACGCTTCTGTTTATAAGATGCTAACAACTATTGGTAATGAAGATTTAGCCAAACGATATGCTGAACGGCTCCGTTCCTTCTTTGAAGGCGATGAAGACTATAAGGAACATAAGCCATGTACAACGGTTGATTTGTTGGTAAGTGAATTGGAAAGCCCTGAAAAACTCTTATAACACCATCTGATTTTCATGCAACAGATTAAAATGCGATTCCTGCGAATTTTGCGCAAGAACCGCATTTTTTTGACGGAAAGGAATTGTCTTATCCCACACATTTTTTCTACTACTCGTGTTCACAAAATTATATAGGTTTACCAATTTATGCACACACACCAATTCGTGAACACGGGTTGATTGAAAAGGTACTATCTGAATATAATATGCACACATTTCAAGATTGACAACGTTGACAAGCCCCAATCCTCTGTCCGCCAAATACTTCTTTCATAGATACAGCGTTGACAAACGTTGACAAAGGTAGTCACTTTGAAAAATCTCTTGAAATTTAGAGCCAAAGGTTGACAAATCACGATATACCTATTCATCTATTTTGTTTAAAAAGAAAAAGATAATAATTGTATTTCAGTGAATTCAAATCGGTTTTTAGATGCTCTACTACATTGTCTCCGTTGTCAACGCTGTCAACCCTCAATCATATCTCCCTTTTATTCTCTGAAACATATATTCTCGGCTTACTCTTAACCTGTACGGTAAGTTAGTACACATACTCCTACAAAATCCTGTAAACTTCCTCATATTCCATTATTTAACCTATTGCAATCAGATTTTTCAAATTCTATTTTTACAGCAAAAAGGTGCGACAAGAAGTCGTACAAGTAATTGTTCAGCATAATGTCTGAACCTGTTGTTCCGTCAACAGTAGCCTAAAGAGGCGTGCTTTATGAGTAATTGTTTGGTGCGAAGCCCTCTTGACAATATGGTTCTATGCAGAAATATCCAATGTATAGGCTGTTAGGCTGACCGATATGAGTAACGTATGTGAACCGCTGCACCATCGTAACAAAAGAATAGCTTACGGATATTTACAAGCTATAGCCAAAATGGCGGGCAGTCAGGATAGTTCTCTCTTTTTCAGGACTACACGGATGCAGCACTGCCGGTGGATGGGCGGACTTTAAGTCGGTCGTAAGTTACTTGTACGGAACTTGGTAAGCCCGTATCTCTCCTGTCCTTTATCGGGCAGGTAAGCCAATCGCAAGAGAAGCCGAATGATGTGCGGGTAAAGGATTGCGGAGAAAGCGAACGCTTCCGTGTAATGCGGAAGATAGAGGTTTAAACGTCACCTCATGCGAAAGCAGGCAGACTTCCGCAGGGTAATTCTTTGTGAAACGATTGTAGAACTTTAACGAAATGAAGAAACAGCAAAGGAGCAAGGCGAAAGCCGAGTGTGCATCTTCAGCCGAGCGTAACACAACATGGAAAAGCATTGACTTCTCCAAATGTGAACGAAAGGTCAGAAAGCTGCAAGTCCGAATAGCAAAGGCTCATAAAGAAAAGAGGTACAACAAGGTTAAAGCCTTGCAGCACCTGCTTGTCACTTCGTTCGAAGCCAAGGCATTGGCAGTAAGGAAAGTGACCTCCAATAAAGGTAAACGCACGGCAGGGGTTGACCACATAAAGTGGGATACCGATGCCAATAAAATAGAAGCTATACGTTCTTTGACACGGAGAGGATATAAAGCCCTCCCATTGAAAAGAGTTAACATACCTAAGGCAAACGGCAAGACAAGACCGTTGGGAATACCGACCATGAAAGACAGAGCCATGCAGGCACTGTATCTTATGGCATTGGAACCCATAACGGAAAGTGAAGCGGATGCAAACTCTTACGGATTCAGAAAGTTCAGAAGTACGGCAGATGCGATAGATGCGCTTCACAGATGGCTAAGCAGGGATTGCTCTCCCGAATGGATATTGGAGGGAGACATAAAAGGCTGCTTCGACCATATCAGCCATGAATGGCTTCTCGATAACGTACGAATCGACAGGCAGATATTAAGAAAATGGCTGAAAAGTGGAGTTGTATTCAACAGACTGCTTCAACCGACTATTGAAGGGACACCACAGGGCGGCATTATTTCACCGACACTTGCAAATGCAACTCTTGACGGCATGGAAAGGATGCTCAAAGAGAAGTACAAGGCAAGTTATGTCAATGGAAAACTTTACTGCCCCAAAGTCAATCTCGTAAGATATGCGGATGACTTCATTGTCACTGCTGACAAAAGGAAAACGTTACTTGAAATAAAGGAAATGTTGACAGTTTTTCTAAAGGAAAGAGGACTTACCCTATCCGATGAGAAGACACTGATAACACATATCAGTGACGGATTTGACTTTTTAGGTTTCAATGTCCGGAAGTACAACGGCACATTGTTAATAAAGCCGTCAAAGAAAAGTCAGAAACGTTTCACTGACAAGCTGCATGAGGTTGTGCTGACCAAAGGTAAGGCATCATCCCAGCAGGAGCTGATAGAGAAACTCAATCCTATAATAAAGGGATGGGGTAACTACTACAGCCATGTGGTATCAAAGGAGGTGTTCTGCCGATGTGACCATATCTTAATAAATCAACTTAAAAGATGGTCATATCGCAGACATACCGACAAGTCAAGGAAATGGATAAGGAAGAAGTATTTTATCCGAAAAGGTGGCAGAAATTGGATTTTCGGTTTTGAATATGTATGTGGAGAAATAAAGGATAAGTTCACATTACAGCAACTGACAGAAATTCCAATCAAGCGACACACAAAGATAAGATGCGAGGCCAATCCGTTCGACCCATCATGGGACGAATACTTCGAAAGGCGGAAACTCAAAAGTGCCCGTCAACGTGCGTGAAGAAAACTTTATCGGAAACAAGTCATCGCAAGATGATTATGAGCCGATTTAATTTTATGAGAATTAAATTTAGAATTATCGGAGCTGTATGCGGTGAAAGTCGCACGTACAGTTCTTAATGGGGAAAGCGGCAGCAATGCCGCCGACCTACATAACAAAATATAACAATGGAAATACATAATTTGACGGCTAGAATCATTCCGGAACGGGCATATTCAGTAAGCGAAGCGGCACGTTATCTTGGTGTACACCGATGTACCATCTATGCTTATATAAGCCATCCGCAAAAGCCATTGCCCTTCACAAGGCAGCCTAACAAAACGAAGCTGCTATTTCATGGTTCAGACTTGATTGCTTACAAGACAGCCGGACTTCCTAAAAAAGGACGCAAGCGAAAAAATGGTATGCAATAATGCGGAATGTCTATGTGTTGGTCAACAGTTTTTGCCTCAAGGCAGTCTGAACAAGTAATTTTCTCCTTCTGAGAACTCCGCAAGTTCACAAGCAAGTAACCATGCCTCGGTACGGATATTATCCATATCTTCCACCGCCTGCTGATACCGGGACGGAATTACCGCGCCAGATTTTATCATCCATTCTGCAGCACAAGTCTCCGGCTCGATAGCATCCACAAAGGAAACAATCTCTCGGATTAAGTACTTCATGCTACCATCTTTCATATCTGCGGAAAAGCAGAATGATACTCCGCTGAGTGTCTTTCGCTGAAAATCGAAAAACACCCTATCCGGCAATTCTTTCACAAATACATTCCACCCATTCTTGGTGGCAATGTTTTCAATAATCTGATTGTTCATATACATATATGGAATAACATTGACCAACTTACATTAATTGCCCCGTTCTATCCAAGAAGGATATGACAGGGCTTTTTTATATTGATTGTTTGAATGATTTTGAAGAGCTATACCTATAATATATAAGTCAGCCATAACCAATAAAGCTACGGCTGACATATATCGTTCAATCTTCAAACCTTGCAAGGAAGTGTTGCAGTCGATGGTCATTCAGCCTATCCAACCGAGTCGGCTGAAAGTTGGGCTGTTGCCGGACTTGGAGCTTGCCAAGACCTTGTGCCGTGAGGTCAACCTCCACTTCTGAAAGCTCGTTTAGCGAAACATAGCCGTATTCATCCTCCGCAAGTCCGATGACAATGCCAAACAGAACGGTGTCGTTTCCTTCCGTTTCTCCTTCAAGTACGAACCAACGGATGCCACCGAGAGCAAAAATCGCACAACAAACGGCATTTTTCCCCTTGCCATTTTGGGAGTAAAGAGGAAAACCTTTCAAGGCTTCCTCCAATTGGGGTGTCTTTAATCTACACATATTAATCAAATTCTATTTCGTCCTCATATACTTCTATCTCTGCACCACTACTGAACTGCACGACAAAGCCTCTTGCAGTCCTGGCGATGATTGTGCCACGATGATAGCCACGCCATGGGGTTATCAGTTCACACTGCCGTCCGTATTCCGGGAAATCAGTATCGTTCATAGCTCTTACTTTTTGAAATTGGGGTCATAAATGATTTCACTCTCAATCAGATGTGTGTACGCTTCCGATGCAAGTCGTGAAGCCCACGCATTGCGTTCATCATAAGTACCTTGCTTATAGTTGTATGCCAACTGGCGCATAAAACCGATGAATACCTTGAACATCTGCTGCTGGAGGTAGCGGTGCGCTCTGGTCAGTTCTTTGCCGGTCTGGTCGGCGGAACACATCCGTCCATTCACGAAATTGGCGAACTCTTGGACGAAAGCCTTGTCTTGTTCGGAGACTGTTGCTCCTGAAAATTCTTGATAGTCCATATTGCTACAATTTTAAAAGGTTGTTTGATAATAAATATGCGGTTCGGATGATACATTATATATGTAGTCCCCACAGCGCACTAACAGGCATTTACTGCCATAATAGAGCTTTCTCATGCCTCTCACACTTCCAGTTTGTGGAAGTGTGGGAAACGGCTTAGTCCAGCCCTCATACCTTGCTCGATTGTCATTCTTTTTACACGCATAATCATTTCGTTTTTGGGTTTCAATTCTTTTCCCTCTTGTAAAGCTCCTTTGAGCCTCTTGGTCGGGAAAACCGTTTTTCGTGCGAAATTCCATTGTGGACAAAAGGGAGAATAAGGCAAGTGTGAGGTCGGAGAGTGCGGACGGAATACCCCAATTTTGGAGGTACGAGAAAATTTGTGGAAGGCTGCCGTCAAGCCCTCCAACCGAAAACGTCAGTGACACTTGACATTTCTTCTGTCCACAATATCTTTGCACGATATAACTAGTCTTTCCCGACCAAGAGGCTCAAACCGGGTTGCCGAATAGAATATTTTCTTTTCAAAACAAAAATCCCATTGTCGTTTTCACAAAAAAACCTAAACACAATAAGCTGTTTCCTATTGCAGGTAAAACCAACCACAAATGAGTAATCTCTGTCCTCGTTATCAATGCAGAAAGTGATTTAAACCAATTAAATGAAAGAAATAAGAAAATTCGTGGATAATAATTATTTGTATTGCGAAAAAATATTCTAATCAAGATAAAAAGTGAAAGAAACATCATTTTTTCTATTTGATATAGTTAAAGAATATACGCAAAGTAACAAAATTGCCATTTTATGGCTAACTTTGCATTATAATTTAGATACAGTATCCATGACAAGAGAAAAGGAAGCTAATAATATCAATCGTATCAAGGTCGTCCTTGCGGACAAAATGAGAACAAATAAGTGGCTCGCCGAGCAGCTTGGTGTTGCCCCAACTACCGTAAGTAAATGGTGTACAAACGGAAGTCAACCACCTTTGGAAACACTGGTCAAGATAGCCAAGCTACTGAAATGTGAAATCCAGGATTTAGTGAGAATGGAGTGAAAAGCATTAGCAAAAATTATTCTAACAAGAAAATGACATAATGAAGATTCCTAAACGAATAAATGATATAATTGAAGAACTAAAAGACCAATATTTAGAGGAAGATAGATGTAATCGTCCTTGGATTATAGGTTTTAGCGGGGGTAAAGATTCAACGGTTCTGCTCACGTTAACTTGGCTTGCATTGCAGCAGCTAAAAGAAGTTGGGTATCACTTGATGCGTCAGGTATATGTTGTATGTAACGATACTATGGTGGAAAATCCAGTCATTGAAGAGTATGTTACCGTTGTATTAGACACAATACGTAAGGCTGCAAGAGAACAAGAATTACCTATTACAGTAGCAACTACAACACCAGAATTGGAGGATACATTTTGGTGTTGTGTTATTGGTAAGGGGTATCCTGTTCCCAATAATTCATTCCGTTTTTGCACGGAGAAAATGAAAATTAAGCCTACATCAAAATTCATTACTGATCAAGTGGTTGCTGATGGAGAGGCTATTGTTCTTGTAGGTACTAGGTTGTCTGAAAGCCAACAGCGGGAAAGATCTATACGGCGACATGAAATCAAAGGACATCGACTTTCAAAGCATCCTCTGAATTCAAATACATACACTTATGCACCGATAAAAGAATTGATGCTGGAGGAGGTCTGGTGGATTATTAATGCCATGCCTTCGCCATGGGGGTTTGACAATCAAGTGCTGTTCAAAATATATCTTGATGCTTCTGCAGATGATTATGAATGCCCAACAGTAGTCACAGATGACAGTCATCGTTCATGTGGTCAAAGTCGTTTCGGATGCTGGATTTGCACAGTAGTTAAAGAAGATAAGTCTATGTCCGCCCTCATTAAGAGTGGCGTAGAATGGATGAAACCCCTATTGGATTTTCGGGACCGTCTAATAGCTAATCGTAATGTATCTGAATATCGTAGCGAAACAAGACGTAATGGTCAATGGGCAGTTGATGAGAATGGACATAAGATGGGTAACTATACAATGGAATATCGCATTCAATTGTTGAAAGAGTTGCTCATTGTGCAGAAAGAGACTCAAGACTATCGTTCAAGTATTGATTTGATTACCAATCAAGAACTTATTGCTATACAGGTTATTTGGTATCGTGATGGAAATTTCACAACCACGGTGAATGACATCTATAACGAAGTCTATGGTTACAACATACCCAATACAACAATTGGTCTGCAAGAACGTTTGCTTTTAGAAAAAGCCTGTTCAAACAACCACAGCCATTACCAATTAATACAAGAACTATTAGCTTTGCAAAAGAGTAAAGTACTGCTAATGCGAAAATATGGACTTGCTACAGATTTAGAAACTCGTCTTGAAGCATTCGTAAAGGAGGAGAATCTATGATAATCAAAAGTATTACATTAAATAATTATCGTCTGTACAAAGGAGAAAATACACTATCTCTTTCGTCATCAGATGAAAAAAACATTGTGCTTATATCCGGCGAGAATGGCTTTGGTAAGACCACATTCTTACACTCTTTGATTTGGTGCTTATATGGTAAGTTGATGATCGAAGTTGAAGTAGAGATCCGTAAGGATATAAATAGCAATGGATATAACTCTTTTTTGCGAAGCAATATGAACAATGATGTGATATCAGAATTTGAAAGAGTTATAAATGACGAAATGCGACAATCAATAAAAAAGAAAGGCTACACCCCTGAAATCGAGCATTTAAGAACATTGACAACTTATTCAGTCACAATAGAGTTTTCAGAGGTTGTAATTCCCTCATTACCATGTACTTCTATAAAGATTTCTCGCTCTTACGATATTATTCAAGACAAGGAATCTGTAGAAATCTTAATAGATGGAGTACGAAATGAATTGGCTAATGAGATTGGACCAGATGTATTTATCAATGATTTCATTCTCAACAAGGATATAGCCCGATTCTTCTTCTTTGATTCGGAGCAGATTGTAGCACTGGCAGAAACTGGTAGTGTTAACGACCGTCGTAAATTATGTTCAGCGTATAATGAAGTTTTGGGTGTAAGAAAGTACGAAGACTTGAAGAGGAATCTAGAAAATGTACGTCTGCGCTTTCGTCGCAAGTCGTCAGACACTGAGGGAAAAGAAAAACTTCAGAAGTTGTTAGACAGACAAGAGGCTCTCAATAATAACATGGACGAGAATAAAGAAAAAGCGTCTTGTTTGGAAACTGAAATAAAAAGATTAAGAGAGCAAGACGCAGAATATCAATTGCAGTTAATGCGAGAAGGTCAAAGTACTACCATATCTGAGATTTCTCGTCTTGAAGCATTGATAACCATACTTAAGGCAAAAGATGAAGACTACAAGAAGAAGCTAAAAGTATTTATGGATTATGCTCCTATCGCTATAGTTGGAAAACTTTTTAATGAGACAAAGGCACAGCTGGAAAAGGATTACAAGAAACGGGAGTTAGCAAACAATCAGCAGAGTAGAAATCTTATTGTTTCAGAAATAACATCTGATATGCTTCTCATGCTTACACGATTACCTATAGAAAAAGAACTGTCTTTGCAATTACAAGAAGGAATTCAAGATATAGTCGCAAAATATAAGGAGGAAGTGTCGTCTGACGAGACTTTACTTACACTTTCAGAGAATGATTATGAGGAATTTATGGCAATATATAGCAATATTACTACCACATATAAGTCTGAATTCACTCGCCTTACAGATGATTATCGTAAAAACAAACAGGTTCTTGAACGCAACTCACGCCGTTTAGCCAATATCAACAGCAAAGAAAATGACGAGTTAATCAAACGATTAAGATTTGAGAAGAATCAATTGGAAGAACTGATTGAACAAAAGGACCTTGGACTTCGTCAAACGCATGAAGAGTATGGAACATTAAACCAAGAACTCGCAACAGTAAGCAAACAAATCAGTGAACTTAACAAAAAATTGTGCTTAGATGATAGTGACGAAAAGAAGGATCAAATAGCGGCAACGCTAATTGAAGAATTATCTACATTTCTTATTTCTTTGAAGCAAGAAAAGAAATACTCTTTGGAACGACGAATTAAGTCTGTATTAAATAGCCTCATGCATAAAGAGGATTTTATCGGTAGAGTGGAAGTCGTAATAAATGGTGAAGATATGGACATTGAACTGTACACTACAGACGATACTCATATTAGCAAGGATTCATTGTCTAAAGGTGAACAGCAATTATACGCTACATCGATTCTGAAAGCTCTGGTTGATGAGAGTGGAATTCAATTTCCAGTATTCATTGATTCGCCGTTGCAGAAATTTGACAAGAGCCATGCTGCAAAGATTATTACGGAATTCTATCCTAAAATATCAAAACAGGTCATTTTATTTCCACTGTTATATAAAGAGCTGACATTGGAAGAATTCGACATAATGAAGCCGTTAATCAATGCAACGTACCTGATTGAGAATAACACTACGCATTCATACTTTACGCAGGTTCCAGTTGCCGAGTTTATAAAAAAATAACAAATATGTTTACGCAGATAAAAACAAGCGCAAAGAATAAAGAGGCCGTAACAATCTTGACACGAAAGTTTGGCTTAGGAGCAGAGAATGTAATAGCGAGAATAGCTATAACTTATTCTCTGCAGAGCGGCACTAAATTTTCGCCTTTAGACATAAAGGACTCTGGAGGGAAAGAATACACAAAGAATGTTCTTTTCGGCAGTCTGTATCCAGTCTATGCAGCAATCATGTGCAAACATTATAGCATCAGAATGTCAGATAAAGATTTGCCTAGATATTTTAAGCTCCACCTAGATGATGGCTTGGAGCTAATTATGAGAGATGTAAAAGATAATCCTAATTTGATAGGGTTTGACTACTTATTTGATAAAATTGAATTGGGATTGAACGAAATATGCTAAGAGCATCGAATATAAACTTCTACAAGATTATGACTGCAGGTTATATATCTGCAGAGGCCTATTCTATGCTTAAGCCTAAAGCCCGTTTCCATGAACTGGACTTAAATGAGCACTTATTATATCCTGACAATATTGCAACAGAGATTAAGCAATTGTTTGAAGATGATGCAACATATGAGGCTATTTGTGGACTAGAGCAGATGGAAGAATGTCTATTTAATGATGATAAACGTCCATATGAGCTTTTGGAGACCTTACGATTGTCTTCGGGAGAAAAAGTAAATGATTTCCTGTCAAGTACAGGTTCTAAGTTTTTCCTGTTAAATTACGTCTTTAACAATAAAAACAGTCTTAGTACCAAAGCATTTATCAATATTGACAATATTGATGCTATAATGGACTTTATTATTAAATATGAGAATTCTTTTGTTCAATTATTCACTACTGATAAAGTTGAACTAAATCTAACACCTTTGGGATCTATGTCTTATAATAGCTATTTAGATATTATTAAAACTGCTGAAAATCCTATAGTAAGAGAGAATTCTGATTTGTACTCAGTTCAGCTTCCAAGCACTCGAATGCCTCAATGTACTATTGACCCAAATGCACTGTCATTAGAGAACACTGTTTATAAAAAATATGTGGTCATACTCAGTCAATTGACAGATGAAGAATTTGAACCATTCAAATCGTATTTCGAAAGTCAGTTGGCGAATGTTTCTATACGTATAGCCAATTGTGTCAAATCGGTAGGATACCATATGTTTTATGTAAACTATTTATTTGCAAAAGAGGAGAAACTACTATCTATCCGAAATTTTGGCAAGAAGGCTGTTTATGATTTCAGACAAATTAGGCAGTTGTTGATTGATCATGTAATTAATAGTATTGATTATCCTGATGCCAAATTAAAATCTGTTGAAGGTATTGTTACTGCTATCTCTGAAGAGATACAGCAACAACAGCTTTTGCATAATCTTTCCTTACAAGAAATAATAGGCGATACTCAATATGCAATATTGAGTAAGATGCTATATGGATTCACTCAAAAACTATCTGTTCGAGCAAAGAATGCAATTAACAGTTATACAGGGGATTTTATTGAGGATTTTGTCCATAAGAACAAGAACATTATGGATATCAAGAATATCGGTAAAAAATCGTCAGAGGAAATATTGACTGTTGTACAAAAACTGAAAGAATATGCAGAGAAAGCAAAGTTAAAGCCATCGGACGAAATATCGCCAGAAAAACTTCAAATTATGGAATATGAAATGTTTTTTGATTACTGTTGGGATGATTTTTCATGTCAGTATTTCCTAAAAAACAGACATTTACCCATGTTTCATATTTTAGAGAATTGGTTAAACAAACAGGTTGATAAAGGATGGAATATCTTTAAATCATGTCTTCCCCTGTTTGCTGGAGCAGAAATAAAAACTTTAGATGAATTAGCCGAAAAATATAGTATAACAAGGGAAAGGTGTCGCCAGTTATGTGTTAAGCATATTGAGAATTTCCATGAGATTAATGATAAAGAATTGTCTTCGTCAAGCATAAATCTTACAAAAATTATTGCAAAAACTGAAGAATGGAAATATCTCACTGAGGCTATCTCCTGCAATAATTTGCTGGAGATGGGTATAGTGTACCCATACATAGTGGAAGAAAAATGCAACTTTTCACAGGAATTTTGTTTCTTTATTTTAAGCATCTTATTGGCAAACAAGTATTCACTTGTTGGGCGTGAGATAATTTCGCTTCCCACAAGGGCTAAGCAAATATGGAATAACACATATTTGATTAGATGTGAATATGCTGACGCCTTTAATTTCAGCAAGATACCTTCACTAATAGATGAAACAGAGAGTAACTTGACTGAAGATGTAGAAATTGATGCTGAACAGTTGACTATTGACACATTTCTCTTTGAGTGGAACGATTTTGATACAGAAAAGGTCTATGTCATTTCTGAGATATTATCGCATATCCTGATTCAAGAATGCGGTAAGATACCTAATGAGCGTTTTCAATTTACATTAGAGAGCAAAAAGATTATTAATGTTACAGATATCATTTACGAGATTTTGCATCAAAATGGTAATCCTATGACTCCAGATGATATATTTACTGAATTAAATAAAATTTATCCCAACAGGTATAAATCATCAGATAGAGTAAGAACTTTGGTTGCTAGCGACCCTCGTATATGTATGATTGGAAAAGCTAGTCTTGTTGGCTTATTGGAATGGAAGCACATTAAGATTGGAAGTATTCGTGATATAATCGTACAGTATTTATCAAAGTTTGATGACCCACAACCGGCCGCTAAAATTGTGGAATATGTTCAACAATATAGAGACACCACAGAAAGTAGCATACGCTCCTCAATGGGAAGTGGTGATCAGTTTGTTCAATTCAGTGGTGGCCTATACGGTTTGAAAGACAAAACCTATGCAGCATGGTATAGTATTCCTGAAAAAAGAAGAAGCTTTGCGCTGAGAGTAAATGAAATTGAAATTTTTTTAAGAGAAAACTTACATTTTCCTTTTAATCAATCGGATAATGCTACTGAAAATAGTCTTTATACTTGGTGGAGGCGTATTGCAAAGAGCGATGAGCTCAGTGACGAGCAACGTGCCGAAGTTAAGCGTATACAAGAACAATACAAGGATTATCCTGTAACTCGGCGTGATAACGAATGGAATGAATTTTATAGAAACTATAGGGCGTTTTTGCAGAATTATGGTCGCAAACCTCAGAGAGATAATCCCTACGAAAAACCACTTTATAGTTGGTTTGAAAAATGTGTGAATGATTTCATAGAAGGAAATCTATCACCGAACAGAGAAAAAATGTATATCGAATTATGTAAATTGTTGTAAGGAATGCTAGCAGATATAACTTTTCATCATATATATTCCAAGTCTGATTTGCATAGACCAATAGAGTTTTGCTTACAGGCTCTAGGTAATAGCATCAGATTAGATTTGGGCTTGGGCTATTTCAGCTCAGCCAGTTTCAATGTACTTTCACTCGGAATGGCACAATTCATCGTAAACAATGGGTGTATGAATTTGTACATAAATAAGTACGTCAGCATTGACGATTATGCTCTGTTAAAGGGTAATTATGATGAAAAGTTTGATGACGAACTCGTAACATCTTTCACTAGCCTAAAGAAAACATTCGATCAACGTGATGAACATTTCTTTAAATGTTTGGCTTATCTAATTGCAACCAATAGGGTAAATATAAAAATTATCGTTCTAGCGGATGGCGGACTTCCTCATGAAAAATATGGCATTTTTACAGATGAAGTTGGTAATAGAATTCATTTTACTGGCTCAATGAATCTAACCGCTTCAGCAATCTTAGGCAACCTTGAAACCATAGAGTGTACCTGTTCTTGGAAAGGTGATGACAGCAGAGAAAAGGTCTTATCTTTAGAACAACATTTTCACAAGGTGTGGAACGGTGAGTGCGAAGGAGTTAAGATTTATAATGCTAAGCATTTCTGCAATAACATCATGACAACGTATCCGAATCAAGACCCGGAAAATCTTCTACGCAAAGAAAAAGAATTTTTAGCCATATATAATGTGCAAATGAAGTCGGTTTCAAATGATGCTCCTCATTTCCCATTGAAATACAAAGATGGAGCTAGGCCATATCAAGAAGAGGCATATAAGGCTTGGGTAGAAAATGGTAAGCAAGGAATATTTGCGATGGCAACGGGTACAGGTAAAACTATTACCTCGTTAAATTGTGCGTTACATGAATATAACGAGGATAAGTTTTATAACTTGCTGATACTTGTGCCTTCGCTAGACTTGGTAGCTCAATGGCAAGAAGAACTAAAAGGGTTCAACTTTAAGAAGTCTATAAATGTGTCATCACAGAATGCTTCTTGGAGGAAAGAGTTAATGGATATATCCCAAAAAGTCAAAAGAAAGAAAACTGTAAATTATGCAATAGTTTCAACGTATGATTCATTTGTAAACAAAGATTTCCAGTATCTTTTACCCATACTTTCGGAAAATATGATTCTCATAGCTGATGAAGCACATAATATAGGAGGAAAGTCGGTCAAGGAGTGTTTTCGCAATCTAAAAGTTAGGCGTAGAATAGCTCTGTCTGCCACTCCTGAGAGGATTTATGACGAAGAAGGCAGTAAGGATATAGCATCATTCTTCAATGACAGCCATCCGTATGTGTATTCATTTCCTATGAGTAAAGCTATTAATGAGGGCAGGTTATGTAAATACTATTATTATCCTAAATTAGCATACTTAAATGACGGTGAAATGAGATTATATAGCCGTATATCAAAGAGGCTTGCACAATTATGGGATAGCGAAAATGGAAAATTCAAGAACAAACAAGAAGCTGAAATGCTCTTGATGAATAGAAAGCGTATTATTCACAAGTGCTCCGATAAATTAAATGTTTTTCGTGAAATAATTTCTGAGATTGGAAAAGATGACCTAAGATACACATTCGTATATGCCCCACAAGGCAAATATGAAAAGATGGGCATTGATGATGAGGTGACATTGACAGAAGAAGATGATATGTCATTTATCCAAAGATTGTTAAATGAAGCGAAGATGATGTATCCCAATAAGCGTTGCAACACATTTACAGGCATGGACTCAAAGGATAAACGTTCGCTTTTGCTGAAATCATTTGCTGATGGCAATCTGGACATTTTATTTGCTATGAAGTGTTTAGATGAAGGTGTGGATATCCCAAGGGCTGAACGTGGCATATTTACATCGAGCACTGGCAATCCACGAGAATTTATACAGCGTCGTGGCCGTTTGCTGCGTAACCACCCCGATAAGATGTTTAGTTATATCTATGATATAGTGGTAATACCGGCAACAATTAACCGAGAAGATAGTTTTGGGCAGATGGAGCGGAATATGGTTAAGTCTGAATTAAAAAGAGTAGCTTATTTCGCAAGCCTGTCAATGAATTGCCATGCCAATAATGGAGCGTTTGAGATTCTTAATGATCTTGCTCATCATTTCGGCATAGTATGGTCTGAATTACTAGAAAAGATTGAACAATAATAATTTTTTAAAATATGGACGGTAAAGAAATTTTCAAAGAAATCCTTAAATCTCCGCAAATGAAGGAACTTCTTGGAGTTTCTCCAGGTGAAGAGATTCATGAAGATTATGAGAGTTCTTCTCAGCACCCTGAAATTTCAGTAGTGCAAAGTATTATTGATGCGCAAATTCGGCATACGTCTGATGATGCCTTGTTTAAAAACATAAAGAAGATATTTGACTTATAATTATGGCAACAATTATTAATTCTGTTGCGTTCGAGAATTTTTATAACTACTATGGAAGTTACGAACACAACGAGTACAAATTCAAACCAGGTATAAACATTGTCAATGCCGATAATAATATGGGTAAGTCAAAGTTTTACAATGGTTTTATGTGGTTACTCCGTAACCAAGTGTACGATTCAGACATTAAGGCTTTTTGTGATGCGAATGAGTCACTGTTTAAGATGGCTTCCGGCAAAGCAAAGGCTGAAGATTATGAATTCAAGGTTGGATTCAGAGTCATCTTTACTAATGGTGGCACTAAGTATACTATGGAGAAGTATGCCTTGTTCTGTCATAAGAAAGGAGAATTAATTCATGAGGAATCAAGATTGGATATCATGGAGACAGTTAATAATGCTGATACACCTATTCTTGACAAAGGCGAGCAGATGAGCATAATCAACAAAGTATTCATACCTCTTGCTCTACATAACTATGCATTGTTACAAGGTGAGTCAATGGACAGGCTTGTTGATTTATCGTCAAAAAAAGCTTTAGCTGATACCATCGATACGTTAGCTGGCATTTCCGTTTTGAAAGGCATCTGTGATATTTCCAAAAAGATGGCTCAAAAAGCATATAGTCTGTTTCAAATGGAAGATTCTGAGAATTCCAAGTTTGATTTGGAACGAAAAAGAGACAAAGAAAAACGAAATCAATTTGTCGCTAATATTGAATCCACTCTGACTGCAATTGAAAATGCAAAGGACGAGCTTAATGCAGCAAAAAGGAAGAAGGAAGAGTTAGATGCTTTTATCAGTAATTCAAGCAAAAGAATTGAAATCCGCTCACAATTGGATAATATTCGAATCCAGATAGACAATCAAAAAAAGTCAATCGAGAGGATTGAGACCTCAATTACAAAAAAAATCTTCGATGAAGAGAATCCTTGGCTTCTAATAGGATTGGAGGATGAGCTTGATACTTTTGATACTAGAAGAGAGAAGCATATTGGCGATTTGGCACAAATGAACAATGATGGAGCGTTGGTTATAATGTTACCAGAAGGTTCTCCCGATAGTTCATCTTTGGAACGTATGCTTAAAAATGAAGTATGCGAGGTGTGTGGTCAACCCGCCGCAAAGCACTCTAAGGCATGGGAACATATCAAACTTATTCTGGATCGCCCCAAGAAAGTTAGTACGAACCGAAATGATTTCGGTCATTTTTATGGAACATTGCAAAAATCTGCCAGTTCATATTCACGCAATATTCCACTAATAGAATCAAGGATAGAAGCCTTGAAAGACAAACTTGACGAGGAGAAAGAACATCTTGAAAAATTGGAAGAAAAACGTGAAGAGATTTTCACGGAGTTAAACAATGCTGGCGGAAACGCAGATAATTCTTCATTTAACGATAAAGCTATCATCAAAGACTATGATATCGTTAATACGACCATAGCAACTAAAGAACGAGAAATAAGTGAAAAGCAACGTATGGTTGCAACGTGGAATAATTCATTGGACGTTATTAATCAAAAATTGTCCTCATACAAGAAGGATATGTCAGTCCAAAAGTACGAAGATTTTGCGGATTTGATGAAAAAAATAAATGATGTTATTGTTAAAACTAAGGATGACATTTATGACCGTACAATTACTGCTTTGGCAAAAGAAGCTAATGAAAAGTATATTGCTTTGACTACTGGCAACCAATCTTCCGGCGGTAAATTACTTTTTGAACGCAATCACGATGTGGTAAATGTTTCTATCCGTGATGTGCAGAATGGCGAAATTACAGGTTTAGGTACAGGATTCCAAAGAATGAAGCAGCTTGCGATTGTGATGGCCATCATTTCATCAAAGATCGGAGATGAAAAAAAATTCGACTATCCCTTTATCTCAGATGCTCCCTTCTCTGAATTTGGTGAAAACTTTGTCAATAATTTCTTCAAAGTTGCCCCAGGAGTTTTTAGTCAAAGCATTATCATGATTAAAGAACTATATGACCCTACTGCAAAAGATTTGTTAACTCCTTTTGGTAGAAGAATTCTAGAAGAGATGAAGAATGGTAAAATACCTGGAACATTCTATGTCAACGTAATAGAAGATCGAGCAGATACAACAGGGCTCGTAACGTCACACAAATGTTATTTTGAGTAATATATGAATCACCAAGAATTAAGAGAGGCTATCTTTGGAAGAAAGCCTAGATACAGCGAGAAATTTAAGCCTTTGATGGAGCGTATCTCTATAAAAGGAGATTTGACGGGTAAAGGAGATTTTTCCACCTTTGGCGCTTTCTATCAAACCTTTATGTATGCTTATATAATAGGTCTTAGATTAGGCAAGAAAACACCCCTCACTAACGAGGACAAGAAAGTAGAGTTTGCAGATATCTCACATTGGAAACCAACGCCAATCAGAGATTTCATCTTAATGACTCTGCTAAACCGTACAGAGAAGTTTGATAACTTCTCTTGGAACTGGTTGTCATTAGAAAATAGTTCTGAGGAAAATGTATCAAACTTTATTACTATGCTTATTCGAGAAATGGAGGCATATGCAAACACAGGATTGATTTACCTTCAAGACAAGTGGGATAATGAGAAGATGTTATTCAATTCTCCATTTGTATTTGTAGACATTCTTCAGGAGTTACCAAAGAATAATAAGGAATCACTTGCTCAAACAGAGCTATTATCAAATGCTGAATAATATAGTTTTATACAAAAATGCTTTTTTGAATCTACATGTTAAGATAGTAGATGGACGGAAATTTCCGAACAAGGCCATCTTGTTAATTAGCGTGATGGATCTTGTTCGGTGTGGATATATTGTAGATAATAGGATAAGGCTTGATAACACTATCTGCACAGCGTTTGAATATAACTGGAAGGTGTTTGTTGATTCTACGCCACCTACTGTTTGGACTCCATTTTGGCATATGAAGAAGGAACCATTTTGGCATTTTTACCCCATTCATACTTTGGCTGATATTGATAGACTTGTAAAACCAGGAGAGACAGCTTCATTGGGAAGAATGAAAAGGGAAATAAAATATGCTTATTTGGACAATGAGTTATTCAATATAATTCAAGAAACATCTGGGAGAACAGAGTTACTTACTGTTTTGAAAACTGAATTTTTATCTCTAAGATAAAGATTTTGTGACAAAATTAATTTTGAGTAATTTAATCCAATTTAAGATCAATATTACTCTGATTGTCTATGAAACCTTCTAAATCTGCAAGTTTTTTATCTTAAGGGTCTAAAACTTGCAGATTACATATTCCTACTTTACCTTTGGTAGCCTGATTTTTCGGTTCACCTCTTCCCATTTATTAACGTAAGCGTTTAATGCTTCCGCAATTACATCCTTTAAAAGCAAACCTTCAACAAGGGAAATATACTTCACTTTACGAAGTAAATCCGCATCCACAATAAAGGTAGCCCGAACTTCTTGAGACTTCTTCGCAATTTTGGCGGCTTCACCCTTCTTAGGACGACCCACATTTTCTTTGCGCTTGGCTTCCAGTCTGGATTTCATCTGTTCGGTAGTCTCTGTTTCCACTGATAAAGTTTCCTTTACATGGTTCACTTCGTTGTTCTGAGGTTTAGCATCCTGACTTTCTTCCTGAGCGACAGATTTCCCTTGTATAGACTGTTGTTGAGTGGCTGATGATGTTTGGGCTTCGCCTATGAAACCATCCATCAATAAGGTTAAATTTTTCTTTGCCATACATTTATTGGTTTATTTGTTGAGTTTCTGATTTACTGATTTTATTACTTGCCGATTTGGTTACTATACTACAAATAACCTTTGCAATAAGTCATATAGTAACATAGTTTACCTATTTTCTTCCCGACTGATTATTTCCTCTGTGAGCGTCTTATAGTCAGCAGCACCATTGCTCTTCGGGTCATATTCAAAGAGGGTCTGACCGGATAACGGCATTTCAGCAATGGCAATGTTCTCTCGGATTTTCGTCTGAAACACCTTATCTCCATACCGGTTCTTCACCATATTCATAACTTCCTTATTGAGTTTGCGGTTATTAAACCGAGTGAAGAACACACCGCCCAATTCCAACTTAGGATTTACCCTTCGCTTGACTTCGCTGACAATATCATCCAACATGGTCAGTCCTTTCAAAGGAAGAGCTTCGGCGGTCAATGGTATATACAACTTATCCGCTGCCACCAGCGCATTGGTTGTTACGATACCGAGAGAAGGAGAACAGTCCATAAGGATGTAGTCGTACTTCTCCTTTTGTCCGTCCAAATGGGATTTGAGGATGCCCTCTCTTGCCATCATAGTAGCCATGTCTATCTCGGCTCTTGCCAAATCCAGTGATGCCGGAACCAAATCTAGATTTTTCCGAATGGGGACAATGGGAAGTGGCTTGTCCTTTACCAACGCATCATAGATGCTTGTCTCCGGGTCTTCATTCTGCGTCAGCGTGAATGTTAGGTTCTGCTGCGCATCAAGGTCAACCAACAATATACGTTTTCCTTGCAGGGCAAGTGCCGCTCCGATACAGGCAGTAGAGGACGTTTTTCCTACTCCTCCTTTCTGATTGCTGATGGCGATTGTTATACATTTTCTCTTCATATAAAATAGGGTTATTAGTTTACTATTTGAAATGTTTACTTGCGAACAAATATACTCCTTTACTTGTTGAATAAGCGATTTGTTTACCTATTTATTTCCAAATAAAGATATTTTTATCTCATTGTTAATCAATTATTAAACAAACATTAAACAACTATTAAACAAATATCAAGACAAATCTTCTGCCTTTGCGAGTTGCATTGGATATTCTCATATTCTGTACCTCTTTTTGTTAATATTCAAAGCAAGATAAATCTGTCTCAAAATTTCATAATTATATAAATTGTTTCATAAACTCCGACCCACGCCTCACGGCGGAAGTCGGAGTAGGAACATATATAAAAGTTTACGCTGTCTGTTTCGCAGCCAAAATGCGGTGGGCATTGGCATTGACCAAATGGATAATCCGGTCATGGTGTTCTGTATTCTTATTGCATACCCCACGGCTTTGTATCACCTTGCCCTCCGTCAGTGAAAACTCAATCGTTTCGATGCGGTTTCCCTCCTTGTCATGAGCGGACAATATCAGGCTTTCCTCTTTGGCATAATATTCGCATTGGAATACGCAGTGGTGCATGGCATTTCCCTCGGCTTGGAAAGCCTCCAACGTATCAAGCACTGAAATCACAAGGTCATTATCAGTAATGGTTATGCCGAAGTAGCAGGACTTCTCCTTGTAGAACTTCGCTTCCTGCCGTTTGGCTCGTTGCATCTGCTCTTTATTCTTGCGCTTCTCGTCCTCTCGCATTTTCTTGTGCAGCCAATAATCGTGCTCAGCTTTGAGGTTCTGCGGGCAGATGTATTTAGTGTTATGTATGTCCTTTCCGCATTGCTCCAATAAACGAATAGTATCACACCATATTCCATAGTCAGACGGTTGATAGTGGTTTCGGGCAGCTATCTTGTAAGAGTGCCAACATCTGTCCAAATCCGATAAGTGATGCACAAAGTACCCCACGGCTTGCAAATCCCTTGATTTCATCATGGTTTCTATCCGGCTGTCCGCCAGCAGTGCGTTCATCAACCTTGTCGGATGACAATCGGGCAGTTTGCCTTTCATGCCGTTGCGCCTCAGTTCGGGAAGGACACGATAATGAGGATAGGCATAAGTATCGGAAATGACCCAATACACATCATAGAGCCGTTTCAAGTCTATTTGTGAACTCCAATTAAAACTATCCATATAATGCCCCAATGTTCTTGCCCTTGCCGTTACAGCCAACTTGCCCTCGGAATTGAGCCACATACGGCACACCTCCCAATAATTCATTCTCATGGCTTCCCCCTTTCTATAAGCGACTTTCAATAGAAAGACACGCTGCACCTGCAAGCCGTCCACCACTTCAAGGGAAGAGAAATAGGTCGTTTCCGTCATCTTGCGTTGCAAGGTGTCATTCACCTGCAAGCGGTTTCCGCAATGAGGACAACGTACAGACTTGCCTTTTCCCTCATAGTCAAACTTCATTCCACAATCGCCACAGGTACATTTATGTCCCGATGTGCGGAACGCTATATGTGGCACTACCTTCTTTACTGCCCATACTATTACTTTGGAGCTAATGGCGGTCAGCCTCTCGTTGGAGGCTGCCACCGCTTTTTCAAACTTCGTTCTCGGTTTCATGGCTTAGAAATCAAAAAGTGATAATTCGGGTTGCTTGTTCTCTTTCGGTCTGACCGCTTTCGGCTTGGAGTTCCGTGCCTGCAACTTGCGCAGTTCCTCGTCCTGATAGCGTTTGAGGGCAATGGTTTTCTGTTCCGCCTTTTCCTCGTCCGTCAACTCTATGTGGTGGTTGACCACAACCGAACCATTCAACGGCTTGCCAATTTCCAAGGTCGGCTCATCCACTACGTGAACCGCCATAGAAAAGATTTCCTCGTCGGCAAAGCCACAACAGCCGGATTTCTGTACCTCGTTGAAGATGTATGTTGCCACATCATCAATGGTGCGAGTGGTGGTTTCGTACTTGGCACGGAAGAGTTCATCCTCCGCAGCCCGGTTATCAAGATAGTTCTTGATAGTTTGCTTGAATTGTTCTGTTCCTTTCATATGTTCCTCTCTTTAAGCGTAAATAAATTGTTTTTATTTTCCCTTTTGTTTGAAGCCTTGCAGCTTCTCGCTTCCGGGAGATTTTTACGATACCTTTCCACGGAGGGCACAAGGGACAGGAGGCAAACGTGGCAAGCGGAAAGCGGTTGGAATGCCCAATTTGGCACAAATTGCGGAAGGCTGCCGGACGCTTTCCGTGCAGACAAGCAGAGTGGCGTTTGCCGTTGTACCGCCCTCCGTACCTTTGTATCGGAAAATCCGCCGGGAACGTGATGATGCCCGGATAGACAGAGAAAATCCCCATGCTCGCGCACAGGGATTCCAAAAAGGAACAGTAGTAATGAAAAATCCCGGCAACTGAACGAAACGCAGCTGTCGGGACGAAAAGAATAGATTTGGAACAAACCTATCAAGCAATGCTATATCAGCGGAATCTCAAAAGACTTCACCACACAACGGGCATCCTTGTCCAGGATGAACCAGTATTCAGAACGGTAAGACTTGCCTCCGGTCGTTTCAGCCTCGAACTCAATCTTGACCTTCCAACCGTTGAAAGGCTTCTTAGCCTTGTCATCAGGAACACTAAACGTTACAAGGGAACGGAGAACCGACATGGTGGTCATCTGACGTTCCATCAGTTCCACCATATCCTTGTCTTCCGGGTCGAAGTCCTCCAGTCCGTTCGTCTCCTTCATGACCTTCTCATTGATTTTCATCATCAATACGGAGAGCGACATCTTTTCATCCATACTCACATATTCCCTGCCAAATACCGAATCCGGTTGGCTGATACCCTTCACCCTGACCGATTCAGCATTGTCCACCGAAGCTTTCAGTGCCAGTTCCGCCACCTTGACGGCACGCTTCTCCGGCTGGTCGGAACAACTCACGAAATAAAACACACCGCTCCAAAACAAGACGATGGAGACAAGTATCACAATAATCTTCATTCCCGGTCTCATATCTTCACGATTTGAAGTTTGTCGGGAGAGACACCGAGCCGCTTGCGGTAGATTGAGCCGTCATCACGGTACATTTCCAACTCGCTGGAAGTGATATGCTTTTCGCAAAGTTCCTTGGCTTCCGCCAGTGTCAGCTGGTGCCCGCCGATGTTGCGCCAGATAGCAAAGGAACAAGGCGCAGCCTGATTGCTGTAGTTGGAGCAGTTGAACGCCCGGCTTCCCACACGGATGTCCCCACCGCAATGCGGACACTTGCCAATGACCGACTGCATCAGGATATTGCCGTCATCCGCCAGCTCCAACACTGTAGGGAAAGTCTTACCCTCTTTGGTAGCAAAACCGTCCAAAAGGATGCAACGCTTTTCCAACAATTCGGCAATCTCCTCGTCATTCATCTTGCGGTTGCCGATAATGCCGTTGATGTTCAACACGCAGGAAGGCTGTTCACCCAAGTTGTGCTCGCAGCGATAACCCTTGCAGGTCTTCACCACGTTGCCGCCACAAAAGGGGCAGCGACCTATGATTTTCTTTTCTGTTTCCATATTACGATATTACTTTATTACTATGTGATTATACAATTATGTGATTAGATGAGAATGTTACAAGTTGGAAAGTTTACCATTTCAGCAAGTAGCCCTGTTTCCATTCCGCCACGATTCCCCCGATGATGTTCTTGCCGGACATCACGTTTGCCCATCCCTCGGGGTCAAGGGAAAACCAGAGGTCGTTCCAGGACAACGTGCGTACTTGCCATGCCAGCAGGAAGAGGTCGGTGTTAATGGTCTCCAAACGGGTTACCACCTCATTGGCGATGTAGTAACGCTCCGAGGAGTTCAACAAGTTCACCTTGTGCTTCTCGTCCTTTCCGTCAGCACCGGCTACGTCATAGCTGCCCGAAGTTACCAGTTGCTTCATGAACGGATAGAGAGCCGCCATCTGCGTGGCGGCATCCGTCAGCTCGTCCGAAACGATGGCGGCAATGGCAGTCCCTTTGAGGTTGCCGCCGATGGATTTCCGGAGCAGGTTGCAGTTCTGAGGGATTTCCTTCGCTACCAGTTCCCCTGCACGTTTGATTTGATACAGGTTCTGCATTGCGCCTTGGGCATTGGAAAGGTACTCCAGCATCTTGTTCTCCACACTGTGTACACGGTCAAGAGCCACAGTTACCGCCGCTTCTGCAGCAATGATCTGCTCCTGCGTCTTCTTACGCTTCTTGTGGATGCTTTTCAGCTCTGCGGTCTGGGCAAGGACAGCCGCCGTCAGGGTCGGGTCTGTCTGTTGGGCAAAGACCGGGTTGCCGGACAACAAGCATCCGATAAAACCCAGTACCACCCATTTCCTTTGAATTGTTCTTGATTTCATCATTCCTTAAATTTTGAGACCTGCGTTTCTGCGCCCGGTCAGATTCTGTTCACGGTCTTGCTTGTTGGGAGAAACCATTGGTTCCATCGGCTTGTTCATCAGGCAGTCGTTCCAGTCCTTGAACGCCTTGGGAGGCAGCCATTGTCCCATCCTATACCGGATGCCTAAGTGCTCGCTGACCTGTGCAGGCAAAGAGCGTTCCGGGTTCAAGTCAAAGGATTTGCCCTTGGCTTCCACCCGAAGACCGTTCTCCGTTTTGCTTATCTTCATCGGAATTCCTTCCAGTAAAGCCATCATGCGCAATCCGTAGATGCGCCCTGCCAGGTCGTTGTCAAAGCAGTCGAATGCACGGGCGTTCGGGAAACGTGCCATGACACCGGTTATCTGCCTGTCCGAGAATGTGCCTCCAAGGGAAACCAATGCGGCATCCCGGTTCAGCCGGAGTCTGTTCATCTGGTAGAAAGCCATCGCGTCAAGAGCCGACTCGCAGAAAAACACGTTTCTGACCGCCTCACGATTGCCGCCCGACAGGTCAGCCACCCATGCCGAAGCGGAAGAGTCCGTGCCCGCCGCCTTGGACTTGTAGCTGCCGTGTCCCCGTATCTCGTAGCCTTTCACCTTGTCGCCATGCTCGTCCGTATAGGGAAAGCCGATGTTATAGCCGTCAAACTTCCCGTTTCTCCGGTCGCGTATCAGGACAAGGAAGGAAGCCAGTTCCCTGACCGTCTCATCCGAGATGCCGCGCAGGGAGAAGAGTCCCGGTACCTTGTCCTCCGCTATCGGTTTGACCTCGTACCTCGACTCGTCAAAGACGGCGTCCGGCTTGACGGACTTCATGTATTCAAGGTCTTCCCGGTATTCAGGCTCGGGCATATTGGCAAAGCGCGCCATAACCTTGGCGATCTTCTGCCAATCGTCCTTGCCCGATACCAGAAAGGAATTGAGGTTTTCCCGGATTAACGTGACCACATCGCCCTTGGAGCCGTTCCTGCGGAAAAAGGTCTGTGCCGCCTTGTCATGCGGATGGCTGACGACAATCGTATCACGCCTGTTGCCATCCTCGCCAAGCACCAGCTCGATATAGCGTCCGACACCGGCTTTCCGGTCCAGCCGGTAGCCCAATGCGTATGCGACATCATCCACTCCCACACGCGATTTCAGTTCCTTGAAGTTTACCTTGTAATCCGTCATAAGCAATCCGATTTATTCTGATACTTGTTCTACTTATAATCCCAATCCTACGCTTGTCTTTTGCGTCCTCCGCATGACTGCCAGCTCCGGTTCGTAGGTCTTATGCGCCGTCATGGTCAGGAAAGCCGTCTTGTCCTTCAAGTCCGTAAGCTGGAAGTAAGTCTTGGCGGTATCTTTCGACACCTTCTTCAATCCCAGTTCCACCCCGTCGTAAGAGGCGCGGATAGCATAGTCGCCGGAGCGGGTCTTCACGATGGCGGCATTCTTGAACGGGACTTCCTCTTCGGCGTCCAGCGGAGTGAAAGGGTCGTTCTTGGCAAGGTACGGCTGTTCGCCGAGAGCCAGACGCTGCCTGTCCACATGGTCGAGAATCAGGTCCGAAGCCTTGTTCACGTCCGCCATGACGGAGACAATGAATTTCGGTTCTTTCCGGAGTGCACCAATCCAGGAGTCCAAATAAGCGGCTGAGTTGTCCGTTACCTTGGAGTCAAAACCCATCGAATGGCTGATCATGGCGGCCGTGAGTTCGGCTACCAGTTCCTCCTTCGCATATTTCGGGTCTCCGAAGCGACCGCCCATCTCACGGTTCAGCCGTTCCGGGGTCATGGTCGAGTGTGTCATCTCGTGCAGCAGGGTGGAATAATACTCCATACCGTCGCGATAAATTTCCTCCGGCGTGTTCCCGATGTTGAACTGCGCTTTCATAGGAACGACAATCCGGTCCTTCAGGGGAGAATAGAAAGCTCCGTCCTCACGCTTGTCCGCCTGTATCGGGCAGAGCCAGCCCTGCACCTGTACCATGCGGTCGATGGCGGCATGGGCATACATACCTTCGGTGTCGCGAAGCTCCGGCACCTTGAACTTCTCCACCAGCTTCTGCATCCGCACGGGCTGCACTTCCGCCAGGTTGGTCTGAGCCACGTTATAGACCGGGAACGACTTGACAAACGGAATGACCTCCAAGTCCTTCTTCTCCTCCTTGCTCATGGCACGGTACTCGTCCGAACTTATCTTCTGCCCGTACTTGTCCTTGACTATCATGTCCCAATAAGCCACCGGAAAGGCTTTCTCGCCTTTGAGGACATGCGCTTTCAGATTGTGCGCCTGCTTGAAGGTCAGATAAACGGGAAGGTCGTAACCCTTGTCAACCGTATGCAACTGGAGGAAGAAAGAGTTGGAACCGGAATAATTGCGTCCGCCCACATTCTGCGGCAGTCCCGCAAAGCCCGACGCTCCGCCAATCCAGCCCTTCTTCCAGTCGGAAGCCTTCATCCGCTCCATGCGCTCAATCATCATTTCGGCGAACTTGTCCAAAGCCGCCTGTCCTGCATTGCCGGAATTAGTTCCAAATGCCATAATCCTCGTCATCCATTACCTGACGGTCCATCTGCTCGATGTCCGTCTGTTCGATATAAAACTCTGCGGATTCGTCCGACGGGTCTGTGCCGTGCGACCGGCACCAGTCCAGATAATCCTGCGCGTTCTCGCCCTCCGTCACAAAGCGGAGGTAGCCTATTTTTCCTTCCTGAAGGAGTTCCACCAACTCCTCATGGTTCATTGTTGCTGACATATCAGTTGTTATTAGTTATTAGATTGATACTTTACATTTTCAGGGAAGCGGTCTTGTCCAACTTAGCGGTTTGCGCGGAGAGCAAGCCCGTGATTTCCGTGTTCAGGTACTTGGCGGCTATCTGTTCCCGGGTAGCCGTCTTGGTCTTGAAAAGGGAATAGCCGTCATCAAAGGAGATTTCATGCCGAGAGGTCTTTCCCTTGTCGCCCATGTCCACCGACACTTTCCACTTGTTGTCGGAACGGTCTTTCGCCACGCGGACACCCTTGGAATCGACACCTTCCGGCAGTTGGTATTTCTCGTAGGCGGATTTCAGGTGCAACCGTTCACCGAAGTTCCTTTCCACCAGTTTATCCGGTGTCATGACCCGGTCGAAATAAGCGTTCAAATCCTGACGGGAAGCCACGGCGGACATCTTGGTGTCGCCGATCTGAGCGTAAAACTTATACTTCCCGTAATCGGGTCGCTGTTCGTCCTTCTCCTTGTACACGTTGAACTTCTCCACAGTGATGCGTCCTTCCGGTCCGGCTATGAACTGGGGCATCCGGAACAACTTTTCCGGCACCTTGGGCAGGAGCTTGGTAGGATAATAGCGTTCCATCAGCTGGGGCACCGTCATTTCCTTCTTCTGGAAGGCGGCAAGGTCGGCTGCATCCATCCGCTGGGGTTTCAATTGCTTGCCGTCCATCTTGGCGGTAAAATACCACTCTTCCGAGTTTGCCTTGCTCTGGTACGCATGACCGTGGGTAACTTTTTCGCCGTTTGCCGTTACCATCTGCGGCTCTCTCGGCTTTCGTTCCTGCTTGGACTCGGCTTTCTGTTCACTCTTGTCCTCCGTCTTCACTTTGGCTTTCTTCTCCTTGGCAGGTTTCTCCCCGGCAGCGTTCTTCACTGTCTTGGAAGGCTCTTCCTGCAAGCCCTGTTCCTTTTTCTTCTTGGTCATATCTGTATGATTTGAAATGAGGGATTCGTTAACTTTCGCCTTGTGTTCCGTTTCCTGTCCGGCTTTCTGTTGCCTCGGCGTTTCCAGCGCATCGCAGATGGCGACCCTCGCTCCGGCACGGATCAGTTTGGGCAGGTTGCGGTCAAGTTCGGTGAAAGGAAAGGAGGTCATTTTCAAGGATGCCTTTTCTCCCGGAATAATCAGGTTGGTGATTTCCGTCGCAAGTATGGCGGCAGCCTTGACTGCATCCTCCCTGTAAATCTCATAAAAGTCATTCCGCCTGAAAAGAAGCAACGCGTCGGGATGTTTCTTTTTCAGGTCATCGAACTGTTTGAGAAAAGCGTCCGGCTTTTCTGTATTCTTCTGTCGGTTCATAGGAAGAGTGGATTAGAGGGTGAGACCTTTGGACTCCTTCCGGGAGGGAGCCATCCGGATGGCACGCTCATGGGATTGCCTGTCAACGACCTGCTGGTATTCCCAACGGTTCTTGTCGGTCATCACGAGACCGAGATATTCGGGATGCTGGTCATCATAGCGCAGTTTCTGCTGCCTTTCCCATTCCTTCAGGTCGCCCTGTATGACCTTGAACCCTTGCGGCTCTTTGAGGTCAACCCCTACGGCAACCTTCTCGCCGCCTACGTTCAGTTCAACGGGCTTTCCCTCTCGTACCTGCTGCTTCTGCTGTGTGCCCAGCTCGATGTCGTTGACCTTCTCCATGTCTTTCAGTTTCTGCTCTAACCGGACATCCGTTACCTTGCGGTGGATGACCGATTTCGTTTCCGGATCGAGTTGCAGGTACTGCTGCGTCTTCTCGCCGTTTACCTCCACGGCTTTTTGAAGCACCTCGCCTTTGCCTAACCGTTCCGCTTCCTGTTCCGTCAGGCGAAGCACCTTGTTCCGTTCCGTTTCAAGTGCCACACGAACCGGATAAGCGATAAGGGCTGGATTGCCGTCCTTGTCGGCTGTCATCTGCAATTTGAGCGGCAACGTGATTAAGTTACCGTTTCGGGCACTTATCGATACCTGCATCAGCGGTGTTACCTCACCGGAAACCAGCTTCTCCTTGACCTCTTTGGGCAAGCTGTCCGCCTTTTCCCGGTCAATGCCCAACAGTGCCAGCTTCTCGTAAGGAAGCAGCTCGGACTGATTTTTGTTGTGTAATTCCATATTCCATTGTTTTATTGTTAATTTTGCGGTCGCGACCGTTTGATTGTCGCAAATTTATTGGCAGTAATCATTTGAAACAGAAATGCGCAACACTATTCTGACAGTAGTCATCACGATGCTTCTGCCTGTTACGGCATCCGCCCAGTTCTATACGATAACCAGGGAGACGGAAATCAATCCGGCTTCGGTAAGGAAAACGGCTCTTGATGCGGTATATAAGCAAGAAACGGCAGTAGGAACAACGAAAACGGCAGGAAATGATACCGTTCTCATTGCTCCGGCAGTTTCAAACTACAGTTGTCCATCCGACCGGAAAGGTAACAAAAGGATGTCCCCAATAGCAACAGGGAAAAAGTTAAATGACAGTCTTCCCGAACTGACCATCCCCAACCTTTACAAGGAAATCAAGCGCAATGGCATCCTTTATCCTAAAATCGTGCTGGCTCAGGCTATCTTGGAAACGGGATGGTTCCGTTCGTCTTTATGCCGCCACAGGCATAATCTCTTCGGACTGACAAACCCACAAACGAAGACCTATTATGAGTTCGACCACTGGACGGAGTCGGTCAAGGCTTATTATACGAAGGTGCAGTATAAGTACAAAGAAGGGAATTATCTATTGTGGCTCAAAAATATAGGATATGCGGAAGACCCAAGATATATAGATGCAATCAAACAAGTATTAGAGAAATACTTATGAGGCAAACTAAAAGTAAAGAAAATCCCTCCCCAAAAAAATTGTGGTAAGACAAATGAAGAAGTTTGATAAGGATGTGGGAATCCTATCAGCGAATTTGGAAATTCTGCCAAATTTGATTTTTACCTAGTTCAAATAACTTCATTTGCTAATATATGTGAGAACAAACTTTTTCACATGAAAAATACAGATATCCGAAGATTTATTCTTTAAACTGCAAAACATTTTGTAGATTTGTGTCCAAATATTGACAATTCAGTGAATAGACAATTATTATGATAATATTTCTTTGGAAAGAATGAATTTAATGCAGTAATTCATTTATGACTAATAAATTATCCATAGAACAAGCAAATCCTTTTGGGGAGTGTAACGATATAACCAGTTCAATCAGTCAAATTAGCACTAAAGTTGAATTCAAAACCGAAAATGGGCTAGTTGTTACACTTCCTAATAATAATTCAGGTTTATTGTTAAATGCAACTATTGAAGATATCAACTATTTTAATCTAGGCGATACCATAGAAGTGTACTTGGACTCGGAGGGAAATGTTTACAGAAATGATGAAAAATGTAAACTATATCTTGATATTATATCAAAAGCAAAAACAGGTCACGTTTTTAATGCTAAAGTCATGGATGCAGTCACTGATGAAAAAATAGCAGGACTTATTGTTGATATTGATGGATTGCAATGCTTCATGCCAGAAAGACAAATAGGAATCGAAAAAAAAGATGACCTTCAATCTTTTGTAGGTAGTACAATTGATGTCAAACTTATCAGCGTAAAACTTAAGGAAAAGGAAGGAAATCGATTTCTCCCAATTGTATCACATAAAATCATTGAGGATGAGAAAAATGTAATTGATGCACAAGAGAAATTACAAAACATAAAAGTAGGCTCCATAATTCAGGGGATAGTAAAAAACATTGTAAGTTATGGAGTATTCGTAACGATTTCCCCCTCTATTGATGGCCTTATACACATAACAGACCTATCATGGAAAAGAATATCTAATCCTTCTGAAATTTTGTTTGTTGGACAGCACATTAATGTTATCATCCTTGACATAAAGCAAACGAATGACGGCAAAACCAAAATCAGTCTTGGTCTGAAGCAATTGTCAAAGGGACCTTGGGAACGGTTTGACAAGAACATCAAAGAAGGAGATGTTGTATCTGGATCAATATGCAACATCACTGATTATGGTATTTTCATAATGCTTCCTTCAGGTGTGCAAGGACTTGTCCACAAAACAGAACTATCATGGAATTCCAACGTTACACTTAACGATTTCCATAAAGAGCAATTTGTAACTGCCAAAATCATCAATATAGATTGGGAAAAAGAAAAACTACTGTTAAGTCTCAAACAGCTATTGACTGACCCTTGGGAAAATATAGAGAACAAAATCTCTGTCGGCGATATCGTTGAAACAACTATTAAAAGTTTCACAAATTTTGGAATATTCGTAACAATTGCCGATGGTATTGACGGATTAATTCATGTTTCTGAACTCTCTTGGACTGAGAAGATAAAAAAGCCTAAGAACCATTACATATTAGGGGATCATTTGAATGCAGTCATAATCTCAATAGATCAAGATAAGAAAAAAATAGAGTTAAGTCATAAACTAACTCTACCAAATCCTTGGCAAAAATACACAGTTGGTCAACATGTAAATGCCATCATTCTTGAACACAATAATGATGGTATTTTGGTAAAACTAGAAAATGACAATTTAACTGCATTCATACCAGGAAAACTCATATCAAAGGATTATTTTATAGAAGAAAACGGCAAACTGGAGTGTCTCATACAAGAGATAGACGAAAACAAAAGAATGATAACTTTAGCAATTGTATAATATGGGATTCGATATAAATCTACAGAAAGAGATATGGCTAAAGCATATTGAGGTACAGGAACGAATTCTTCAGCTTAATTCAGTTCCTATTACTGTCGAGCCAGACTCTATACAAATTTCTGGACAAAGGTTAAAACTTAGAGTGTGTCAAACAGAAAAACTAGATACCCCAATAGATAAAATAAAATCTTTTTTTGGTGTTAGTGACGATGCCATTGACAATAACAATGACACCATCGTCTGTGATGCACACTTGAATCCAAATCCATATGATATTTCTCAATTAGCAGAAGATTGCCAGAAGTACTACATCCAGCTATCAAGAAATCCAATTATTGATGGAGTTGTTCGCTCGCAGAAATCAACTTTTGCCAAATGCGTCAAGACATTGAAAGAGCACGGAAATCAATATGCTGTTGACAGCAAAAAACGCCTCCAGGTCACTGTGGATACTCTTCGAGAACTGGATAATGATGCCGATTTTCCTTGTGACATACTTCCAAAGAATGCCAGCGGAATATTCAGCATCTCACCTACGCCTGCCTATTTCATTCGTAAGTGGTTGCCCATTGAATGCCACCATTTTCTCAAATACGAGAAGGTCAAGATTGAAGGTGTCAAGGAACGTAGATTAAGAAGAATATTGACTATACGTGACAATTATTTCAGTGAATCAGCACTACAGAAGCTCAATGAACTTTGGGGATTAAGATTATTCTCTTTTGATGTAATAATCGAAGTTTCAAAAGACATCATAAAGAACTACGATTTTGAGAAATCGTTATATGACTTCCATGGCTCAGATAACGGAATCTTCCGTTATCACTTCAATGCCAAGTCTAATGACAATAGTGGAAATCTGTCCATAATCAAAGGAAAATGGCAGGTAGATTTACTAAGAAATATATACTCTTCTGAGTTCGGCGAAAACAACTGCCATTTTCATATAGATTACAACTATTTATATGACTCTAAGTTATATCATCAAAATATTGATGGCATAAATCTTTATGATTTTTTTCAAGATTTGAAAGACAATATTTCAGAAGAAGGTATCTCTATCAGCGAATCAAAGCAATCAATTGGCGTAGATTTTGATTGGAGAATCACAACTCCTGAGCAACTACGTATTGAACTGAGCAACAAATATGACGACTTAGAGGTGTCAATTTTTGCAGACCATAGATGCAATGTAGAAATAATAGACAAGAATGCAGAATGGGAAAAAATAGAAACATTTCTAAAGAAGAATTTCTCATCTTTAAAGACTTACATAAGTCCAAAAGATGGGGCAATGCACTTTGTTCAAGAATACCGCACGCAAGAACAAGCCTCTCAATTCCATATTTCATTGTCATCATCATTGAATCAATTAAGGGAGTTGGGCTGCGAGTGTGAAATACATCCAAATCCTGTAGGAAAGAAAAAATACTTATTGCGTATTGATCAGAATAAAATTGCCGAAAATAAAGAAAATGTGGTAAACACTCTTCGTGGTGCTGAATTCACAGTAAGTGGTCATTCTATAGGCAAATTGTTCAAAGTTATTTTCCCTGAACTATTATTCGATATTTCTTCTGCAGACTATAATTTTAGTGAAAAAGATACTCTTTCTTTCAATCAAATTACTCCGAATCTGGAAGGTGATATAGAAAAAATCAAACGACTGAAAGATGCTTTTGATAATATTTCAACCGGGAAAGGGGTTATGAACTCAAACATCAGTCAATTCATCTTTGATGCAACAAAAGCTGTTCCGACCAAAGATATAGAGTTTTACACTAACGAGTCCAGTGATTATTATCAAAATATTAAAAGCAATTTGCTCAACAAACATATCAACCCTTCTCAGTTAGATGCAATCATCAAATGTCTGAGGGCTAACGATATTTCTTTGATTCAGGGTCCTCCGGGTACTGGTAAATCAACAGCAATTGCGGAACTTATTTGGCAGCATATAAGATTAAATCCTCAAGAAAGAATTCTTCTGACCTCTGAAACTAATCTAGCTGTTGATAATGCAATTGATAGAACAGTCAATGGTACTCATAATCTTGTAAAGCCCATACGTTTCGGATCTGATGACAGACTAGCTGTAGAAGGTAGACAATTCTCCATTAATGCAATGGAACAATGGGTAGAATCTGGTAAATTAGATTATATCGAAGACCCAAATGAACCTATGGAGTATGATGGAGTTCAAACAAAATCAGGTAAGATGATTCTTATGAACTGGCTGGACAATATTAGAAAGCGTATTGATTATGGTAATATGGACTCCAGATCTGCTTCTCTATGGGAACATATTCTTGAAAATCCAGACAAAGACATGAGGCAACTCATTTTTGATCAATATAAAACTCATTGTAATGTCGTTGGAGCAACTTGTAGTTCTATTGGTAAAAATAACACCAAGAATAGACCTACAAAATTCTTTATGAACTATTGTTCTGTATTTGGAAAAGTAGAGACAAAAACAATTTATAAAAGAGGCAATGATTTCGCTGATGAAGATGAAGAAATAAAGATTACAACTTACAATTGTAAGGATGGGATTTCTTTCACAACGGTTATTCAAGATGAGTCAAGTAAGGCCACTCCTGCTGAATTAGCCTTGCCACTTATATATGGAAAGAAAAATATTGTCATAGGAGACCATAGACAATTGCCTCCTATGCTTGACAAGGAAGAATTCAAGAATACCCTAGATTTCCTTTTGGATAACGCCTCAGGAGAATCCGAATTACATCAGTTAAAGAAATTAAAGTCATATATTTTAAAGAATTTCAAAGAAATGGAAATATCTCATTTCCAGAGAATCTATGAAAATATTGATTCCAGCCTAAAGGGAAAGTTCACTAGCCAATACAGAATGCATCCTGATATTAATGAGGTTATCAAGCAATTCTATGAAGACAAGGAAGATTCTGCATCAAAGGACGGACTTGTATGCGGATTAATAGATCCTGTAGATTTAGGTGTCAATGATACCAATATGTCAAATCCGTTCTCTAGATATCATGGTATTCATATTGATGATTTCATCTGCGGAGAGTCACTATTACCGGAAAATCATGTTGTTTGGATTGATGTCAATTCTCCTGAAATGATAGAAGGAACATCAAGAGTCAACGAAGGAGAAATAGAAGTGATATCTCATATTCTTGAAAAAATGTCATTGTCTAACTCTTTCAAAGAATACTGCAACAAATGGGCTGATGAAGACGACAAAGAAATCGGAATTATTAGTTTTTATAGTAAGCAAAGAAACCGAATCAGGAAGATGTGCAGATCATTTAATAATCTGTCTATGAAAATTGATGTCGTTGACAGATTTCAGGGCATGGAAAGAAACATTATCATCGTGTCTATGGTTCGAAGCAATACAATCGTCTCAGATTCGCAGCAAGAACCGGATTTCGCCGAGTATGAGTTAGGATATCCAGAGCAGACTGATTTAGGATTTGCACAATCCCCAAACAGACTAAATGTTGCACTATCTAGAGCAAAAAGGCTGCTAATTATTATTGGAAACAGTAAGCTATTTAGGCAGAAAGATATCTATGACAATGTATACAAAATCATAGATACTAACCCTAATGGTAAAATCATTAAATGCAATCCTTATGAAGACCTTCGCAAATAAGATATCAGAGTCACAACTAATATATAAATCTCAGCCGTCGGATTCTACTTTAAGAGCATGGCCTTTAAAAAAGACTTTGTGCAAAGTATATTTGTATGAGGATAATCCATGTTCTAATATCGATAAAATAATCTGTTCAACTCTATACTATCATGGTGGTAAACTAGCATCAGATGAGTTGGCAACAATTCTCGGGTTCAATGTAAAAGACAATAATGAGTCCTCGCCGAAGAGGTACAAAGACGATGCAGAGATATGCATATTCAATACGCTACTCGAACCATTAATCGGAGACGAGCTTATTCGCAAAGAGGATAATAAGATTGTTTTGACAACTTTAGGTTATTTCTCAGTAAGAGAAGGTACGAAACGTTTATTCTATGAAGCTGAATGCAGATATTTAGAGAACCTCAGCTTGATTAACAACGGTGAAACACCTTTTCCTTTCAGAGATGAACTTTCTGTTACAACCACAATAAATAGTAAGAAAAAAATATCTTACTATAACTTTCTACAATCCTATGAAGTTGACCCTCAAATCAAAGAGGACGATAAGGCATTAGTAGACTCACTTCTTGAACAGATGCCAGTGGATACAAGAATATTCAGTGCATCATTAGTACACAATAACTTCCAAATTGAAAGTGAAAGGATTAATGTCTCCATATATAACAAAAACGGAAAAGATTTTGCTGTTGTATTTTCAAAGGACGGTTCTGTCAGTGAATATGTCTCTGGGCTGCTCAACAATGATGCCAATAGCAAAATCAAAGATATTAAAGTTGAATGGGGATACTATCTTAAACTATTTCATGATCCCGAAGTACCCTTGGACTATAATAGTCTAAAACCCTTTGAAGACATCATTGAATGGGAAAAGATTGTCAAAGATGATAGATATTGCTGGAATGATCATGATTTATTTAACATGCTTTCCAACAACATTGATGCAAACATATGGCATGATGTCTCGTCTATTTGTCCAACAGAAGATATAAAAATCTATGTAACGATATCTTCTGAAAACTGGGATTGGAATATCTTGTCTGCAAGAATTGATGGCTCATTCATAGCAGAGAATTCATCAAATTATCCATGGAATTTTGATGTTGTAGTACACAATACTAATGTTACTAAAAAAGACATTGAGAGACTCTTAGTTAATCCAAATCTCACATCAGTACAATGGCTTTGGAAGGAAATTATGCCATCCCTGTCGAATGATTTTGTAATCAAACACATAGATGATGTTTCTTTCGATCTATCAATATTAACTGAATCAGAACCAGATATTGTTGAATCATTGATTTTGCAATACCCTGACAAGGCTTGGAACTGGGAACACATTTCTCTAAAATACGATCTTGGCTATATATTAAGTAATATCAATCTTCTTTCCAAGAGATTGAATATGTATACTTTAACTATTAGAGCACTGAGTTCAGAAGAGTTTGCACACCAGTATTGTCAATCACAAAGTTTCAAAGACGAACTGAAGAATAATATCGAAACCTCCCTTTCTCCTTTTAATGTCAATTCATCTAACCTTATTTGGAGTAATGAAATTATTGACATGCTTGAAGGAATCGGGGTGTTATCTTGGTGTGTGCCTATTATTGGAGGCTTTGAATCAAATCCACACATTATTTGGGATAACGAATTCTTCGAAAACTATTCCGTCAAAATCACTAGCATAGCAGGATATTCATGCGTCACATCCCGAATAACAGACTTCGAAATTATAGACAAGCATCCAGATTTCTCATGGGATTGGAAATTGATTTCTTCAAAATCTAAATGGATTAAAATAACTGATTTTGTTGCCAAACACATAGCGCAGTTGGATCTCAATATTGCGTTTAGTCTATTATCTAATGACACATTCTGTGCATTGTTTGAATACCCAGAGATGCAAAGTTTCTTGTCATCACATCCAGAAACAAAGTATAGAGCCACAGATCTTGCAACTATACAACTTGTAAAGAATCACATAGATTTCGACTGGGACTGGAATCTACTTACAGCTAAAACGGTAGATTCTCTGAAGATTGACAAATTAGGAAATAAGCGATGGGTGGATAAGTGGAACTGGTGTTATTTGTCAGAGAACCTTAATGTTGACAATATTTCAGAATATCTTTTCCAGTATCAAGATTATTGGAACTGGAGAATTCTGACCCGCAGACTTCACAAAAATGTAATCTTAGCAAATCTTGCAGATTTTGCGGACAAATGGGATTGGACATCATTAGTTGATTTCATCTTTACAAAAGACGATTTAAACATTAATGGATATTTACCAGCTATAGCTACGATAATTAGTCTTCAGGATGAAGAATCAAAGAAAACTATTTGGGGAAAAATCACGAGGAGGTTTACCCTTGATGAGCTATATGACCAAATACATCAAACTGTAATACTTGAAGACTATTCACAATTATTTCAGTGGGATTTCAAGTATGTGTATGATCATAATGATTTTAATCTCAATGAGTACATTAGCCACTACTCTGACGATGTTAATTGGGAATTCCTATCAAAATCAAAATCTGCAGAAAGACTATTCTTTTACGACAAAAGCATACTCAGTTTTAGAATGTGGTTAGAGATGGTTAAATCTCTTTTACACAATAATGATTACCATTGGGATTTCTATGCTTTGTCACAGAATGATGCAATTAATTGGCATCCTGCAATCTTAAAAATTCAAAAGAAGCAGTGGGACTGGCAATATTTGTCACAGAAGAGCAAATGTTTTTCTGGAATTTCTACTACATCTGCTCAATCCAAACTGTCCGATAATATAAAGATGTTTAAGGACGTTGTTGATTTCAGCCTTCTATCTGGAAGAGCAGATATTGTTTTTGAAGACAATTTACTCAATGATTTCATTAACGAAGATTGGGATTGGAAAGCTATTTCTAGATCAAGTAAATTAGCAGTTAGCAATAATTTCTTGATTGAAAACCAAGACAAAGACTGGGATTGGGGAAGTCTATCAAAGGGGCAGTGCCTCACAATAGATAAAAAATTGCTTGAGAACACAAGACAAAGACAATGGAATTGGATCGCTCTGTCTTCAAACGCAAAGTTAAAATTATCTTTGTCAGAACTTCTTTCTCTTGAAATAACTAATTGGGAATGGACAGTACTAAGCGGTAGGAAGGACATACTTTTTGACAATGAGAGTATATTGTCCACTTTGGATAAATCCTATATCTCATGGGATTGGGCTGAATTGTCCACAAGAACAGACTTGCAATATAATGAGGATTTCATATTAAAAATTTGGCAAAAACCTATGGATTGGCTGAGTATCTCAAGGCAGGACTCATTTGTTCCATCTGCAAATATTCTATCCAAATTGTCTATTTTTGACCTTGACTGGGATGCAATCTCGCAGAACAGTGCGCTTTCAAAAGATGTATTATATCCATATCGAAACAGACTTAATTGGAAATATATAAGTCAATCAGAGGCTTTCCAAAAACTTGGAATTGAGTTTTTCCGCAAATATAGAGCATACTTAGATTGGTCTATTATCTCTAACGCAGCAGAATTTACCCTATCTAGAGAAAACCTGAGTGAATTCAAAGACATAATCGATTGGAAAATTATCAACCAAAGAAACGATCTCGAATACACTAATATTCTTCTTGACGAGTTCGCAGATTATATCAACTGGTCAAAAGCTTCAAAAGCAAACACCATTGACTTCTCTGTAGATTTTGTCAAGAGACACATTGATAAATGGGACTGGCCGACTTTATTCAATAATCCTTTGATCATTGAGGAACTCGACAAGTATGAGTCTGCATTCAAGGATAAATTGAACGGAATCAAGTTCATTGAACGTTTTTCTGATTCTAATCCTAAAGTTTATCACTTTGCCCACCTATTCAATGCAGTTAGTATTATCAAGTCTAGGAAAATCTTAAGTAGAATCGGAGGTAAAGGGTTATTCGAAAACTCCGCAGGAAGCAATGTTCATAGAAAGAATACAGCGCATCATTATGCCAGATTCTATTATCGTCCACAAACTCCAACTCAATACTATAACGAGACTTTAGGAGAAGATTCACACTCCTCTAAAGATAAGTGGGTATTCGGTGGATATGACTATCGAGGACGAAAGATTTGGAATTCATATATTGAATGCCCAACAACAAAATACTGGGGTGCACAAAGACTTGGCTCCCCTAAATGTCCAATGCCTGTATTTTTTGAATTCGACTTACAAGAAATATTGAATCATTGTCTTAATAAATGCTACTATAGCACAGGAAATATGCAAGGTGACAATAGCCAAGTTATCCCCATTGTGGATAATCCAAACAGACTCAACACCTCATATCTTTATTCAACCATTGAGGACGGTCTTGATACTTACAAGGCATATTCACAACAAGAGTTTCTTGTTTGGAACGAGTTGGATTTCTCAAGTCTAGAGAATTTCAGAATTATCTGTTACAATGATGAACAGGCTAAGTTGTTAAAGATGCAATTGGGCGATGATCCAATTTGTAATCATATCACAACAGATACATGGACAAGTTCTGGCATCGACATCTTTCACAGAACTAATAGAACAATATCAATAGATGAGACTGAAGAGACTCTTTGTTTCTACACCAATTATAGAGATCCAAGTTCTATTGTAATAGAGTGTGGAAACATTGATAATCTTGAAATTGTTGATAAGTCACATATTACCAATATTTCAAATGGTAAGATTCAAGCATATCCTTCAATCAGTATCATTAAACCAAGCATCCCAATTACTGTCAGATTTATGGATTTGCAAAAATATGACAGCAACTCTTGGGTAATATATTCTAACGAGAAAAATATAACTAGCTCTATGACATCATATTCTATTATTACAGATCAATTAATAAAACAATTTAAAGAAGAGACATCAAGACTTCAGATTACTCTGACTAAGTCACTGTTTAAGAGTCATATGTTAAACTCTTATCATGGTATTGGACACACTGTGAGAGTCATGTGGAACGCATTTCTAATAGCATACACAGACAAGACTATAAGTAATTCGATACTATCTCCTGTTTTGTATGCATCTTTGATTCACGATTTAGGCAAAAATAGCGATACTGAAGGAGAAATACATGGAGAGAATTCCGCGATTCTTTATAAATCAAAGATAGAACAGTCATGTAGTCCGGAAGATGCATCTTCCATACTAGAAGCTGTGAAATATCACTCTATTGATGATAGTAAAACTCCATCGACAGTTCGATGCAGCAAGATATGGGAAATTCTAAAAGATGCAGATGCTCTTGACCGTAGCAGACTACCGGGAAGAGGATGTAATCCTGCGTTCTTAAGAAACAAGTTATTTCAATTAGATGATGGAAAAAGGATTCTGTCTATAGCAAAAGAATTACCATCATTAACTAGTGACTGCACTTGGGATAATCCGATCAATAATTTCATTAATGTTATAAAATCATTAAAATAATATGGCTTATAAAGAAATTTCAGGCAACATATTCAATACAAAAGCAATGGCTGTTGTAAATACAGTCAATTGTGTTGGAGCTATGGGTAAAGGAATTGCACTTGATTTCAAGTTAAGATTTCCAGAAATGTTTAAAGAGTATCAACGTATTTGTTTCCAGCATCTTCTCAAACCTGGACAAATACTCCCATACAAAAAATCAAATCCCATCATTTTAAATTTTGCCATAAAAGACGATTGGAAAGATCCTTCAAAAGTAGAATGGATAGAAGAGACTCTTCAGAAATTCGTTGATAACTACAAAAAATTAGGAATAACATCCATTGCATTTCCATGGATGGGAGCAATGAATGGTGGATTGCCAATAGAAATCATCAAAGATTTAACAAGGAAATATCTCTCAAAATTAGAAGATATTGACATTGAGGTATATGAATTTGATCCTAACATTCCATGTGAACTTTATAATTCACTTGAAAATATTGTAGTTAAAAAGAATGTCTCAATGTCGTATTTGGAGGAAGTTTCAGGTATAAAGGTTCGTTATTGGACTAAAATTTTTGGTGCTGTAAATAGTCCTACTGTAAATAGCTTGAATAATTTGTGCAACTATTATGTAGAAGGGAAAAGAATAATAGGAAAAACTAATATAGAACGATTATTTCATTTTTTAACGTCTTATAAAAATGGGAATATAGTTTTGAATGAATCTTTCCTTTAATTTGATTATTGTTACAGATGAAGAACGAACTTTTTTTATTATAACTGTTCCATGTTATGAAGCAACAAGAAAACATTATCATTAACATTGTACATAAGATAATACATTAAAAACTTCTAAACAAGGTCTACTAAAAACTGTATTAAAAATCATCAAAGATATTAGGAATAATCCTAGTATTACTCTTTTTAAGATGGTAAAAAGAGTATCTTGCTGTTAGATAGCAAATAAAATTAAACATCTTCAAGGCACTGGAGTTGTGAAAAGAGTTGTATCTAATATGTGGGTATTAGGGAATCATATAATCATTAAATAAGGAACTTAACATGTTGTTAGGACAAAAAATAAAAGAATTAAGACTTGAAAATGGAGTATTGCAAAGACAGTTAGCTTCTCTTCTTGAGATTGATACTCCAATGTTTTCAAAAATCGAAAGAGGGAATAGACGTGCCAAACGTACTCAGGTAGTGCAAATTGCCAACTATTTCAATGTCGATGAAAAAGAACTTCTCACTCTTTGGGTGGCAGATAAGGTCCTCGATGCTGTAAAGAATGAGGAAGAATTAAAGTCAGATGCAATTAAAGTTGCTCAGTCAAGCATATAATAATTACAAAATACGGAGATCTTGGTATCCGTTTGCAAAAATGAAGGTGTATCAAAACTCAAATTCTAAGAAGATGAACTTTTAATTTTAAATAAGAACATCCTAAAATAACTAAAGAGAGAGTCATGTCATTATTCAAAATGGAGTTTGATACGATCTCTCCTTAGATAATATAGTTACAATCTGTAACTTTTCGGGAGTAATCATTTTTTGTTTTGCACCCTCATTCCTTCATCTTGTTTTGATATTACGATATGTTTAAAACTTATTCATTTTTCCTGAGCCAGTTCACTTGTGACATACATTAAATCCAAAATCTTATTTTCTGTTTTATCCTACATAATGGAATAAACAGGGAGACAAGTATCGAAACTTCAGTTAAATTCAGTAGAATAGAGTCTGTATTTTATCCCAGTAACCTTAAAATTACATAATTATCTAATTATTATATTATTGAACCTCAATCGCTCATATAAGAAATCTATTATAGATATTAGTTCCTCCACGCATAGAAATGATATGTTTCAACACAGTTATGTGGTCCTACACAGTATTGGTGTGATACTTATTCTCCGTTCCAAGGAATGCATAATAAGGACAATATCAGTCGATTTCACTACACTTTCTACAAATATATTATTTCGTTAACTGTTTATTGTAGCAAACCATAGCCCCAAAAGATGCAATGGATAAAATACATAAACTCCGTATTTAGCTATAAAACCATTTATAAATCCTCTTGTCCCATTATACAAAGATAGAATCAAGCAGGCTAACAATGCTCCCCATGCGCCGTAGTGCATCATCAATGGAAAAGCGCAAAGTAGTTGAGCCATTCGACCAAAGGGTAAAGAAGCCCTATTTGTTTCCAGCAAATAGAAGATAACAATAACAAGAACTCCTCGCCACTCATAATCAACTCCTGACCAAGTGGCAATCAAGGCTATAAGAAGGATGACACAACAACACAATGTGCCATCCTTTCTCAATTTCTCGAAAGCTACCAAAGCCACTACCCCCAAAGCCAATGTGAACATCACGTTATGCGTTCCATCTGCACCATTCAACAGATACCACGGAACTTCACTGACTACGCCAAATCCCAGCAGCTGCAGGAAGTACTTCATTCTGTTTCGGGTATACCGGAAACCCTCTGCAATTAGGAAAGCAAATACCGGAAAAGCGATGCGTCCAAAGCAGCGCATGACTTCGTAAAGGAGCGTGTTGTTCTCCATCAAGTAGTAGGCACAATGGTCAACAACCATCGAAATGATAGCGATAACCTTCAAGGCACTACCACTCAAATGGGGTAAATTGATTATTTTTCTATATTTTGAATATATGGATGCCATTTGCAATAAGATTTAACTCATACCCAACAGTTCCTTGACCATATCCTCAATCTCCTGATTGACCCGCTTGAAGTTACGGTTCAGCATGATTTCCTTCTCCCGGTCATTCTTGAACTCATAGATTTTGGGAAGTGGCACATAATGTTCTTCCTCTTCCTTTATCTTCTTCATGTCGAAGTGTGTCTTGCAGAAATACTTCGTGGTCTTGAACTCCTCCGACTGCTCGATGTCAAAACGGTTCAGCATCCTGTCATCTGTAGCCGTAAAGTCACGAGCCGCCTGACCAGCCAGCCAACCTGTCGCCATATCCGCAATCTTCGCCGCCGGAACAAGGTAGTCCATCTTTTCGGAGATAGTGGTCGATACCTTCTGGTCATTGATGGAGATAGACCGGGAAGTCTGTTTCGCCTTGCCGAACACATCATTCTGTGCCCACTCCAAGGTCTCCTTGTTACGAGCCGCCCCCATAAAGATATTGCCACAGGTCGTAATAATCTTCTGCATACCCACCTTGCCATAGTCCGCCTCCAACTGGGGCAGTTCCTGAAAACCGAGCGTTACCGCCACCTTGTTGGAGCGAGCCGTACCAATCAGGCGGTCTATCTTGTGGAAGTACAAGGTCGGCAGCTCATCCACGATGATGCTTACCGGAATGTTACCCTTGGAGTTGACACGGGTAATCAGACGGTTCAGTACCAAAGCGTTCAATGAGCCGATAACCTGTTCCTTCTCCGGCTCATTGGCAATCACCAAATAACTCGGTTTTTCCTTATCGGAAATCTTCAAGTCGAAATCATCTCCCGTAAACACCCAATAAGCTTCAGGAGATACCAAACGTGCCGCATTGACACGCAGCGTACCCACCATACCTTCCAACTGGTCATTCGCCTTGTTCTCGTAGGCACTCTTGAAGGGAGCCATAAGGGAAGCAATCTTGTCATCCTGCATCAGGATATTGAACACCTGGTCATAGGGTCTCCCCAAGAAAGAAAGCACATGCGGCATATCCGAATACTCGCCAGTAACGGTATCCGGCTCCACCTCGTTGCCCTCTTCGTCCTCATACCAGCAGCGGTCAATGACTATCCGTTTTCCTGTCCGGTCTTTGTAGGAATAGCCGTTCAGTTCCACAAACATCCTATCCTCATCGGTAGAAACATCATTTCCATTTTCATCCACGAAGTCCAAGACTACATTCCCTTCCTCGTCAATGGCATTGAAGTCATCCCAGTTCCGTATCACCAGTTCCAACTTCTTTCCCTTCTGTGAAACAAACCGTTTCAATTTCTTTCCGTTTCGGAACCCGACCGGGTGGAAGTTCACGAAGAAATAGATGATAGCCGCCAGAAAGTTCTCCGCAGAGTTGGTGAAGAACGCTTCCGAGCCGCCTTTCTTCTCACCGCCGCCCTTGTTCAGGGAGGCAAGGAGTGTGGCAGCCGTTTCGGACGCAGCCGCCAAGTCGGGAATGTACTTTCGCTGAATTGGATTAATGCGGTTGGAATACTCCACATCGGTAAAGTTCACGATACGGAACCCGCAATTTTCAGGCAGTTTGTTCGATTTCCTATTCTTGCAATACTGGTAAAACAAGGTCTTTGCCAATGTCGGGAATTTAAAGTCATATACCATCAGGGCAAACCCTTTGGCGGAATGTTGCCGGATAAACGGGTCTATGATACCGAAAGACTTACCCGAACCCGGCGTACCCAATACAATCGTGCCACGGAACGGATTGATGATATTGATCCATCCCTTGTGCATCTTCTGCTTCCAGTAGTATATCATCGGAATGTTCACCGAATAGTCATTGTTCACCAAAGTCTCCGACTGTTGGAACGACTCGTTCTCGAAGTTGAAGCGGTCATCGCCCACTTTGTAGTTGTAATACTTGGCAATACCGTCCAGTCCCTGATGTACCAGCATTGTACCCACGACAGAACAGACCGCATAGAGAATACGGTTGGCAGGAAAGCTCATCCAACTGACACCGATACTCATCCCATGGAAAACAAAACAAAGCCCGACCAGCGTCAAGCCTGCCAGCACCGGATAGATGACCATCGTCTTCACGTTGAACTTCAAAGCCTTCTTCGCTTTCGTGCCGATGCAGACCACACAGATGCAGACCAGTTCCGTTACCTTGCAGCCCGCTACCGAATTGAATACCTTAAATCGTCCCAGCAGGTCAAGGATAAACTGCGTGATGCGGTTGTCCGCCGTTATCGGCAGGTTCATGACAATCTCGATGATGAGAAAGATATAGATGCAGCTTCGGAAGTAATTGTACATCTGCTGCTGTTCCTTGGTCTCTTCAAATGCCATATCCGTATGCTTTTAGGAAAGATTAAAACGGTATCTTCACTCCGAACAGCAAGCCGTTGCGGAACGTATCACCATGAATGAAGTTCACGTTGTTCTTCTGGATAATGGCGAATTCGCAACCGTTGCGGAATACATAAACGTATTCAAAGCCGCCTTCCAGTCCGAGGAAGAATTTCTTTTCCACCGCCCCGAACTGCGGGCCGAAGCGGAAACGGAGCATCCCGTTCTTGTAACGAGCCAGACGGTGCTTGTAAACAATGCCGCCGTCCCAATAGTAACCCTTCCAGAAATCATGCTTCCGCCAGTGGTTGCCCACCTCGCCAAAGAGTTCGACCGCATGACCGTATGACAAGGGACGTTCATAGCCGACGGTGGCATTCAACGTGGAGGGGAACAGGAAACCTGCGTTGACAGTCAGTTTGCTGTCCTGTGCAAACGCTCCAGTCGAAGCGACCGCACACAAGAGAATTAATAAGAACTTCTTCATGGCTTTACAGTATAAGAGATATGATAATAGGGATAGTAGGCGGCATCTTTCAAGATGTCGGAGTCAAATCCGTCTGCATGAAGAATGTCCTCATATTCGATGGTCAGGACAATCACCCGTCCGCTGATTTGGTTCTCCGAGATTTCCAGACGCAGAACCTTCTCGTCCGGGAAAGTCAGCTTGGGCAGCACCAGCACGTTGCGATAGTTCTTCTTGAATTTCCTGGATGAATTGAGCGTAAAGACAGGAGACAACTCAATCGTCTGCGAATTGGTCGCTTTCGTCTCTTTCTTGTCCGTCAGCTTCACCCGGATTTCCTCGATGTCATAAGGTATCTTCGTCTTGTTCTGCAGGGAATAGTCAATGAAGAAATAATCCCCGACGGCATAGATATTGTTGACCACCGCTTTCATGCCATGCGCCTTCGTTACTATCTGGTTATACTTGCGGTCGCTGCTATAGACCGCCCACGCATACCGTGCCATTTCCGCCATCGGCATGGAAACCTCCGGATTGATGTAGGACTGCGTATGGTTGTACGGCACTTCAAAGATGGATGCTGCCATGCCAGGGGACTGCGTATAGAGAATGTCGTACTGGGCGATATGACGCTCTCCAATCAATGTGATTGTGCCCAACAATTCATTGTCCTTGTAACTGCCAACCGCCTGCAAAGAATCACTTTCAAGATACGGCTTGATACGGACAATGTTATCGGTACACTGGTTGCCTACAATCTTGGTGGTGGATATGTCCACCAGCTTGATGTTTTCCGGCATGACGATGTGGGTCGTAACCTCGCTGTTTACATAGATTTTCTCGTTGGCGGAAACCTGCGCTACAACACCGAGAATACCGAAAAGGAGTATAAATAATTTCGCTTTCATATTGGGTAATATTTATGATTTAATGATTTGTTTACTTTATGACAAGTAACCTATATGACTATCTTACTTGTCATCTTGCTTACTCTGTGATTAGTAATAAAATTTACCTATTTCCGTTTTACCGGGCATCATCCGAGTTTATCAGATAGACAATCGTATTGTACTTGATTTTCGCCTTGTTCTTGCGGATGCCGGATGATATAGCCGAGGTAGCGGAGTTGTACATGTTCTGCAAGGCTTGCAGGGCGATAGCCTCTCCTGAAATCCCCGAGCCATAGCCGTCTTCCGACTCAAAGCTGATATTCTGCTGCACCGTATTGGCTCCGGCATCCTTCACGAAGTCACGGAACGAGGATTCCGGCACATAGAAGCCCTCCATGCCGTCATTGTCGAAGACGGACAGCTTGACCTTGATGAACTTGTCGCCCACCAGGATGCTGGTGATATTGGCACGGACACGCTGCTGACCGAAGCCGGTTACCGTCCCATAGAGGTATGTTCCCTTTTTAAGCCTGGTGTCATCCACCGTAACGTCATCCAACAATTTGAAGCGAAGCCGCGTGCCTTCCTTCGCCTTGGTTGTCTGGTCAATCATGGCACGGATCAGCTTGGCTTCCACCACATCGTCCGAAGCCGCGACCGTATGGAACTTGCCTGCGTTCGTATCGGATGACTTGATGACCAGATTGGGACGGTTACGTTCCGCCTCTTCTCTCCGGGCTTGGGCAATGGAGTCCGCCCGCTGCCTTTTGGCTGCCTCTTCCGCTTCGGTATTTCCGTAGCCCAGTCCGCTTTCGATGGCTTTCTGCCTTTCATAGCTGCGACGCTGTATCTCTTCGAGGTCACGGGCGAACTCTTCCGTAGTGTTTCCCGAAGCGTTCCCATACGCCTGTGAATTGATGTGCCTTCTGGACTCAGCCAGGGAACGCTCCAGTTCTTCCAGTTCCTGCTGCTGACGAATCCGTTCCGCTTCGGCGGCATCCAGACTGTTCAGTTCCTCCTCGCTGTAGCCGTGCTCCAGCTTTTCCTCGTCCTTGTCCTCCTCACCGATGCCGCCGACGGCAGTAAAGGCATCCTCGTCCCCGAACCGCCGTGCCATCTCATACATCTTGTCTCCGGCTTCCTCGGCATTGGCTTCGGGAAGCTCCATGTTGATGCGGTCGGTAGCCACCACGTTTTCCGTCGTACCGCTGCCTCCGAAGGTCTGCATCACAAAGTATATCAGGGCGCACAACGGGACGAAAATGACCAGCGGAAAGATATACTTGGGCTGTTTGAAATTGATTTTAATCATGGGTTATCATTGTTTTTAAGGGATTTGACAATATGCTCCAGTTGCCCGTAGCTTTGGATAATGCGCATCGAATCCGCATGGGACTTGTGCGGAATGGCAATCATGGAATCCAGTTCCTCCCGGACAGCCTGCCCTTGGGAAGTCAGTTCCAACAGTTTCTGCCGATGCACGTTCTTGTTGGCTTGAATGGCATGAAAGCCAGTGAAGAGCGGTTCCATGCTGGCAATGGCATTCATGTCGGCTGTTTGAGGATTGTCTATCCGCACACGTTCCAAAGCGACAGTGCCGACCAACAGCAACAACAGCGAGCCCGTCACACAAGCAAAGGTTCGTTTGGGATGTCTTTTCGCCCATAGATTCGCCCACCTGACTCTTGCGGTCAGGCGATACCTTGCACCAACCGCACCTAATTTCGGCTGTAGCCAAGAGCGGATCAGTTGATGCGTCTGTAAACGGTGTTTCCTGATTGATTTCATTTCGTTTTCATTTGAGTTTTACATTAGTAAGCCAAATCCTTGTTCTCCAAGGTTCTCCAGTTCGTTATCATCAGTCCGTGGGGATTGTTCCGTGTCCTCGGCACGGATTCGATGTACCCGGTCGTTACCATCGAGCGTTTCAAGTCCCGTGTGCGGCGCTTGATAAGCTGCGTTCCGTAATAGGTAAACTTCCGCTCGTACTCGTCAAACTGGATGGAGTCGCACATGATGGTGCAGACAGCCGATGAAGAAATGATGTCCGAGTAGAAGCCGTTCTCGTCCATCGCCTGCTTCTGTTTCAACGCCGTTCCGTCCGCCATGTACATCGCCTTGCCGACCGTCCACTTGATATAGTCGTTGTCTGGCGGCAGGTTGAAAAAATACTGGTGGAAAAGCTGAATGTGCGCCTTCGCCTCCATGGTGAAGTTGGCTTCCAGCTGTGCGCGTTCCGCAAGGAACGGAATATCACCGTCAAGGACATATATCTGCTGCCTCTCTCGGTTGACCAGCGAGATGCAGCACCAGACGGTGAACCCGCAGATGACGGCGCAACCGGCTATGGTTGCGAACACCGTCATCATGGCGAGTCTTGTCTTTTGTGCAAGGGATTCTATAAGCATATTCTTTCTTTTTAAGTTATTTGACCATTGATTTTCCCATCGTTCCTGCCGCGCCTATCGCTGCGCCAGCCGCACCTCCAGCCATTGAGCCTGCCGTAGATGTGATGCCCATTGCCACAGAGCCTGCCGCAGTCGCCGCACTTGAACTTACACCGCCGGGAATCAGCCACGAGGCAACTTCGGGAACAAAGCGGATGATATAGGCACCCACCAGCATTCCCATGGCGTACATACAGTTGGAACCGATGCCCTGAAGCCCCAACGCTCCGATTTGCGACCAGGAGTTGACCGACCCGTGCAACAGGTGGTTGTAAGCCACCAAGTCCTGCTGCAGGTTGTACAGCAGAATGAAGTCAATGTAGTACAGGCACATATAGGTTACGAAGCCCCACAACGAGAGGGAAAGGTATTTCGACATCCACTGGCTCCATGCCGAACTCCACGGCGGCGCAAGGGAAAGGGCGAACATGATGGGACAGAATATCATTAGGATTGCCATGAATATCCGCTGCGCCACAAGGATGCCGTAATAGGACATCTGGAAAATCAGCTCGCCGACAAAGCGGATGACATCGTTGATCCATTCACTGACCTTGGTCTCGGTAGCGACGGCGGCACGCTGCGCATAGTTGTTGATGGTATTGCCGAGATTGCTCACGTTGTAGATGAGCTTGTCCCACCAGGCGGCATCCTCGCCGATGGCAGCTATCTGCTTGGCGGTAGAGATGGAATCCTGCACGGCTCTCAGCCGGTCCAGATACTCACTTTGCTTCTGCGCCAGCTTCAACTCGAAAGCGGCGACTTCCTTGTTCTTGGACTGCGCCATCGCCTTGGTAGCCGACTCCAGCCCCTTGCCGGGCACCTGCAAAGCCGAACAGATCCATGACGAAGATGAGATGCAGAGGGAGATGCCGATGATACGCAGCAGCTTCATGACATCCATGCCACGCCGTCCGAGCATCATCATCCAGCACTCATAAGAGCCTACGCAAAGTGCCAGGCACAGCCCGATGACACGTGCCAGTCCGACTGCATCGCCCAGCACCGCCACATTGGGGAAAGACTCCATGGCAACCAGCAACTTGTCCAGACTCTCGTCAATGGCAGGCAGTCCGATGGTTAAAAGGGTACATAATAGGTTCATAATTCTTATTCCGTTTTATTGATTGTTCATTATCCATTTCAATTTCAATAATGGGTTGCCACCACCGCGCACAGATGGGCAGTTCGGTTGACCAGTTCCTCCATTTTCGCCTTGGCTTCCTCGTAAGCCTGCTGCCGCTTGGCGTTCTCCAGTTCATAACCGACTCCCGTCTTGTGGATATAGGCGATGTCCGCACAGAGGAGTTCGTTCTGTCGGCTCAGCTCGTTCACTTGGTACTCCAGTTTGCCGCCACTCTTCTTCATGCAATAAAGCAACCCGTCCGTGATACGGTCCTGCATCCGGTTGAACTCGTCCTTGTAGGAAGCGTAAGTCAAGTCCACGTTCCGGTCGGCTTCCCTTACTAGTTCTTCCTTGTACAGTTCCTCTATCCGTTTCCGTTCTTCCTCCACCTTCTTCACTTTCTGCCGCTGTGTCTCCTCGGAGGTAACACGGGTCGGCATGATGCGCTTGACATTGGACTTCGGTTCTTTGAAACGCACCCGGAAGCCGGATTTGAGTCCCGCCCATTTCCAGTACATTTCCGCACCGGAGTATTTCTGGTGCAGGAAATAATAGTACCAGTCCGGAGCGAAGTCCCAAGGACCGTTCTCCATGGATGTCCACTGCCGCTGTTTCTCCTTGTCGTTTCTTGTCCGCTGGGCATCTGCGGAAAGCGGAATGCCTGCCAATGCCGTACAAAGTAGGCAGGTAATGATGGTTCTAACTTGCATATCCTTGATTCCATTTGTTGATGACCTTGTCCGCTATCTCGTCCTTGATGGTGGAGTTCAGGATTTCCCAGATGTAATCCGGTTTCCAGCCGCAATTTGTAACCAGATAGCAGTAGAGGTTCGCATTGTCAATAATGTACCGTGCCTTGTCGATGGTACTTTTAAGTGTCAGCACCAAGTTCAGCTTCTCGTCCATGGATGCCTTCATCAGGTTGATGCCGGAGGCTGCCACCGAAGCGTAGAGCTTGTAGCAATGTTTCACCTCCCGGGAAATGGCGACATTGGCGTCCGCGTAGTACCATGCCACGAAGGGCTTCTTGGAAACCGACTGGAACGTGTTCCCGGTAAAATCCTTGTAGTCCCGGACCAACTGGTACAGGGAATTGGCGGTTGACGAGATGGCACCTGCCAGCACCAGATAGGAATGGGCATTGCCCAATCGGGTATCGAGAGTAGTGCGTACCTCGTTGAACTTGTTCGCCCCCTTGGTTACAAACGACTGCTCGCCGAAGCTCATGGCAACACGCTGCATGGCTTGGTCTTCATCCTTCTTCACCGCCTTGTGAAGCGCAATCAACGCCTCAATGGTCGGCAGGTCTTTGGGCACGACAACAGCGGATGCTTGAACGGACAATGCCAGCATCAAACCGACAGTGCCTATTGTTGTTTTCCAGTGTCTCATATATTATAAAGGTGAATGGATTAGTAATTGGCTGCAACCAGTCCGTTCCAGTCCCGAATCAGCCCGCCGACTTGATTCTTCATGGTAACGATGTTCGCCCAGCCCTCCGGGTCGATGGCAAAGAAGAGGTCATTCACCGTGGCGTATTGTGCCATCAGCATCATGCCCTCCACCTTGTAGCGTATCTCCATCAGTCCGGTATAGATGGTGTTGGTCAGCGTCAGCCGCTCATAGCGGTCAAGCAGGTTATAGCCATCGTTCTTCTTCTCGGCTGTGCCTTGACCTTTGAGCGGATTCTGCACCTTGGCATTGTTCACGATATTCACGAAATTCCCCACCAGTTGCTGCGTTTCCATTACTAAACCGCCCAGTTCCGTGAGGCAGTAGAGCTTGTTTGTGAACTTGGCTTGGTTCACGATTTTGATAAGCTCCGGCACGTCTTTGAGTATGTCAAAGGCGCAGGAGCCGATTTCCTTGTAATAGCGGCTTTCCGTTCCGAAGCCGGACACGTTCTCCATCGTCAGCTTGTACAGTTCTTTGATGGTAGCCATGCTGACCGAATAGAGTTCCACCTTCTTCTTTTTGGAGGCGATGGAGTCCAGACGCTGGTTATGCTGATTCTCAATCAGCTTTTGTGAGGCGGTGTTGGACGTAACCACCTTGACGCAGTTCTTGTCAATGACCACCTTCCAGCCTGCAAGCATCGGAGTGGATGCGGATATTAAGAACATTGCCGCCAATATAAATCGTAACTTTACCATGATGACATTACTTTTTGATGTTGGTTGACTTTTCTTGCAAATTCAAGATACTTGGGACTTCCGTCCTTTTCCCGGTCTGCCTCGATACGGGTTATCGCTTCCTGCATGGTGCCGTAGAAAGCGAGATAAATCTTCAAGGCTTCCTTCTCGGTGCGTTCCGTGGTATAAGCCCAGTAACATTCGGGGGCTTCCTCCACGCCATAGACATCCGAATGCTGTCCCCGGCAAATCCACACCTCCTTGAAGTAGCTGCGTCCTTCCCGGTTGTTCAGGGCGTTGATGGTAAAAATCTGCTGCCGCTGGATGGGAGTCAATCCCAAGATGGCGGCAATCTCCTCGTACCTGTCCTTGAACTTCGTCTGGTCGAGCAGTATCTTCACATCGGAGTTGTTGATGATAGCCTCCTTGACGATGGGCGAATCAATCACGTCATTCAGTTCCTGCGTAACCACTCCGGCAATGCCGTGGAACTTGCGGACGGTCTTATAAAGGTACTTGATGTACTCCGCCATGGTGGGAGAGGCAATCGCTTTCCATGCCTCTTCGATTATCAGCGCCTTGCGTCCTTTCTTGATGCGCATCTTTTGCAGGAACACGTCCATGATAATCAGCACCACGATAGGGAAAAGCACGGGGTCATCCTTGATTTTGTCAATTTCAAAGACAATGAACCGCTCGTCAAAGAGGTTCACATCCAAGTCGGAGTTCAGCGTGGCTTCCAGTTCGCCGCCCCGGTAGAATTGTTTCAGGATGGCTGCAAAGTCACGGATGTTGAAACTGATTTTCTCCAACGAGGTGATTTGCGGGATGCGCTCCAGGGCAAACTCATAGTAGGAGTTGAAGGAAAGCTCCTTGACCTTCAACCTCCGTTTCTGTTCTTCCATGTGGTCGATTTGCTTCTCAATCTTAATCAGCATGGAATTGTTATACAATTCTTTCTTGTAGGTCTCAATGATGCGGAGGGCACGTTCCTTCTCGGATGGGGTTGCCGCCTCGTCATTCACAAGGGCGGTCAATGAGCGGCACTGGCGGATGAGCTTCAGACGGCGCACTTCCGAAGGTAGCAGGAGCGCACGGCTTTCCGGCTTCTCCGGAACCTCCTCCGTGTTTATCTGGTTGTCAATGTCCTCCATGCCGTGAGCGAACTGCTCATAGTCATCCTCCATCTTGGCTGCCACCAGCAGTTTCTGACGCAAGCCGTCCCTTTCCTCCTCGGTGAACTTGTCAAACGGCTGGAAATAGGCTTGGTAATACTCCACGATGGTCTGGTTTATCAGCATGTCCTCAATCTTGGTCGGGAACGCATTGCCTTTGAATATCAGGAATATCAACGATTTCAGGAAGTTCTTCTTCTCCCCGAAGTTCAAGTCATATTCCTCTTTCGTTACCTTGAAGGGATTCATGGAAATGGGCTTCTCCTTGGAGTAGCTGATATAAGTGCCCTTGTAGTAACCACAGATGCCTTCATAGGAGTCTCCGGTATCTACCATGACCACATCGGTCTGCTGTTCCAGCAACTGGCGGACAACGCTGTTCATGTGGAAGCTCTTGCCGCTGCCGCTTGGTCCGATACAGAAGAAGTTGGCGTTGTCGGTCATCTTGACCTTGCCTTCCTTTCCTGTGATGTCAATACATACCGGCAGTCCCTGACGGTCGGTGTAGTACGTGGTCAACGGAGTCTCTTCCGAACCTTTCAGATGCTCCTTGAAGAAGAAGCACAATGCCGCATCCGAGAGTGTCAGGAAAAGGTCATAGTCGGGATTGAAAGCGTAGGCATTGCCGGGAAAGCTGTCCGTGAAAAGTTCCAATTGGTTGTACGCGCTTTTGGACGGTATGATGCCACACTCGTACAGCTTGGTCTCCAGATAAGAAGTAACCGGAGTTACCTTGTCCGCCGGACAGCTCACCAGCATATTGAAGTTGCTATATACCAGCAGCGTGCTGTCCACGGCAAGACGGTCAAGCACCTCCTCGATGTCCGCCTTGGCAATCTTGTTGCTGGGGTCGGGCATGGAGCCGTGCCGTTTCGCCTTGCCCTGCAGCTTGCGGAGCAGCTTGCGCTGTTCGGGAATCTGCACCACCTGGTTGAAGACCACACAGTCCGAGAAGGGCACTTGCGTCAGGAAGGAGAACAGGTCGGTGGCGATGGCATAGCCGTTGACGCTCATCTGCGCATAGGGCTTGACCATGGACGGGAGGTTTATCTCGTCGATGTCCACCAGCGGATAGGAACGGATAACCCGGCTCCCGATTTTGAGATATTCGTCCGATGCCTTGAAGTTGGTCATGGAGAAAGAGCCGTGCCGGAACTGGAACGCCATGAAGCGGTGGCAATACTCGTTGACCTCCTCCTTGGTCAGCTGGCGGTGCCGGATATGCTTCTCGGCGAGCATGTCGTCCACCTTGGCGACCTTGGCATGGAAGTCCAGCCATTTCTTGGGGTCATACTGCACAAACTGGCTGCGCTGCGCCTCCTGCGTGACTATCAGATAGGTGCGTATCTCCGTGAACTCTCTTCCCTCGAAGTAGTTGAAGTAGCTCCGGGTCAGGAACTCGGCATCTTCCGGTACCTCATGGTGGTAGCTCTGCTTGCAGAGGATGTCCTGCTTCTGCAACGCATAGCCTTCCCCAAGCGTCTGCAACACGCCGCCCAGCACCTCCTGAAAGCGCACGTACTGCTCCGCGTCCGTACACAACTGCTGTACGGGATTGGTCATTTCAAAAATGATTGACGGTTCTCCCTTGGCTGAGAAAAGGACGACATGACCGTCCGTTTCCTCCAACTGCGCATAGAGACCGTCAAATACTTTTTTTCGGGTATGTGCCATAGCTGTTTACTCTTTTTGATTACATATCACGTTTCAATTTCTTATAAACATAGATGCCTTTGGACCGCTTCTTGTTGTGCAGTCCTCCACGCTGCTTCACATAGATGACCGCCAGTCCGACCACCGCCGTTACCAGCATGGCGATGAATCCGGCGAGCTTCCCCAAGACGATGGAGAATGCAATGAAACTGACAAAGGAGACACCGATGGCCGCTGCCGCCAGCGTGAGAAAACGCCCGCGGATGCCCATGAACTCCAACGGTTTCTGCAACCCCTTGAATACGGGATAACCCTCCTGATTCATCGTCATGATGCTGTTGTATATTTATTGTAACTACTTGAAGAATAGCGGTAATGCTTCGGACAGGGCAATGAACGCGATACAGCCTCCGATGGTCATCATAATGGTCTTTTTCACGTCCTGATCACCGTTTTGCATCTTGAAATAGACATTGAAGGCACCTACCAGAACGATGACTGCGGCGATGGCTTTCATCAGGTTGGAAACGGGTTCCTGATAGGAACTGACTTCCTGCGTGGCCTTGGTAAAGCCGGCTGCGCCCTTGCTAGCTGCCATGACGTCGCCCACCGAAAGGACAAGGGCTGTCACGGCGAACATACTTCTCTGTGCGAATGTGGAAGCCATGAAACGCTCCGCCGCACGTTGTAATCTCTTTTTTAACTGTTGCATTTTTTAATCATGTTAATGGGTTCTATCACCAAAGGAACAGAGGTCGCTAAAGGAACGGTATGTATAAGATATGCTCTTATCTTACGTTTTCACATGTGAATATGAGTGTTCCAAGGTCGCAGGTGCCGGTCTCCGCCAGTCTGTCTATCGCGCCGATAATATCCTCTACAAGGATGCCGTCAGTCATGATGGCTTCCCGATAGCCCGGACGGTGAAAGGGCTGTTCCGAAAGGGACTGCGGTTTCTGTCCGGCTTCATCTTCCTCATTATCCTCAGACGGCTCCTGCGTCTTCCCGGGTTCATCCCGGCTTATCTTAATCGGCTTGAAGGTCTGCGCTTCATCCGATATGTCTATCTCTTCCTCGGCATGATTGTCCTGCTCCGCCAGCTGCGCTGCCTTGGCTTTCTGTATGTCCATCACAATCAGTACCGCATAATAGAGAAGGAAGGCGATAAACAAAATAAATACTATTTGTCCGTATTGCATGGTTGTATGTTATATGATAGTGGATAAAACGGATAATTCATTTCCCGGGAAAGGCAGGAAGCGAAGTCCCAGCTTGACACCCCGGCATTCCAGCCGTTCCTTACGCTCGACGTTTCCGGTATAGTACAGGATGTTGCGTTCTTGCCCCACAACATAGCCGATGCCTTTCAGCCGGGAACGGAGGCGGACCCTTGCCCGGTTTGACACGACCTTGATGCGTGTTGCCGGAGAGAGTCCGAAGATGACACGGCGTCTTTCCCGGCGTATCATCTCGCCACGGACACGGGAAGAGACACGGTAAATCTCTTCCTTGGTGCGTTTCAGTCCAAGCTTTACCGCAATGCGGCTGACGCTCATCTTGGAAATGCCCAACTCCTTTGCCATTTCGGAGAAAGACTTGTCTTGAAAATGGCTGCGGATATGTTCGGCACGTTCCATCCATCGGGACTTGGCGACCTTGACGATGCCCAACTTCTTTGCCTTGTTCTTTACCGCCGTCTCGCTCATGCCCAGCAAGGCGGCTGTATAAGCCGTGGTCTCTACCGGGTAGGTTTCGGCAAGCACGGCTATCAGACTGTCGTTCCATCTGCTCTTTCCCATGGTCATTCCTCCCTGAAATTGGCAAGCAACGACTTCTTCTCACGGCGGAACCGGGCAAGCTGCGGCAGGTACACGTCAAAGAAGGCACGTACAATCGCATTGACCAGATCGGAACGGCAACGGTTGTGAATGTCGCAGTCGTCCAATGAGTCGGCAAGGTCGCGGTCTAACTTGCATACCAGACGGTCGTTCCTGCCATCTCTTGTATCGGAGGATTCAAGATGGGAGAGGAAACTGTTCCAACACTTGTCTATATTGTCCATGAAGGGAACAAGGTTCTCTACCTTCAGTGATATTTCTTGGGCGGAGCTTTCTTGTGCTCCTGATTGGTCCTGAGGTTCATCCGTCAGGCTGATGTCGGGGTCATTGATACCCTTTGTCAAGTCGTCTATTTCCGGAATATCTTTTGTCATTGCGTTATGGGTATTGATGTTGCTGATTATGTTATTGTTCACTTTCTGTAGAGGTTGCTTGTTGCTCCTCATTTTTCTTGCCTTTCTTCTCCGTCAGCTGTATGCCTGAAAGGACAGTTTCCCGAATCGGTTTCTCCGTATCGAAGATACTGACATAGATTCTTTCAAAGACAGGGGCGACAATGCTGCCCTGCATGTCAAGGGCGGCCATGGTGCTGAAACGCTCCATGTCGGCACGCTTGGGAACCTTGGCGGTTACATAGCCGTAGTTGGAGAAGGTTTCCCTCGCATTTTCCCAAATGACCAGTTCGGAGCGTTTGCCGACCCTGCCGTCATGCAGGTTGGGGATGATGAAGAGCCGTGCCTTCATCCGTTCACCGACGGCTTTTCTCAGACGGTCGATGAACATCAGGAAGCTGGCGGTGGAAGGAACGGTTACCAAATCGTAATGAAAAGGGACGACGATGATGTCCGAGTTGACGAACATGGGAACCAGACCGTCCGCTTTCAGGCTGCCGGGAGAGTCCATGAGTGCCACGTCTATGCTCGGATCGTTGTGGAGCTTTTCCATCAGGGAAGTCATGGCATTCTTGTCGTTGGCTTCGTATGCCAGCACATCGTAGGGCATCTGCTGCTCGCCGTACTTCTTGCTGTCCGCCTTGCGGCACTTGATGATGGAGTGCTGGAAGTCGCAGTCAACCACCACGACACGCACTCCTTTCGTCACTAAATAATTGGCGAAGGTTACGCAGAGCGTCGTCTTGCCGACACCTCCTTTCTGGTTGGCGAATGTTACTATGACCGGTGTCTGTATCATTGCAGTGCGATTATTAATTTTGCGCCAAAATTATCATCCGGTGAACCCGAAAAACGAAATGCGCAACACTTATATGCTTTTGGTCGCTCTGACCTGAATGTATGGAACACTCCATATCGGGGATTCCGGGTTAGGGGAAACTGAAAAGGTTACGGCAGAAAGTCCATAAAAACTTTTACCGTAACCTTTCGTTTGTATGGCATTATCTTTTCAGGGAACGTCCGTCATCCACTTCACCGTAGCCGTCTCTCTGTCCAACTTCCCATTCGCGTTTCTCGCTGTGGCTGCCACTTCCGCTGTCGCGCAGCTTGACATAACGGGACCGAGGTTTGTGCGTAGGAGTGGCTGACGGATGCTGCCGTTGCTGTTTCGGAGCTTTCCGTTTCAGCCGTTCAAGGTCAAAGCCTTCTTCGGTCAGGTTGACGATGATGTGTTGCTTGAAATTGACCGCATAGGTAGCGTTCTCATCCTGACGGATGGTAAAACCTTCCGCATAAAGACCACCCTTGACCGAAGTAACAGTTTCATCCTCAAAAATAGCATGGAGGCGGTTGACGGCATCCGCATAGGCAGTTGTCCGTTCCGACGAGAGGGAAACAAGGTCTGGACGGTTCACCTTGAAAATACCGCACAACAAATCCCGTTCCGCTTCGGTGGACGGCTTGAACTTCTCCACCCATGCGATGCGGTTGTTGCGGTCTATCGCTTCCGCCATGAACGGCTTCAAGGGACGGGACTGACCGTTGAAGTAAATGACACCTTTCTTTATATAGGTGTGCTGTTTCCGTATCTTGCCGTAAATCTCGCTTTGGGTCGTCTTGGGATTGAGGGTAAGCAGACGGTCTATGAAATCCTCAATGTGGTTGAAGCGTTGTTCAGGAGTGGCGAAGTCCAGCAGCTCGTCCACAGACAATACCCTTGCGCCGTGGATGACGGTCTGGCTGGCATGGTCAACCAGCATGTAACCGTAAGCCGCATCCTTCTTGCCGAAGAAGACAAGGTCAATGCCGAACTTGGCTTTCAGTTCCTTTTGCAGTTCCTCCTTGTTCGTGCTTACGTCCCGGTACTTTTTGAGGATGCTCCGTAGCTGGCGGCAACGTGCCCTTTCCCGGTAGCCGCTTTTATACAATACCTCGATGTCGGACAGGGGAAGTTTCCGCTGCACCGTGCCGCCTTGTTTGACAAATACCGTTCCGTCCTTCTGATAGACCTCATAACCCATGGAAACCATGACTGCCTTGAACTGGGCGAAGGAGGAGAAGGTGTACTTCTTGGCGGCAGCTATGTCATCATCGGTCTTCTGTTTCCGGTCGTTGCCGAGAATCCGGTCAATGACTTCCTGCGACCGCCTGCGCTCATGGTCGTGGGCTATCTTCTTTCCGTCGGGCGAGATGCGTGAGGTAACGATATGCAGGTGGGTGTTGTCCGTGTCGTAGTGGGAATAGACCAGCAGCGGTTGCCCGGGTTCGCCATATCCCATTTCTTGGAGATACCGGTGCGCGAACTCCAGCATCTCAGATTCCGAACGCTCGTGTCCCTTGCAGGAGAAGGCTACATGATACTGGGCTTTCCGGATTCTGCTGTTCCGGGATGTATATTCCTGAAGGTACTTGACCAGTTCATCAGGGGTAGGTTTGCTGAATGTTCCGAGTGCCCCGAAATTCTGCATTTCGAGTAACCGGGCTACGCCTTTCGAGACTTTCCGCTCATTGTAACCGACTGCATGGAAGTCTGAGCTTCCGGGTAATATGGTAACTATCATCTTGAGTTCTGTTTATCGGGGTTCTTGAATACCTTGCAACCAAAGTATTCGGATTTAAGGGCATTCAGAGCTTGACGGCTTTTCGGGTTACGGCATCCAGTTCCTTCTTTATCCCGTTCAATGTCTTTCGGGCTTCAAGGATGGTAGGCATCAAGACCTCTTGGATATACTCAGGAGCCAGCAGTCCGGCTACCGCAAGCTCATTGGCTCGCTTGACCGACTGGTTCAGGTTTCCGCCCGCCCAGGACAGTTCGTTCTGAAACTTCCGGTAAAACAGACCGAGGTCATTGATAAGTTCGAGCTTCTTCTTGGCATCTATGTTGGAATGCTCCGCCACGGCCGAACGGATATAATGGCTTACGGAGCTGTACGAAGCCGATTTCTCTTTAAGCAGCGCGGCTTCCTCCGGGGTAAGCCGCAACTGAAATACTTTGGTTCTCTGTTTCGTCATACTATGATACATCGGTTGATGGGTTTCCCGGAACATATTTCGCAGGGCGAAACAGCGATGCAATCGCCCCGATGCGCAGCAGTCGGCAAGTTACCTTTAGCAGGATAAAACGGAGTTTTGTAATGACAAAGGTACAACTTGCTTGACAAATCCTGCAACGCAGGTCAATATCCTCCCGGGTTCTTTATTACACCAAAGTTATCACCCAAGAACGCCTTGCGGAGAAATGTACAACAGAATTGTTCGCAAGAAGTTAATTGCCAACTGAAAGTCCTCAAACATTGGTATCTGAGATAGTTGGTTATTTGGTTTCTCTATACCGAGAAACCAAAGGCTTCCGATTTAGGGGGATAGTGGATGCGGACATTCAAAGATTGGGAGATTAGAGGTTGTTCGGTTTGTAAATACAGGAAGTGATAAATAGCTACATTTCCCAGTTAGCAAGGAACACTGTATCAAGATATACATATTCCGAGATATGAAGACCCAATGTTATGGTGAACTCATGTTTGGAATGACTGAATGCTTGAATATTCAAGATTCCAACGATGCCAATAGCAGGGAAAAGAAGTATCTGATAAAGTGGAAATGATAGTAGCCGAAGTCTTGGATAGAGCAGTCCGTTTATCGTTGGATTAATTAGATAGATGAGATTTGGGTGGAGAGCATTTTGAGTTTGTTCAACCGAGTTTTCAAGGTTCTAAGACACTCGGATATTTGATATAATTAACTGAATATAAGTGATGTATAATTTCATAAAGTCGCTATTTTTGAGTATCTTTAAGGTAGAGATTCATAGCTCTATTTATCATGTTCAAGTAAAAGTTGCATCATATGTTTGAGATATTGTTATTGATATACCTGTTCCCGATTATGGTGATTGCCATGTTGCTTATCAAGCTGGCGATATGGATTGCCAGGAACTTATTCAAGTTTGTCCTATGGCTCGTTCGGACGCTGTTTGTCCTTTTAGGCAAAGGGCTGCTGCTTGCTTTTGCGTTTGTGGTAGCTAAGAAACCTTTCAATCATCCACCGGACAGATAGGGAAAAACAAAACTGTACTCGTCCAGTGATGACCGGTACAGTTTTGTGAATGGAAAAATGAATTAGTTTCCCCTTACGTTATTAAAAGCATTTTTTTAATGGCAACTAAAAACCTTTGCCTTTACTTCGTTCATAAACTGCTTCTTTTTGTGTGTCGCAGTTGGTCAGACGGAACTGGACATTACAACCGGTAGGGATGTCCTTGGGTAGTTGTTTTACAAGCCTCGCGATGACCTCGTCCACATTACTAAAGCCAATGTCGGTAAGTTCTCCTACAACCTTCCCTTTGAAATAGGCACGTCCATATATCATTCTCTTAGGAGAAATACGGAACAGAGCATCTTTAGGCTCTTCAAGGTCAAGGGCCTTTCCTTGCTTACTTTGTTCATCGCTGAAAAAGATGAAATCAATAATTTTGGCATTGAGTTCCCATGCTGAAGTAAAGTCCAGCTTCATATAGCCCCTTGTGATATTAAATCCATGACTATGGTTCATTCCAAATGCCACTTCGTAAATATTGGCTCCGCAGTCATTTTGAGCAATGGTTGCCCATGTATGCCGGAAAGTATAGAAACAATAACAATCTTCTTTACTCATACCCATATCCAGACAAATCTTTCGTATTCCGATGTTTACATTCGCATTGAAACTGTCAGAATTACTGTAACGCTTGTGGAAGTTAAATAGATATTCTTCATTTTCATCCGTAGAGAGATATTTGTCAAACGTGGATTGGATAAACGGTTCAACTCTCATTTCCATATAACCTTCATCACGGCGACTGTTTCTAATCTTTGCTCTCTTATAGCCAATGACTCCATTTTGGTAGTCTTTCTTTTTGAGTTCGTACAAATCAACAGAATTGATGCCTCCCAAACAAAGAGAAAGAAGAGCAACGTCTCTTCCCAATTCCGGCAGGGAAGAAATCATTTTGCTTACAGGCAACGGACGATTGAAAAACTCACGACAAGCCTCTGCGCTAATGGCACGCTTTAGTGTTGTATCTGACTTGGGGATTTGAACTTTGTGCCATGGATTGAACTTGATACGTATTATATCACGTTCTTCATCATTATATTCCGCTATCGCACATTTAAAAATTTGTCGAATACAAGTCGGATACATTTCTTTGGCTCTATTGGTTAAAGAAAGGGATGCAATCCATTTCTTTAGTACGGTTGATGTCAAGTGATTAAACATCACATGGGTTGTTCCAAGATAACGCTCCAAATGACTAACAGCAAGACGATAATTCTTCGCATTACGTTCGTGCCCCCCACGAATCATACGATTGATATGCAGAGTTGCATATTCGCTAAAGCAAACATTATCCTCTACATGAGTAAGATACTCTATCAGTTCTGAAACAGAGTATTCGGATATATCCTTGCGGTTCGCCATATCGGTGTATTTCAGGATTTCCCTAGAACAATATTCATTTACTACCGCATCTTTAATTTCTCCAGACTTTAGAATTTGCTTATCTGTAATGAGCTTATCAGTTTTGATATAACCCATTCTGGACCGGTGAACGATGCGAATGTACACCGGATAAAAGCCATCGGCTCTTTTCTTTCTTACAACTGCTTTAAATGTAGCCATATATCTATAATTTAATGGTGTATGCTTTGGTGTATGCGCCTATATTCACAAGTGTATGTCCAGGTGTATGCAAATACCGTTCATTTGGCTATTCTTATGCGGTCAAATGAACGAACCGTCTGAAAATAGATTAGGCTGTAATGCCTTATTTACAAGTCATTACAGCCTAATTCAACAACTAAGTCGGAACTACCGTTATTCCTCTATAGCAGCCTGAGCCGCAGCAAGTCTGGCGATAGGTACGCGGAATGGAGAACAAGATACATAATTCAAACCAACTTTGTGACAGAATTTCACTGATGAAGGTTCACCACCATGTTCACCGCAGATACCGCATTTCAAATCAGGACGAACTGAACGACCTTTATCTACAGCCATTTCAATCAGCTGACCTACACCATTTTGATCGAGTACTTGGAACGGGTCTACTTTCAGAATCTTCTTTTCCAGATATACCGGCAAGAATGAAGCGATATCGTCACGGGAATAACCGAAGGTCATCTGAGTCAAGTCATTGGTACCGAATGAGAAGTATTCTGCACGGCTGGCAATGCGGTTGGCTGTCAATGCAGCACGCGGAATTTCAATCATGGTACCTACCTTGAACGGAATTTCCATACCTTCTTTTTCAAATAATGCTGCTGCTGCATCACGGATTACCTTTTCCTGAGCTTCGAATTCATACAGGATACCGGTCAAGGGAACCATAATTTCGGGATGCGGATCATATCCTTCTTTCTTCAGTTCAATTGCAGCACCTAGAATCGCTTGAGTCTGCATCTCTGTGATTTCGGGATAGGTGTTACCCAAACGACAGCCGCGGTGGCCTAACATCGGATTGTGTTCACACAGACTTTCCACACGTTTTTTGATTTCCTGTACAGTTACGCCCATTGCTTTAGCCATTTCTTCCTGACCTTTTGCATCGTGGGGAACGAACTCATGCAAAGGAGGATCGAGCAGACGAACATTAACCGGACATCCATCCATAGCCTTAAAGATGCCTTTGAAGTCGGCTTTCTGATAAGGAAGCAATTTGGCTAGAGCTTTTCTGCGTCCTTCTACATCCGGTGATAGGATCATTTCACGCATAGCGACAATCTTTTCAGCATCAAAGAACATGTGTTCTGTACGGCAAAGACCGATACCTGAAGCACCAAAGGCGCGAGCTACTTCCGCATCATGCGGAGTATCAGCGTTGGTGCGGACATTCAGCTTGGTGTATTTGTTGCAAAGATCCATCAATGCGGCGAAATCGCCTGAAACTTCGGCTGCTTTGGTTTCCACTTTACCTTTATATACTTCACCGGTAGTACCGTTCAGAGAGATGAAATCACCTTCTTTTAATGTAATACCTTCAATTTCTACGGTACGTGTCTTATAATCCACATTGATAGCACCAGCACCGGATACGCAGCATTTACCCATACCACGGGCCACAACTGCAGCGTGAGAAGTCATGCCGCCACGTGCGGTCAGGATGCCTTCGGCGACAGCCATACCTGCCAAGTCTTCCGGAGAAGTCTCTATACGTACCATTACTACTTTCTTACCATCGGCGGCCCATTTAGCTGCATCATCGGCGAAGAACACAATCTGACCGGTAGCAGCACCCGGAGAAGCGGGCAAACCACGAGTCAAAACTTTTGCTTCTTTCAAAGCTTTCTTATCGAACACAGGGTGGAGAAGTTCGTCTAATTTATTAGGTTCGCAACGCTCCAACGCTGTTTTTTCATCAATCATTCCCTGACGCAACAAGTCCATGGCGATTTTTACCATAGCTGCTCCGGTACGTTTACCGTTGCGAGTCTGCAAAAACCATAATTTCCCTTCCTGTACAGTAAATTCCATATCCTGCATATCGCGATAGTGGTTTTCCAATTTGGTCTGCAGGGCATCCAGTTCTTTGTAGATTTCCGGCATGGCTTCTTCCATAGAGGGATATTTGGCTATGCGTTCTTCTTCAGAAATACCGGCACGTTCTGCCCAACGCTGAGAACCGATTTTTGTGATTTGTTGCGGGGTACGGATACCGGCTACAACATCTTCACCTTGTGCGTTGATCAAATATTCGCCATTAAACAAATCCTCACCGTTACCAGCGTCACGAGAGAAGCAAACACCGGTAGCTGAAGTGTCACCCATGTTACCGAATACCATGGCTTGTACACTTACAGCAGTACCCCATTCGGCAGGAATACCTTCCATCTTGCGGTAAAGAATGGCGCGTTCGTTCATCCAACTACGGAATACAGCACAGATGGCACCCCAAAGTTGCTCGTATGCACAGGTCGGAAAATCTTGTCCGGTTTGTTCTTTTACAGCGACTTTAAAGCGTTTAACCAGTTCTTTAAGGTCTTCCACTTCTAATTCGTTGTCTAGCTTCACACCTTTTTCTTCCTTTACTTTTTCGATGATTTCCTCGAAAGGGTCGATGTCTTCCTTATTTACCGGCTTCATACCCAATACTACGTCACCATACATTTGTACGAAACGACGGTAAGAATCCCATGCGAAACGAGGACGTCCGGTCTTGCGGCTCAAGCCTTCCACCACTTCGTCATTTAAACCTAAATTAAGGATTGTATCCATCATTCCAGGCATGGAAGCACGAGCACCTGAACGTACGGAAACCAATAACGGATTTTCTATATCACCGAATTTAGAGTTCATCAGACTTTCAATGTTGGCGATGGCTTTCTCAACATCCGCTTTCAGCAGTTCTACTACTTTATCTCTACCTAACTCATAATATTCGCTACAAACTTCTGTGGTGATTGTAAATCCCGGAGGTACGGGAACACCGATTAGATTCATTTCAGCCAGGTTAGCGCCTTTTCCACCAAGCAGATTTCTCATATCTGCTTTTCCTTCAGCTTGTCCATTACCAAAGGTGTAAACTCTTTTTTTATCCATAATAATGTATTTAAAGTTAACTCGCTCAAAAAATGTAATCGCAAAACTATACATATTTTATTTATCTCCAAACTATTTACTGAAAAAAATTAGCAGAAATTGTAATTTCTACTTTACAATTTTAATATCTTTCGATTTATGGGGGTATATTCGGGGAAAATGCTTAAATTTGTCCCCAAATTAACTTATTCGGAAAAGTGGCTAGAAAGAAGAAAGAACTTCCATTATTAGAGAAGGTAACGATAACAGATGTAGCTGCCGAAGGAAAAGCTTTGGCGAAAGTGAATGACTTGGTAGTGTTTGTGCCTTATGTAGTACCCGGTGATGTGGTAGACTTGCAGGTAAAACGTAAGAAAAATCATTATGCAGAAGCTGTGGCAGTGAAATTCCATGAGTATTCTCCTGTGCGTGCAGTACCCTTCTGTCAGCATTATGGTGTATGTGGTGGTTGTAAGTGGCAGTGTCTGCCATACACAGAACAAATAAAGTATAAGCAAAAGCAGGTGACGGATAACCTGACCCGTATCGGCAAGATTGAATTGCCGGAAATTTCACCTATCATGGGGTCGGAAAAAACGGAATTTTATCGCAACAAATTGGAATTTACGTTTTCTAACAAACGTTGGCTGACAGAGGAAGAGGTAAAGGAAGATGTGAAGTACGATCAGATGAATGCCGTAGGTTTCCACATTCCCGGTGCATTTGACAAGGTGCTGGCTATAGACAAGTGCTGGTTACAGGATGATATCAGCAACCAGATACGCAATGCGATTCGTGACTATGCATACGAACACAATTATTCTTTCTTTAATCTGCGTTCTCAAGAAGGAATGCTTCGCAACTTGATGATTCGTACCTCAAGTACGGGTGAGCTTATGGTGTTGCTGCAATGCAAGATTGTAGAAGAGGGTGAATTGGATTTAATGAAGCGGTTACTGACTTTTGTTGCAGAACGTTTTCCGCAAATCACTTCCTTGTTATATGTAGTCAATAATAAGTGTAATGATACCATTAACGATCTGGATGTGATGGTGTTTAAAGGGAATGACCATATTTTTGAGGAAATGGAAGGCTTGCGATTCAAGATAGGAGCGAAATCATTTTATCAAACTAATTCCGGACAGGCGTATAATCTTTATAAGGTGGCCCGTAATTTTGCCAGATTGACTGGTAATGAGTTGGTGTATGATCTTTATACGGGGACTGGAACCATAGCCAACTTCGTTTCACGTCAGGCAAAGAAAGTGATTGGTATCGAATATGTGCCTGAAGCGATAGAAGATGCCAAAGTGAATTCGGCAATCAATGGCATTGACAATACCTTATTTTATGCCGGTGACATGAAGGATATCCTGACTCAAGAGTTCATCAGTCAACATGGTCGTCCTGATGTTATCATCACTGATCCTCCCCGTGCCGGAATGCACGATGATGTGATTAATACAATCCTTTTTGCTGAGCCTCAGCGGATTGTGTATGTTAGCTGTAATCCAGCCACTCAGGCACGTGATTTGTCTTTGTTAGATGCCAAATACAAGGTGATGGCCGTGCAACCCGTAGATATGTTCCCCCATACACATCATGTGGAAAATGTAGTGTTGCTGGAAAAAAGAGGATAATCCGAATGGCTCAATTATAAATTGTTTAAACAGTAAATAGAATTATGTCAAGAGGTAAAAAAAATGATTCCGGCAGACCAAAGGCGAAAAGCGTTGCCCGATATACTATATATAATGTGACGGAGTCCGCTGAGCTGATGGATTTCCTGATGCGGAAAATGGCGGGAATCAGTCGTAGCAAGGTAAAGGCGTTGCTTGCCAACCGTGTGATTTTGGTAGATAATGTGATTACTACTCAATATAACTTCGCGTTGAAACCAGGTATGAAAGTGCAGATGTCTAAGGCGAAGAATAACCGTGAGTTTAAACATCCGATGCTGAAACTGGTATACGAGGATGCTTATATCTTGGTGGTGGAAAAGAAGGAAGGGTTGCTTTCTGTCAGCACAGAACGTCAGAAGGAACGTACTGCACAACATATTTTGAATGAGTATGTAAAGCGCTCACATCGTTTCAACCGCGTATTTGTAGTACATCGTCTGGACCGTGAAACTTCGGGATTGATGATGTATGCCAAGGATGAAAAAACCCAGAATACTTTACGTGATAATTGGCATGATATTGTGACGGACCGTCGTTATGTGTCCATCGTTTCTGGTGATATGGAGAAGGATTACGGTACAGTAGAGTCTTGGTTGACCGACCGGAAATTGTATGTTAGTTCCAGTCCTGTGGATGATGGGGAAGGTAAGTTTGCGGTTACTCATTATAAAACAATAAAGCGAGCCAATGGATATTCTTTGGTGGAGTTGGATTTGGAAACAGGACGTAAGAATCAGATTCGTGTGCATATGTCGGATTTAGGTCATCCTGTTATTGGTGACCGGCGTTATGGCAGTGAGTGTGATCCTTTAGGACGATTGGCGTTACATGCCTTCAAGTTATGCTTCTATCATCCGGTAACCAGAGAGTTGATGGAGTTTGAAACTCCTTATCCTACGGCATTTAAAGGATTAATGCAGAAAAAATAGGAAGCTTCGTCTGTTAAAATTAAATAAAAGACGTCTTCGCTTTTATTTTGAGCAGAGATTGAGAATAAAAGTAAGACAATATCCATCCGTCTACATTTTGGTAGGTGGATGGATATTGTTGTTTTGGATATAATAAGATACTATCATACTGGGATAAAAAAATGATACCGACTTATCACAAGCCGGTATCACGAAAAAATAATCACTTTATTATTTTGTAATCATCCAGCTTTGTGCGCTCACAAAGCACGGGGAATAAAAAGTTATTTATATACTAACACTGTAAACAACTACTTTCACAAGCTATTGTTTACTTACCTAATAAAAGGTAGCTTAACAAATATCACTTAATGTTCATTTTTTTTGTTTGACCTTACAAAGGTAACACAAAAATTGAGAATTATACTATATAGTTCTAATAACGGATAATATTGCGGTAATTTAGGCGCTATTTAAGCCATTTATCTAACCAGTTAAAGAATGTGCGTTGCCATAACACTCCATTTTGCGGTTTCAAGACCCAATGATTCTCATCCGGATATAATAAAAGTTCGGCCGGAACACCGCGCAACACAGCCGCATTGAATGCCGACATACCTTGTGAAGCGAGAATTCTATAATCTTTTTCACCATGAATGCAGAGAATAGGAGTGTCCCATTTGTCAACGAAGCGATGGGGAGAGTTGGCAAAGGTACGTTGGGCTGTTGCATTGTTTTTGTCCCAATATGCACCACCCATATCCCAGTTGGCGAACCACATTTCTTCTGTCTCCAGATATTGCTGTTCCATATTGAATATACCATCGTGTGCAATAAATGCTTTAAAACGTTTGTTATGGTGTCCCGCCAGCCAATAGACGGAGAATCCGCCGAAGCTGGCACCTACGCATCCTAAACGGTCGGTATCTACATATGGTTCTTTCGAAATATCATCTATGGCGGATAAATAGTCTTTCATACATTGACCTCCGTAGTCACCGCTAATTTGTTCCAACCATTCCATGCCGAATCCGGGCAGACCGCGACGATTCGGAGCGATGATAATATAATCGTTGGCTGCCATAATCTGGAAGTTCCAGCGATAGCTCCAGAATTGGCTAACGGGACTTTGTGGCCCACCTTCACAGAATAACAAAGTAGGATACTTCTTGTTTGCGTCAAAATTAGTGGGATAGATCACCCATGAGAGCATTTGCTTGCCGTCAGTAGTCTTGGTCCATCTTTCCTCTACTTTGCCCAATTTCAGTTGTTTAAAGATGTGGTCATTCTCGTGTGAGAGTTGTGCCACTTGTCCGTCGGCAGGAGTGAGAGTGTAGATTTCATCAGCAGCACTGATAGAATGACGTTTGGTAATTATTTTGTCGCCTGCCATGGCTACTGATCCGTAGTCATACATGCCGTCAGTCAGTTTTTTTATATCACCATTCAGATTGGTACTGTATACCATGCTGGTTCCATGCCATACACCGATAAAATACAGACTTTGTGAATCATTGTTCCAGCAGTAGTCATCTACGCCCGATTCGAAACTTTCGGTGACAAATGTCTTTTGGCCGTTATTCAAATTGTAGACGCACAGGCGGTTTCGGTCGCTTTCGTAACCATCGCGCTCCATGCTTTGCCATGCAATGTATTTGCCATCGGGACTGAATTTCGGATTAGTGTCATATCCTCTCATCTCATCTGTTCCATTCGAATCTTGTCCATTCAGTTTGCACAGGTTCAGTGTTGTGCCTTTTTCTATATTATATAGGTATATATCTGAGTCGGTAGATACTGCGTATGCCAATCCTTGCTTCTTTCGGCTGGTGTAAGCTATTTGTTTAGAGTCGTTGCTCCAAGCCAGTTGCTCGATACCTCCGAAAGGTTTCATTGGAGCTTCAAACGGTTCACCTTCCATGATATCGGTGGCTGCTCCCATCATGTTACCATTAAAATCAGCGATAAAAGGATGCGGAATACTTTCTACCCATTCGTCCCAATGTTTATACATCAGGTCGTTTACAATGATACCACTGGCTTTGGGTAGGTCAGGGTAGAGGTCTACGGTGCGTTGGCCGTATTTTATTTGTGAGATGAAAAGAATCTTTTTGCCGTCCGGTGAAAAAGAGAATCCTTCTATGTCTCCTTTGAAATCGGAAATAATACGGCGTTCCGTACCGTCAGGATTCATCTCCCAAATCTGGCTGCCACCACTTTCATTGCATAAGAATGCGATTTTTGTTCCGCCTTTTATCCATTGAGGTTCGCTTTCATTCCAGGCTGTTTGAGTAAGCAGGGTGTTGTTCTTTCCATCGGTATTCATTACGTAAATTACATGATGGCTTTTGTTCTCGGGAACACTATAATAGGCTACAGTGTAGGCTATCTTTTTGCCGTCGGGGGAAATACTCAGACTGCCTATACGTCCCATTGCCCACAGGGCTTCGGGGGTGAGACGGCCATCTTTGATGGTGATTTCTTGCTTACCTATAATGGGTTCGTAGCCCTGTCCTTCCTGCTTTACTTCGGTACAGGAAGAAGCTAGCATAAGTGCTGCTGCCATGATGGTTGCGCTTGATTTATTCATATCTAAAAATTGTTTTTGATGATTAATTGACTGCAAAAATACGTATAAAAGCCGGTGATGTGAAATGTTCCTGCATATTTGTTTTGTTTCTTTGTGTGCTTGTGGATGGTATCTTTGCTGAGAGGAATAAATATAGAAGTAGCTATCGTATTATTACAGAACAGCGAAGACCGCTATTCTGTAATAATACGGCGGCCTTCGCTGTCTTTTTAAGGGAGTGTAAACTCGTTATTTTTTTCCTTTATTCATTCTTTCTTGTTGCAGACGCTCCTGCTCCTTTTGCAAAGCCTCCAGTTTGGCCATTAGTCCGCCACCACCTGGTTTGCCGCCATTCTTTTGGCTTTTCTTTTCTTTCCGTGCTTCCAGCATGGCAAGGAGTTTCTTTTCATCAGTTGTTTTGCGCAGAATCACCATAGTGAGGATACCAATCAGTCCGGAAATGAAGTAATAATAATTCAAACCGGAAGAATAACCGTTGAAGATGAAAATAAACATGACTGGCATGATATACATCATTAGTTTCATACCCGGCATTTGCTGTTGTCCCATATCCTGCTGTTTCATGGTGTACATGGTATTCAGAATATTAGTGATACTGAACAGCAAACAGAAGAGGCTTAAATGATTGCCCAGCAAAGGAATGTTGGTTCCCCAGTTGATAATATCATCATAAGTGGATAAGTCCGGGGCCCATAAGAAACTTTGTTGACGCAACTCAATAGCGTTAGGCACGAAGAAGAATAAAGCCATGAATACCGGCATTTGTATCAGCATAGGCAAGCAACCTCCCATGGGGCTTACTCCGTATTTGCTGTAAAGTGCCATCGTTTCCTGTTGCTTTTTTAAAGCATCCTCTTTCTTGGGATATTTTGCATTAATCTCGTTGATATACGGTTTCAGGACGCGCATCTTGGCAGAAGACATATATGATTTGTAGGTAGCCGGATAAACTAACACTTTGACGATAATTGTCATCAGCAGCAATACGACACCCATGCTCAGTCCCCAACCCGAGAGCCAATCAAACAAATTAATAGTGAACCAGCGGTTTACCCAGCGGATAATGGGCCATCCCAAATAAACCAGATCTTCTAGTTCCAAGTCTTTTTGGGAAAGGCTTAGATCATTGCTGTTCAGCAAAGTCTTGAAATGGTTCGGACCGAAGTAGAACTGCATATTGGTAGACTGCTTTCCGGTAGGATCAAAGAAAGTTGTCATGTCTGCGGTATAGTTCTTCATATATCCGCTTCCTTCCTGTTGGGGGGTAGAGGTTAGGGAGGCTTTGTCAAAATCTTGATCGGCAATAAGTACGCTTGAGAAGAACTGATTTTTGAAAGCAATCCAGTCCAAACGATCAGTTACATCTTCTTTTGCTTCTTTCATTTCGTTCAGATAATCTGAACTTTTTTCTACTGGCTTGTAGGTGAGCGAGGTATAGCGCTGCTCGAAGCTGAAACCTTTTTCAAGTTGACGTGCCCGTTGACGCCAGTTTATATTGACAGTGTTCAGGGCAGGAGGGAAGAAATTCTGCATGCCATTTGCGCGAATTGTGAAATTCACCATGTAAGCATCCGGCAAAAGTTTGTAATCGAAATCTATATAGCCTCCATTGTTTGCTGCCAGACGCATGGTTACAGTGCTGTCTGTTACGTTGGTAGGCTGGAAATACATATCCTCGGTCAAAATGTTTTCATTCTTTCCTTCGAAAGCGAAATTCATGCCCGAATCTTTTTCATCAAACAGCATCAAAGGCTTGCCGTCCTGTCCATTATAGTCTTTTAATATGGCTGCACATACCCGTCCACCTTTATTGGTGAAAGTCAGTTTTACTACATTATTTTCCAGTGTCGTTAGCTGTTCCGCACCTTGGCTTGCGCCATAGAACATAGAGGTAGAGTCTAAATGCAATGTTGCATTCTGGCTCTGTGTCGTGGCAGCCTGTGCCTGTCGTTCGGCCTCTTTTTGGGCTATCGCCTGAATGGAATCCTGATAATGTTTGGCACGTGCCATTTCTTCCTGGCTAGGACGGTTGTAGATGCTGAAGCCTATCACAACTGCACCAATCAGGGCGAATCCCACTAAAGTGTTTTTGTCCATTTTTACTTGTTTACCTTATTATATTATAATTCTCGTTTCTTATTTGTCTATTGCCGCTTTGATAAATGACAGGAACAAAGGATGTGGTTTCAATACTGTACTGCTGTACTCGGGATGGAACTGGACTCCGATGAACCATTTTAATGTTGGAATTTCAATTATTTCCACTAAATCGGATTCTGGATTGGTACCCACACATTTCATACCCGCCTTTTCGTACTCCTGCTTATAGTCATTGTTGAATTCGTAGCGGTGACGGTGGCGTTCCTGTATATGTTCGCTTTTATAGGCTTCGAAAGTCTTTGAGTGTTGGTCAAGGATACATTCATAGGCCCCTAGGCGCATAGTGCCGCCCATGTTGGTAATAGCTTTCTGTTCTTCCATAATGTCTATCACGTTGTGTGGCGTTTTTTCATCCATTTCACGGCTATTGGCATCTGTATAACCTAGCACGTTACGGGCAAACTCAATAGCCATGCACTGCATACCTAGACAGATACCAAAAGTGGGTACATTGTGTGTACGTGCATATTTAATAGCGACGAACTTACCTTCTATGCCACGTTGTCCGAATCCTGGACAGATGATGATACCATCCATTTCCTTAATTTGCTCTTCTACATTGGCATCTGTCAGTTTCTCGCTATTGATGAAGTGGATATCCGCTTTACGGTCATTGTAAGTGGCTGCTTGTGACAAAGCTTCAAGGATAGATTTATATGCGTCTTGTAAATCGTATTTACCAACTAATCCAATTTTTACTTTTTTAGTTGCTTTGTGACGACGATCTAGAAAATCTCTCCATGGGCCGAGGGTTGGAGTTTCACCCACGGGCAATCCCATTTTTTGAAGGATGGTTACATCCAGTCCTTGTTCCTGCATACGCAAAGGTACTTCATAAATAGTGGGCATATCGATGGACTGCACCACAGCATTTTCATCTACGTTACAGAATAGAGCAACTTTCTTTTTCAAATTAGTGCTCAATTCGTGCTCGGTACGCAATACCAATATGTCTGGCTGAATACCTACGGATTGCAATTCTTTTACAGAGTGTTGGGTAGGTTTGGTCTTCAATTCGCCTGCTGCCGCCAGATAAGGAACATAAGTAAGGTGTACGCACAACGCATTACGTCCCATTTCCCATTTCAATTGGCGGATACTTTCCAAATAAGGAAGTGATTCAATATCACCTACAGTACCACCAATTTCGGTAATGACAAAATCAAATTTATATTTGCTTCCCAATAATTTTACATTGCGTTTGATCTCGTCGGTAATATGGGGGATAACCTGAATAGTTTTTCCCAAATAGTCACCGCGGCGTTCTTTGTCAATAACACTTTTGTAAATACGTCCTGTTGTAATGTTATTGGCTTTAGTTGTCTGGATGCCCAAAAAACGTTCGTAATGTCCCAAATCGAGGTCGGCTTCGTGTCCGTCTACCGTTACATAACATTCACCATGTTCATAAGGATTCAAAGTTCCCGGATCGATATTGATGTACGGATCGAACTTTTGAATTGTCACATTGTAGCCTCTGGCTTGCAGTAATTTACCTATTGATGATGAAATAATACCTTTACCTAATGAGGAGGCAACACCACCAGTTACGAAGATATACTTAGTTTCTCCCACTACTTAATATTTTTAAATGTTATTTTCTTAATTATCAATATCGCAATATTTATCAAAGTTGCAAAATTACAAAATCTTTTTCAATATCGTCGGATATGCTTTAAAAAATCATTTGATGAAATTGAATTTATCATTCGTTATTATATAAAGGAAACAGTTTTTTGGGAAAAGGAAAATTAAGTGTATTTTTGCACAAAACTAAAAATAGTATGAGAAAAAGTATATGTTTGACTATAGTGCTTGCTGTATTCTGTATGGGAGAGGCATCGGCACAGAAAGTAACCAAGACGAAAGAAGATCCGGCTGTGAAAGCCTTTTCTGATTCATTATCAGCTTTGAGCGCATCTTATTTTGCTTATTTCAGACTGTGGGATGATTTGAATATCCCGGCTCCCCGGTGGGTACGTCCTAATCCGGCTTTTTATAAGTTGTTTGTTCCGCCCACTTATTATGAAGCTCCTATAAAAGAAATTTTTGAAATAAAATGGAGTCCGGATACGAAAATAATGACGGCTGTTGATTCGCTGTATATGGGGAAACGCGACTCTGTATCTGCTGCTATATATCAGCTGCCCGATTTGGAAACCTTGGCCGCTGCAGACCGTTGGTCGAATAATATATTAAGGAATTATTATTTGCAATATCCGGGCAGACTGGTGAATAACGAACTTTATTTGGCCGACCTGAAACCACTGGAAAATAATCAGATAGTAAAAAGACCAAGGAAAGAGAAAATCAAAAGTTTCCTTCAACCGGAAACACCGGTGGAAAGCTTGACTACGGATAATGAATTGTTGGTGGTACGTCCTAACTTTTGGACGCATAAGGGGAATGGATATGTTCAGTTCACACAACATTATATTTCAGATAACTGGTATAAAGGTGGTGAAAGTACTAATGCGCTATTGTCTGGCTTGGTGCTGGAAGCTAATTTTGATGACCGCCAGCGTATAGAGTTTGAAAATAAGCTGGAAATAAAATTGGGTTTTGTTACAGCACCGTCAGATACAGTGCATAAATATAAGACGAATGCCGACTTGTTTCGTTTAAACAGTAAACTGGGTGTGAAAGCGTTCAAAAACTGGTATTATACTTTGGCGGGCGAGTTCAAGACCCAGTTTTTTGGGAATTATAAGACGAATACGAATGATATGATTTCTAATTTTCTGTCTCCCGCTCAATTGGATATAACCCTCGGTATGGACTTTAAGCAGAATAAGAAGAATTATTCATTGTCTTTGTTAGGATCTCCACTGGCGTATACTTTTATGTATATCAGTAATGATAAGATAACTGATCCGGGTGCTTTTAATGTGGATCCGGGGCATAAAACAGCAAATCTTTTCGGTTCGAAATTTACAGGTAATCTGACTTGGAAAATTATTCCCAGTATTGTGTGGGAATCTAAATTGGAGTACTTTACAACTTATGACACCGTAATTGCCAGTTGGGAAAATACATTCAATTTTGTATTGAACCGCTATTTGTCTACTAAGTTGTTTGTTCATGCGCGTTATGATGACGGTGTGACATTGACTGAGGATAACAAGAGTTATTTCCAGTTGCAGGAATTGCTTAGTTTTGGTTTGAATTATACTTGGTAAAGAGGAGAGTGTAAGTGATATTGATAGAAAATCAATAAAAACACGGATGCCGCAGAATACCAAATCCTGCGGCATCCGTGTTTTTATCTGAGAATGGTTTTCTATTTTATTTATGTTCATCCAGCAACGTTTGCACAATTCTTTCTGCAGTGTGTCCATCCCAGCGTTCCGGTAAAAGCCCCTTTTGCCATTCTCCTTTATTCAGCATGTCAAGGGCGTTTGCTAAGATTTCAGGGTCTTCCCCCACTAGCCGGTTTGTGCCGATTGTCACTGTTTCGGGATGTTCTGCATACGTACTTAATGTCATACAGGGGATTCCTAAAAAAGTAGCTTCTTCCGCTACGTTACCCGAATCTGTAATGAGACCCTGGGCATGGCTCACTAAATAACCGAATGACAAATAAGGTTGCGGTGGTAATATATATAACCTTTCAGAAGTAATATCTAAAACAGACAGCTTGTTTTTTACATACGTGTGGAGCGGTGCCACGATCGGCTTGTCTGTTTTTTCCAGTATAGTGCGGAAGATAGCTTTCAGTGCAGTATCATTGTTTAGCAATGAATGCTTGTTCAAGGTTAGCAAGAGGTATTCTTTTTCTTTCAGTCCCATAATAGAGAATGCTACCGGGCGCTGTAAGCGAGTACGGTTATAACGCAGCGTATCAATCAGAATGTTTCCTACAAAATGTACATGTGCTTGTTCGGTTCCTGTTTGATTCAGATTGCGGTTGGCTACCATTCCGGCCGTGAATAGATAATCAGACAAGCCATCTGTTATCATACTGTTTACTTCTTTTGGCATATCCATATCGAAAGAACGGGTTCCGGCCACTAGATGAGCAACTTTTATCCCCTTCTTTTTAGCCACGATAGAACACGCCATAGTAGGAGTTAGGTCATCCACTACAAGTACTACCTGTGCAGGATGTTGTTCCAGTTCGCGGGCGAAAGCTACCAATATACCTGCCATTCGCTGGAAAAAATCTGTATTATCCACATGCAGATACACATCGGGACGCGGCATATCTAGGTCTGTAAACAGAGAAGGTTCCAAACTTTTATCTTCGTCCGAACCTGTGTAGACCAGGCGGGCAGTGATATTTTTTCCTGCTGCCTTTGCAGCTTTGATAGCACGCATTAATGGGGCTATTTTCATGAAATTGGGACGTGCACCGGCGATAATTGTTACTTTCATCTTATTTTAAGCTATTTTCTGAACACAAAAATACATTTTCTTATCGAATTTATTCGTTACTTTGCAGACAAATAACAACCATTATGCTAACATTTGTTCAAGTTTTAGATTTTATAGGTACGTTTGCCTTTGCCATCAGCGGTATCAGATTGGCGTCTGCCAAACAGTTTGACTGGTTTGGTGCGTATGTAGTGGGTTTGGCGACGGCTATCGGAGGAGGTACTATCCGTGATGTGCTTCTAGATGTGACTCCGGGTTGGATGACTGACCCTATATATTTAATATGTACAGGACTTGCATTGTTTTGGGTAATTGCTTTCGGCAAGTATTTGATTCATATGCATAACACTTTCTTCCTGTTCGACAGCATCGGCCTGGCACTATTTACAGTAGTGGGGGTAGGTAAAAGTATTGCTCTCGGATATCCTTTTTGGGTAGCTATAATCATGGGTAGTATCACTGGGGCCGCAGGTGGTGTGCTCCGCGATGTTTTTATTAATGAAATTCCGCTTATTTTTCGTAAAGAAATTTATGCAATGGCCTGTGTGGTGGGGGGATTAGCCTATTGGATATGTGATCTGTTTGGTCTGGAAGCCTTTATTTGCCAGATAATAGGAGGTAGTACTGTGTTTTTGGCGCGTATTTTAGCTGTTAAATATAGCATCTGTTTACCAATTTTAAAGGGGGAACAACGCTAAACAGCACCTGAAAACTATCAAAATAGGGGGTAAAAACTGATAAATGACGGTTTTTACCCCCTATTTTAATAGTTTTTTCTTTGACACCTATTTAAAATGCGCTATCCTTGCATTACCGAGAGCATGGAAAAAGAATATGAACCTAAACTGAAAGATTTATGAATAGCGTTAGTTTTAAAAAGAACCTGCTGGGTGTGCAAGAAGAATTACTTCGGTTTGCATACAAACTCACAGCCGACCGTGAGGAGGCTAATGACCTGCTACAAGAAACTTCATTGAAAGCGCTGGATAATGAAGACAAGTATATCCCCGATACAAACTTTAAGGGATGGATGTATACCATTATGCGTAACATCTTTATAAACAATTATAGGAAAATAGTGCGTGACCAGACATTTGTGGACCATACAGACAATCTCTACCATTTAAGTATGCCTCAGGATTCCGGCTTTGATAGTACCGAGGGAGCTTATGACATGAAAGAAATACATCGTATAGTCGGCTTGCTTCCCAAAGAATACCGTATTCCATTCGCTATGCATGTGTCGGGATTCAAATATCGTGAGATTGCCGAAAAGTTGGGATTGCCGTTGGGTACTGTAAAAAGCAGAATCTTTTTTACCAGACAACGCTTGCAAGGGCAACTCCGTGATTTTGTATAATCCAAAGGGAAAAATTATCAAAAAGGTAGAGTGAAATTCTTTTGCTCTGCCTTTTTGTTTTTATTGGTTTACAATATGATATTAAACATGTTTTTGGAAGCTAAAAAATAGATTCGAATATTAACTTTATTTTTATTCATTTGTTATATTTGCAAAAGGACAAGACACCTTTAAATCAAGTAATAATTATGAAAAAAGAAATCAAATTCAGTTTGGTCTACCGCGATATGTGGCAGTCATCAGGGAAGTACCAGCCCAGAGCTGATCAGTTAGCCAAAATTGCTCCTCTAATCGTTGAAATGGGGTGTTTTGCTCGAGTGGAAACTAATGGAGGTGCTTTTGAACAAGTGAACTTACTGTATGGTGAGAATCCTAACAAGGCAGTGCGTACATTTACCAAACCTTTACGTGAGGCGGGTATTCAGACGCATATGTTGGACCGCGGTTTAAATGCATTGCGAATGTATCCTGTTCCAGCTGATGTACGTCGGTTGATGTATAAGGTAAAACATGCGCAAGGCGTGGATATTACTCGTATATTTTGTGGCTTGAATGAAGTTCGTAATATTATTCCTTCCATAAAATATGCTAAAGAAGCGGGGATGATTCCTCAAGCCACTCTTTGCATCACTTATTCTCCTGTACATACGGTGGATTATTATTCTTATATTGCTGACCAGTTAATAGAAGCGGGGGCACCCGAAATCTGTTTGAAAGATATGGCAGGTATCGGCCGTCCTGAAATGTTAGGGCAGTTGGTGAGAAACATCAAAGATAAACATCCTGAAGTCATTGTACAATATCATGGACATTCCGGTCCCGGGTTATCTATGGCATCTATTTTGGAAGTTTGTGAGAATGGTGCGGATATCATTGATGTCGCTATGGAGCCCTTATCATGGGGAAAAGTGCATCCTGACGTAATTTCTGTACAGGCTATGTTGAAAAATGCAGGTTTTCAGGTACCTGAAATCAATATGAAGGCTTATATGAAAGCACGTAGCATGACGCAGGAGTTTATTGATGATTTTTTGGGGTATTTTATTGATTCTACCAATAAGCACATGTCTTCCTTGCTGTTAGGTTGTGGACTTCCCGGTGGTATGATGGGATCTATGATGGCCGATTTGAAAGGTGTACATTCAGGTATAAATCTACTTTTGAAAGGACAGGGAAAGGAACCTATGAGTTTGGATGATTTGGTAGTGATGCTGTTTGAAGAAGTGGAATATGTATGGCCGAAATTGGGATATCCTCCTTTAGTAACACCGTTCAGCCAATATGTGAAGAATGTGGCTTTGATGAATGTCATGCAATTGGTGAAAGGAGAGGAGAGATGGACGATGATTGATAACCATACATGGGATATGATTCTGGGAAAAAGTGGAAAGTTGCCGGGTGCGTTGGCTCCTGAAATAATTGAACTGGCGAAAAGTAAAGGTTACGAGTTTACTGACGAGGATCCTCAGATGAACTATCCTGATGAGCTGGACAAGTACCGTAAGGAGATGGATGATAATGGCTGGGAATATGGTGAAGATGAGGAAGAGTTGTTTGAACTGGCTATGCATGACCGGCAATACCGTGATTATAAATCGGGTGTAGCCAAGAAACGTTTTATGGATGATTTACAACGTGCTCAGGATGCGGCTATGGTAAAAAGTGGCTTTGATGAGGAAACAATTCGAAAATATAAGCGTACTAAGGCTGATCCTATTATTGCGCCGGATAAGGGACAGATTTTATGGGAAGTTTCCGTGGAAGGTCCTTCTATAGCACCGTTTGTCGGACGGAAATACCAGCATGATGAAGTGTTTTGTTATATTTCCACTCCGTGGGGAGAGTATGAAAAGATCTTTACTAATTTTACGGGACGCATTGTAGAAGTTTGCGCCCAACAGGGAGCTGTAGTTAATAAAGGTGATGTTATAGCTTATTTGGAAAGAACAGAGTTTACTGCATGATTTGAAGGTAAAATATAGTTTTTTTATCCGCTGTGGCAGGTTTGAATTTGTCATGGCGGATGTTTTTATCTTTTCATTCTTTTAAAATTTGCATTCATTCAGTTATGTGTTATCTTTGTTGCCATGCAGAAAAAACAGGTAGATAAGAAAAAATATATGAGAAAACTGTATTCGTGGTTGCTGGGAATAATTTTAGGAGTAATGCCCTGTATTGTTTCAGCATCAGAAAATGACAGTATAAAAGTCGAGAGTCTGCTTCAAAAAGCTGCCCGATTGCCGGCCGATAGCTGTAAGATATTGTTTTTTGCCCAAAATCTATTAGGAGTTCCATACGTAGCGAATACATTGGATGGGACAGATGAAGAAACCTTAGTTGTGCATTTGGATAAGGTGGATTGTACCACGTTAGTTGAAACAGTACTTGCATTGAGCCTTACTGATAAGTATGGGAAAAGTGACTTTGAAAGTTACAAAAAAGCGTTGCGGTGTATCCGCTATCGGAATGGGAAACAAGCCGGTTATGTCTCGCGTTTGCATTACTTCAGTGATTGGATTAAGGATAATGAACAAAAAGGAATTGTACATGAACGCACGGGGGAATTAGGGTTTGCTGCATCACAAGTTTTGAATTTGGATTTTATGTCCACACATTCTGACAGTTATCATCGGTTGAAAAATAATCCTTCCATGATATCCCAGATGATTGAAATAGAGAAAAAATGGAAAAATGTTCCTGTTTCTTATATTCCTAAAACAAGTCTGAATGTTTCTTCTGAGGAATTGGACATAAAGAATGGGGATATCATAGCGATTACCACCAATATAAAAGGGCTGGATGTGGTACATACAGGATTTGCTTGTTGGGTGGATGGTAAATTGCATTTGCTTCATGCTTCATCGGTCATGAAGAAAGTTATTCTAGATTCGCAGACTCTCTTTGAATACTCTAAAAATAAGAAAGCCCACACGGGGGTGCGGGTTATTTCTTTTTCTTCTTTGAAACCGTAGAAGGTATATCTTGTTGGGGTGGAAATATAGGGACGCATTTCATAAGATAAAGGATCTTCTTTTGTCTTTTGAGCATGTAGTTGCCAGGTCTGCTTGAATTGAACTTGCGAGGATTGGGAAGGCTGGCTGCAATTAGTGCACATTCTTCCGGTGTCAGTTTGCTGGCATTCTTGTGAAAGTGTTCACGAGCTACTGCTTCGGCACCATAGATACCATTTCCCATTTCTATAGAGTTCAGATAGACTTCCATAATCCGTTCCTTATTCCAAAATAGTTCTATCAAAGTGGTGAAATACACTTCAAGTCCTTTTCTGATCCAAGAAGAAGCAGGCCACAAAAAAATGTTTTTGGCTGTCTGTTGGCTGATAGTACTGGCACCTCGAGGACGTTTTCGGTTCTTGTTTTCTTCTAAAGCTTTCTCTATTTCTTTGAAGTCAAAACCATTATGCTCGGCAAAGCGATTGTCTTCAGAAGCAATAACAGCCATAGGCAGATGAGGGGATATGTTTTCTTTAGGTATCCAAGAGTGTTTCCACTTTATATCTTCGCCATGAATGATTTGTTGGGTAGTTCGGATAAACATCAACGGGGTAAAGTAAACCGGAATAAAGCGTAAAACGATAACTGCGAGAATGGAAGAACCAAAGAAAAAAAGCAGCAGATTGCGAATGAATTTTAAAATCTTTTTTTTCATGCTTGTGTATTAAAATCAATTTCGGGCAGAAATAACCTGTCCGAAATTGATTTATTTTATATGTTATCCAAAGTTGTGACCGTTGGTTCGGGCGTATTGGATACGCTCTATGATAACGTCATTGATATCATTTCAGTGTACCTGCTTCCGCTTGCTGAATCATCTGTTGGCTGGCATACATATATACTTCTACACGACGATTCTGCTGGCGTCCTTCGGCTGTGTCATTATTACCTATCGGGTCTGCTTGACCCAAACCTTCTACAGACTTGATCTGAGAATTACTTACACCGCAACCTAGCAAATAACTAGCCACACTTTGAGCGCGTTCTTGTGACAGATTGAGGTTCTTTTGGATGCTTTGTTCGGCTGTACTGTTTCTCCAGCCCTGATTGTCTGTATATCCATAAATGGATACGTCCATATCTCTGTTCTGGTTCAATACGTTGTTTGCAAATTTACTTAAGGCTGATTTCGCTTGTGCACTCAAGGCTGCATTTCCTGTATTGAAGAGAATACCGGAATCAAAAGTAACTTTTACAGCCTGAAGACCGTTGTTATCTGTTACCTGTTCTACCTGTGCTCCTTGGATTTGAGCCGCTTCTTCTGCCGCTTTATCCATTTTTTTTCCAATTAACACGCCGGCGCCTGTACCTACTGCCGCACCTACTGCCGCACCAATAGCCGCACCTTTACCATGTCCGGCTATTCCGCCGATAATTGCTCCCAAAGCTGCGCCACCACCGCCACCGATCAGACCGCCTTTAGCGGTATTATTCATGTTACCACATCCACTGAATACTAGTGTTGCACTCAGTAATAAAGCCATAATTTTAGTCTTTTTCATAATCATGTTCATTTTAATATATTAATGACTTAATGCAAAAATTGTTCATTAAACAGCCTGATAATTTAAAGCTTTCTTCTTGATAAGTATAAACCAGATCAGACAAATAATTCCTTTCATAGTGCTAGTGATGCTTATGCTCCACCAAATACCCGGCAAACCCCAGCCCCATGATACAAACAATAATGCCATCGGGATGCGCAGATAGTTACAGGTGACACTGATTACGGCAGGAGGCATGGTGCGCCCCATTCCATAAAAAACGCCCTGTATGGTAATTTCCAGCATCATAAATAGTTGCGAGTATCCGTCGATACGTAGAAATACGCCACCGGTTTCATACGCCGCTTTTTCAGGAACAAAGATAGAAAATATTTCGTTTCCGTAACATATAAAAAGAAATGTGCAGAAAGATCCGAATATAAATGTCATCCATAAAGTGGTGCGATAGGCTTTCAGTACACGGGAGATTTGCCGTGCTGCATAGTTCTGAGCTACAAAAGCACTGAGAGCTGTAGAAAATCCTTGGGAGGTGTTCCAGGTGATAGCTTCGATTTGTCCTCCGGTAGTGAGTGCCATCAGCCCTAAATGACCACCTTGCTCTGTTGCGGTCCTTCCGAGAAACATATTGACGAAAGCGAATAATGTATTGAGTACCGCTACTGGTAATCCTATTTTCAAGATGTGGTGTGTATATTGTTTTTTTAGTGTAGTAAATAACCGAAAGTCATCCCATAATATTTTCTTTTGTTTCAATTGATAGATAAACAGTATGCATACCGTAGCTTCGGCCAGCCAAGTGGCAATTGCGGCTCCCGTAGTTCCCCAGTTTAAACCAAAGATAAAAAGAGGATCTAGTATCATATTTGTAATCAGTCCGATACCGTTAATGGAAAAAGGTATTTTGCTTCGTCCGGCGGCATTGAATATCCCTGTAAAGGCAGCTGATAAAAAGACGAATGGAAAGGCAGTTGCTATAATCCGTAGATATTCCCCAGCCATCTTGGCTATATGAGGTTCCAGTTCATAGATACTGATAATAGGGGTGGCAAAGATAAATAACAATGCTCCCCAGCTTAATGATATAAGTAAGGACAAGGTAAGATTATGTGATGCGAACGCACGGGTAGCTTGTTCGTTTTGTGCCCCGATGGCTTGTCCTACGCTGACTTCCGAACCAACTTTGTTCAGCAGGGAGATAGATGTGGACATCCATGTAAGAATACCCACTGAACCTACAGCGGCTATTGCCTCACTTCCTATTCTTCCTACCCAGGCCATGTCGGTCAGGCTATATGCCATCTGTATGAATGAAGTGGCCATAATGGGCATTGCCAAAGTAAACAATTGCTTCAGGATAGGGCCTTGAGTCAGATTCTTAGTTCCTTTCATTCGTCATTAACGGATAAATTGTCTGCAAAGGTAGAAATTTATACTGATTTCTGTGGGGACTGCTGATAAAAATACTTTTCTATTACTCTTTTTAAATGGTCTGGATGTTTCATAAAAAAACTTTGAAGTTCTTGAAGAAGGATAAAGCTTTTTCAAAAAACTTCAAAGTTTTTTATGAGTATATTGATAGAAGTCGTTAATTAGTAAGCGAAAATAGGATATTTCTTCATTGTTTCGTTTACGCGTGCACGAACTTGTGCAATCACTTCTTCATTGTCTACGTTTGAAAGAACAGTTTCAATCATTTCGGCGATTTCCAACATCAAGTCTTCTTTTGCGCCACGAGTTGTGATGGCAGGAGTTCCCAAACGGATACCTGAAGTTTGGAAAGCAGAACGGCTGTCAAATGGGACCATATTCTTGTTTACAGTGATATCAGCAGCAACCAATGCTTTTTCTGCTACTTTGCCTGTCAGATCAGGGTATTTGGTGCGAAGGTCTACCAGCATGGAGTGGTTGTCTGTACCACCAGAAACGATCGTAAAACCACGGTCAATCAGAGCCTGTGCCAATACGGCTGCATTCTTTTTTACTTGTGTTTGATATTCTTTGTATTCCGGCTGTAAACATTCACCGAATGCAACAGCTTTGGCTGCAATGACATGTTCCAACGGACCACCTTGTATACCAGGGAATACAGCAGAATCCAAAAGTTGTGACATCATCTTGATTTCGCCTTTCGGAGTTTTCTTGCCCCATGGATTAGGGAAATCTTTGCCCATCATGATAACACCGCCACGAGGACCGCGAAGGGTCTTATGCGTTGTTGAAGTAACGATATGAGCGTATTTAACCGGATTATCCAGCAGTCCGGCAGCAATCAGACCTGCAGGATGAGCCATATCGATCATCAGGATAGCTCCTATTTTATCTGCGATTTCGCGCATACGTTTGTAGTCCCATTCACGAGAATATGCTGAACCGCCACCAATAATCATTTTCGGTTTTTCACGTAATGCGATTTCTTCCATCTGGTCGTAATCCACACGTCCTGTTTCCTTGTTCAGATTGTATTCACATGGAGTATAAATAATGCCGGATGTGTTAACCAATGAACCATGTGACAGGTGGCCACCATGAGCCAGATTTAATCCCATGAATTTATCACCCGGATTTAAAACGGCCAAGAATACGGCAGCATTAGCCTGTGCTCCTGAGTGAGGTTGTACGTTAGCCCATTCTGCGCCGAAGATTTGTTTCAGTCTGTCGATAGCGATTTGTTCGCTCTGGTCTACCACTTCGCAACCGCCATAGTAGCGCTTGCCGGGATACCCTTCAGCATACTTGTTGGTAAGGCAAGAACCCATAGCTTGCATTACTTGGTCACTAACAAAGTTTTCGGATGCGATCAGCTCGATACCTTTGAGCTGGCGTTGATGCTCTTTTTCGATAATGTCGAAAATCAAATCGTCTCTTTTCATTTCTTTTTATAATAAGTTTATGTGCGATATTCGATTCTGAGTTCACAAAGTTAAGTAATTTTAGAATATAAGGAAATTATTTAGAAGAAAATCTTTAGTGGAATTACAGAAAAAACACGTGTGACTTTCTTTTTGTCGTTTCATAGGAAGTAAAATACCGGAAATGGTTGATCCTCAGTTCTATTCTTTGGTGGAAAACTCTTCAGAATGTAATATTATGATAGATGTCGGAATTCTTACGGAGGAGTATGACTGCTTAAAAAATAACTCCTAGAGAGAAACTTAATACATTGCGATGACGATTGATGAAGATACCTTTTTCCTGAAATATGACTCCATCTATATTCTTTTCGTAAGTGATTGATTTGGATATATTGGTTAGTCCGATTTCATACCGGAAATCGAAGAATATATTTGCAATATTCACGCCTAATCCGATAACGGAACTTATATTGATAGGGCGTAATTCTTCTTTTATGCCGGAATGCCCGAACCCTTCAAACTCTTCATCAGTCTTATGTTTCCATACATATTCTAATTTGGGGCCGATAAAAAGTGCCATGCCGTAAGGACGGCTTTTTACGAAACTATAGCCATATAGTATAGGTAATTCCAAAGAATGAATTGTGCTGTTCAGTTTGGCAAATTCGGGAAGGGTATTTTCATTATTCTGATTCTTATTGAAAGCTATTTCACCTTTATAGACATTATACATAATTTCGGGTTGGATGAAGTGTCTTTTCATGTGTACCCGGAAAAATAGGGCGGCGAAATAGCCTACCTTATAATTATTTTGCACATCTTCCATACGTTCTCCGTCTAACTCCAGCCTGCTGGTAAAGTACATGGAAGAATTGAAGCCTCCTTTTATTCCCACATTGATTTTAGGCTCTTCTTGCAAACCTTTCTTCTCTCCTCGTACCGGAACGGATAAGGTGAGGAGCAATAAAGCGATCAATAAAAGGAGTTTCTTCATGAGGTGTCTTTAGGCTTTTTCTTTGGTCCGCATCCTGTTCTTTTCTACAGACCAGCCGAACTTTCCGATTTTCGGTCCCAGCTCAAAATAGCCACCATGAACATATACCAGCGGATTAGCTTGGGATAATTCGAATTTTCCTGTTTCTCCGTTCAGGTATTTGTCATCAGCTTTCACATTTACCACATCGGCAATAAACATATCATGAGATCCTAGTGAGATAATTTCTTTTACCCTACATTCTATACAGAGTGGAGATTCCTCAATAATAGGAGCATTGACTATTTTCGCTTTTCCCGGAGTCAGCTTCATTTCTTCGAATTTATTATAATCTTTGCCCGAACGCACTCCGCACCAGTCGGTGGCAAATGCCATCTCTTTAGTTGTAAGATTGATGACGAATTCCATGTTTCGTTTCAAGATGGGATAGGAATGACGCTCCGGACGTACGGATATATAACACATGGCGGGGTTGGTACAAATAGTACCTGCCCATGCCACTGTGATAATGTTATATTCTTCGTCCGTACTCCCACAACTGACCAATAGGGCCGGAAGGGGATAAATCATTGTTCCCGGTTTCCAGTCTTGTTTCATAATGATTAAATCAGTTTAATACCTTCCTTGCTTTGTTCCTTCTCGCAATAGTGGCATTTTAAGATGCCGTGTTCCTTGTCGATTACATGGAATAAAGTGATCATCGGTTCATTATTGGTGATACACTTGGGATTGGCACATTTTACAATGCCACGTAATTCCTGAGGCATCAGGACTTGTTTCTTTTCTACCACCTCATAGTCACGGATAATGTTCAGTTTCACATTCGGGGCTACTACGGAAAGGCGGCTTATTTCCTCATCAGTAAAAAAGCGGTCGGCCACCTTGATAATTCCTTTTTTACCTAGCTTTTTGCTCTCGAAGTTGTTTCCGATGGTTATGTTAGAGTCTGAATCCTGTAATCCCAATAGGGCGACTACAGTAAACAATTTATCGGAAGGTATATGGTCTATAACAGTGCCGTTTTTCAAAGCGGCTACCTGCAATGCTTGTTTATTATCGCTCATCTTCATTTTTGTTTTTTACTTTTTTGCATCTTCTATAACATCGTTCAAGGTTATGCCCAATACATCACAAAGGATGGCCTGGCGCGCATAAAGTCCGTTTTGTGCCTGCTGGAAATAGTAAGCTTTCGGATTCTCATCCACATCGTAAGCTATTTCGTTGACGCGGGGCAGAGGGTGCAGGATACGCAGATTGGGGCGGGTATGCTCCAGCATCTTATTCCTTAATATATATACATCTTTTACACGTTCATATTCCATCAGGTCGGTGAAACGTTCGCGCTGTACACGGGTCATGTAAAGAATATCGGCATCTGCGATCGTTTCTTCGTTAAAGTCTGTATATTCTTTGTATTTAATATTGTGCTCCTTGCAGTATATTTTATATTCTTCCGGCATTTTCAGCTCTTCAGGAGCAATGAAGTGGAAAGTGGGATTGAAGTGACGCATAGCCATCAGCAGAGAATGGACGGTGCGTCCGTATTTCAAGTCGCCTACCAAATAAATGTTCAGATTCTCAAGCGTTCCCTGTGTTTTGTATATGGAGTAGAGGTCTAGCATAGTTTGTGACGGATGTTGATTAGCTCCGTCTCCGGCATTGACTATAGGTACCGGGGCAACTTCACTGGCATATCTTGCAGCACCTTCCAAAAAATGGCGCATTACAATAATGTCAGCGTAATTGCTTACCATCATGATCGTATCTTTCAATGTTTCTCCTTTTGAGGAACTGGTCACTTTAGGATCGGTAAATCCAATGACGCGTGCTCCCAATCTGTTTGCTGCGGTTTCAAAACTGAGTCGTGTACGGGTGGAGGGTTCGAAGAAAAGAGTGGCGACTACTTTGCCATCCAAAATTTTACGGTTAGGCTTCTTTTCAAACTCTTTTGCCATCTCCAGGAGGTAGAGGATTTTCTCTTTCGAGTGTTCGGCAATAGTAACTAAACTTCTATTTTCCATTTTGGCTTGTATTTATAATTACAACTTATACGGAGTGTAAAGGTATGAAAAAAAAATAAATGAGCGAAGATTTAAAAGATATTTCGTTGAACTTTGTTAGAAACACATTCTATCTCAAAGTTTTTCCTTACTTTTGCATCGTTAATTACTAGAAAACGTCATGAGGAAGAAATTTATATATGTGCTTTGGGCTCTTGTAGTCGGCATACTGTTGGTTATAGCGTTCATATTCACCGCGATAGCAAAAGGATGGATTGGATATGTACCCCCCATTGAAGAGTTGGAAAATCCGAATTTAAAGTTTGCAACCGAGATTATATCCGATGATGGCAAGATGCTGGGCACTTGGTCACTTAGTAAGGAGAACCGCGTATTTGTGGGTTATGACCAGCTTTCACCGAATCTGATTCATGCACTGATTGCTACCGAAGATGAACGTTTTGCAGAACATTCCGGCATTGACGCCCGTGCGTTTATCCGCGCTTTGGTGAAACGGGGGGTGATGATGCAGAAGAATGCCGGTGGGGGTAGCACCATCACTCAGCAGTTGGCAAAGCAGTTCTATTCACCTACGGCGGATAATGTGATGGAGCGTTTGTTGCAGAAACCTATCGAATGGGTGATTGCTGTTCAGTTGGAACGTTATTATACAAAAGAAGAGATTCTGACCATGTATCTTAATAAATTTGATTTTCTGAATAATGCAGTCGGTATCAAGACAGCTGCCAATACATATTTTTCAAAAGAGCCGAAAGACCTGAACATTGAGGAAGCGGCTACCTTGGTAGGTATGTGTAAGAATCCTTCACTTTATAATCCGAAACGTTTTAATGAACGTTCACGCGGACGCCGGAATGTCGTTCTTGACCAGATGCGCAAAGCAGGTTACCTGACTGATGCGGAAGCTGATTCATTAAAGGCATTGCCATTGGTCTTGAAATATCGTCGTGTAGATCATAAGGAAGGACTGGCTACTTACTTCCGTGAATATCTGCGTGGAGTGATGACGGCTAAAGAACCGAAGAAAAGTGACTACCGCGGATGGCAGATGCAGAAATATTATGAGGATTCATTGGCTTGGAAGACAAATCCTCTTTTCGGTTGGTGTGCTAAAAACAAGAAGAAAGATGGTACTAATTATAATATCTATACGGATGGTCTGAAGATTTATACCACTATCGACTCACGTATGCAAAAATATGCTGAGGAAGCTGTTTACGAACATGTGGCGCAGTATTTGCAACCCCGCTTCTTCAAGGAAAAACGGAAAAAGAAAACGGCTCCGTTTACGAATCAGCTGACAGAGGCAGAAGTGAATTCTATCATGACCAGGGCCATGAAGCAGACTGACCGTTATCGTATCATGAAAGAGGCAGGGTGTTCGGAAGCAGAAATAAAGAAAGCGTTCAATACTAAATATGAAATGTCCGTATTCTCATACGAGGGGGAAAAGGATACCATTATGACTCCGATGGATTCTTTGAAATACTATAAGTTCTTCCTTAGAGCGGGATTCATGTCTATGGATCCGTTGACCGGTCATGTAAAAGCATATGTGGGAGGACCCAACTATAATTATTTCCAGTATGATATGGCGATGGTAGGCCGTCGCCAGGTGGGTTCTACTATTAAACCTTATGTATATACTTTAGCTATGGAGAACGGTTTTTCTCCCTGTGACCAGGTGCGCCATGTAGAGCAGACCTTGATAGATGAAAATGGCCGTCCATGGTCACCGCGTAATGCCAGCAAGAAGCGTTACGGAGAGATGGTTACCATCAAATGGGGCTTGGCAAATTCTGATAACTGGGTAACGGCTTATTTGATGGGGAAACTGAATCCTTATCAGCTAGTTCGTCTGATTCATTCATTTGGTGTACAAAATAAACAGATAGATCCGGTGGTTTCACTTTGTTTAGGCCCTTGTGAGATTTCTGTAGGAGAAATGGTCAGTGCTTATTCGGCATTTGCTAATCGGGGTATTCGTACAGCGCCTGTTTTTGTAACCCGTATTGAGGATAATGAAGGAAATGTGTTGGCGAATTTCACTCCACAAATGGATGAGGTGATTAGTGAAACAAGTGCTTATAAAATGTTGGTCATGCTGCGTGCGGTCATCAATGAAGGTACGGGTGGGCGTGTACGCCGTCTATATGGTATTACTGCCGATATGGGAGGAAAGACAGGTACAACCAACCGTAATTCTGACGGTTGGTTCATGGGATTCACCCCTTCATTGGTATCCGGTGTATGGGTAGGTGGTGAAGAGCGTGATATTCACTTTGATACGATGGTGGACGGGCAGGGGGCTGCTATGGCACTTCCTATCTGGGGGCTTTATATGCAGAAAGTCTATAAGGACAAGAGCTTGGGATACTCTCAGGACGAGAAATTCAATATTCCTGATGACTTTGATCCTTGCAAGGATACTTTGATAGATGAAACTTCGGTAGAAGAAACCGGAGGATTGGACAATATATTTGAGTAATTAGAAGATTAGATTTATAAGTACAAAGTCTGTTTGCAAGAAGGAAAGCAAGCAGACTTTTTTCTATATATACTTTTATGAACTATTACTTTTCCTGTTCACACGGCAGTTTATATTATAGAAAATAATTTATGTAAAAATGGTGAAAACCCTTGTCCTTTCATCGAAAAATGCTATATTTACGAAAAGAAAATCTTTACCTTATAAAGATAGGAGGTAACTATGGATAGAGATGTAACCCTATATCAGATCACTAGCGTTATGGCCGAGAGAGTTTTTCAAAAGATAGACAACTTCAATAAAGGCCGTAGAGAAGATGCGGGATTTTATGCAATCAGTGTTTCCACTCCTTATCGTTCGTATTATGCTTTATGGCGTATATTTCCGGATAATACTTACTCTCCTCTGTTTATTCAGTCGTTGGCAGTTACATTTAATGATGCGGCAGAGCGTGCTTTTCAGTATTTGCAGAATTGCAATGTCCTGCTGAAAGTGAAGGATAACACTTTCTTTGAACCTTATTATGGTCTGTCCGAAGATATAGTTGCATTTGGGAAGTATCGTGGAAAAAGGTTGGCGGAAGTATATTATATTGATCCTAACTATGTGCTTTGGTTGGCACATAAGTTTGAAGCCCGTAACCCCAGAGACAAAAAGTTAGCAGTATTGGCAAAGGCTTTTGCCACAGTTCATTATGAAACGGTCATCAGAAAACATCATTTGCCGGCTGGGAGTCGTTTTATCGGTCAGCCGGGAGAAAGGCTGACCGATTTACATCTGGAAGTCCTGGGGACAAGATTACAACTAGATGCTTATAAAACGACTGGATACTATGTAGATCAGAGTGTACTTGCTGCTGATGCTGATGGTAATCGTTATACTTTTATCATAAAGGCAGCTGCTTCCAGTATGTCACCGGAGATGCTGAGCTGCTATACAAAGAAAATCAATCCTCATGAAAGTCTATATATTAAATCGGCCAAAGTCCTTTCTCATTATGAGAGTAAAGGAATTAAATATACTCGCATAGGATATTTGAAATTTAAATAATGTCTGGAAAACAAATTCCCCCACCTTTGGATTGGCGAGGGAACGTTTTTTATTATCCGTTTACCTTTTTATAATCGGCCAGGAATTTTTCTAATCCTATATCTGTCAATGGATGGTTTAGAAGGCCTTTAATGGCGGATAACGGGCAGGTTACTACATCTGCTCCCACTTCCGCACATTGTAATATATGTAAGGTGTTTCGGATGGAGGCGGCAAGAACTTGTGTCTTGTAGTCATAAGTTTGGTACAATTCTACAATTTGTGCAACCAGTCCTACACCGTCATTACAAATATCATCCAGTCTGCCGACAAATGGAGATACATAGGTAGCCCCCGCCTTTGCCGCAAGTAATGCCTGTCCGGCAGAGAAAACCAGTGTACAATTAGTGCGGATTCCTTTATTACTGAAATATTTGATAGCTTTGATGCCGTCCTCAATACAAGGAACTTTTACTACAATGTGTGGGTTAAGGGCGGCAAGTTCTTCGCCTTCACGAATCATTCCTTCATAATCGGTAGCAATCACTTCGGCACTGACATCTCCATCCACTATATTACATATTTCAATGTAATGCTTATGTTGGTTCTCAACTCCTTTAATGCCTTCTTTGGCCATTAAAGACGGATTTGTGGTTACACCATCCAGTACGCCCAATGCATTTGCTTCGCGGATTTGTGCCAGGTTGGCTGTGTCAATAAAGAATTTCATAACTTTTTTCTTTTTGATAATTAAAAATCAGGTTAGCAACAGATTGCTAAGCTACTGATATTAACAATGATAAACAAGTAAATGTTCCGATTTATCTGTTATGAATTCTTTTTGTAGCTGAATACCGCCCAACCGTTCAAAGCGATGGCCATAAGGAACAAGGCGATAAATTGCATAATCAGGTCACTGAATCCGCTTCCTTTCAGGTAAACCATACGTGTTACCTGTATGAAGTACTTCAAAGGATTGGCAATGGTTATGGTTTGTGCCCATTCGGGCATACTGTTGATGGGAGTAAACAACCCGCTCATCAGCATGATGATAATCACAAAGAAAAACATGACAAACATGGCCTGCTGCATGGTTTGGGAATAGTTGGAAACTACCAGCCCCATGCCCGAGATAACGATAATGAATAATAATGCAAAGAAATAAAGCAGCCATAAATGACCGGCCGGAACCAGACCATAAACTAACCATGCCAGAATGATACCGATTGTGAGGATCAGTATGCCGGCTATCCAGTAAGGAATCAGCTTGGCCAGAATGAAAGTGAATTTGCTTACAGGAGTCACATTGATTTGTTCGATGGTTCCGAATTCTTTTTCACTCACAATATTAAGAGCAGGCAGAAAGCCGCATAACATCATCAACAATTGTGCCATCAGTGCCGGAACCATAAATACCTTATAATCCAGATAGGGGTTGAAACGTCCTTGGGTATCTATATTTATCACCGGGGAGGGAGAAATAGAGCCGGAATGGGAAGCCCGGATTTCAGTGGCATAGGCATTCACTATATTACTGAGGTAGGAACTTCCTAAAGTTCCTTTCGTTCCGTTTACGGTGTTGGCTGAAACCAGTACTTTTGCTACACCGGTTTTCAGCAAATCGCGTTCGAAGTGTGGCGGGATTTCCAAAATGAGGTCAGCATCTCCTTTTTCAATGCATTGCATCGCTTCCTGGTAACTGTTTGAAACATCTACCAGATGAAAATATTCGGAAGCTCCCACCTTCTGAACCAGTCGGGTGGAATAGGGACTGCGGTCATTATCCACTACGCTGAGATTCATATTCTTGATTTCAAAGTTTGCGGCCCAAGGCAACACCAGCAGGATGATGCAGGGAAATACGAGCAGTATCCGCGGAAGCATCGGGTTGCGCAGCAGTTGCTTGAATTCTTTTTCTAATAAATACTTTATCATATCTTCCGGAACTTATTCTAATCGTTTGTTAAACTTTTTTAGGCTGATGAGTAAAAGGATAACAGCCATCAGCATAAGTATACCCATTTCTCCCTGTGCATAACTGATACTCAATCCTTCAATCATGATTTTCTTGATTCCGACAATATACCATCTGGCAGGGATGACATTTGAAATCAGCTGTAAAGGAAGAGGCATATTCTCGATGGGGAATATCATGCCGGAAAGTAGAACGGTAGGCATCATCAGTACCATTCCCGAAAACAGCATGGCTTCCACTTGGGTACGGGCGATAGTGGAAACCAATAATCCCAACAGCAGAGATACTACGATGAAGATCCATGAGAGCAAAGCCAACGAAAAAAGACTGCCTGCTACCGGAACATGTAATACATAAACAGACAGCAGCAGAATTGTGACCAGATTGACGCATGACAGCACAAAGTAAGGTACCATTTTGGCTATAATCATCCATAGCGGACGTACGGGAGATACCAGCAATACTTCCATCGTACCGGTTTCTTTTTCACGGACAATAGAGATGGAAGTCATCATGGCGCATATCAACATTAAAATCAATCCCATTACTCCCGGCACAAAATTGTAGGCACTTTGCATACCCGGATTGTACAATAACTTTATTTGGGGGATAATCTGTATGGGTGATTGTTGTTGCATGATCCGGCTTTGCTGATAATCTGCAATAATATTGGATGCGTAAGAGGTCAGTATGGTAGCATTGTTGGGATCGGTGGCATCGGCTATCAGTTGTACTCGGGCTTTACCGGTATGCCGCAGATTGTTATCGAAACCGGCCTCAAACACAATGACCAGGTCTGAACTGCTTTTCCGGAGTGTTTCCTCTATCTCGTCGTTGTCATATAGCATCTTGTTGACATTGAAATAGTCACTGGCATCCAGTTTGTCGATGATTTGCCGGGTGGATACATCTTTTGAGAAATCTAGCACGGCTACTTTTACATTCTTTACTTCGGTGGTGATGGCAAAACCGAAAAGAATAATTTGTACGACAGGCATACCTAGTAATATCAGCATCGTCCGGCGGTCCCGGAAAATGTGATAGAATTCTTTTCGCACAAATGATATAAATTGTTTCATTCTCTTTTTCTCTATCTCTTTTTCAACTTCTTACGGCCTTGCGTGCCAATTGTCTGAATACTTCATCCATATCTTGGGCATGGAACCGTTCTTTTAACCGTTGTGGGGTGTCCAGCGCTTCGATTTTTCCATCCACCATCATTGAAATCCGGTTACAGTATTCCGCTTCATCCATATAGTGGGTGGTAACGAAGACGGTGATTCCCCGTTCTGCCGCCTGATAAATCAATTCCCAGAACTGCCGGCGTGTGGCAGGGTCTACCCCTCCTGTCGGTTCATCCAGAAAAACGATCTTCGGCTCATGGAAAATAGCTACCGAGAAAGCCAGCTTTTGTTTCCATCCCAAGGGAAGTGACCGGACCAATGTGTTTTTCTCATTCAAGAGTCCTAATTGTTCCAGCACCTTGTCTGTTTTCTCAGCGATCTCCTTGTCGCTCATTCCATAAATCCCTGCATATAGCCGGATGTTTTCCCATACTTTTAAATCTTCATACAGTGAGAACTTCTGGCTCATATATCCGATCTTCTTTTTAACCTGCTCGTATTGCGTGGCTATGTCAAAGCCCGCTACTGTACCTTTTCCCCCGGTAGGTTGTGATAAACCGCATAACATGCGCATGGCTGTTGTTTTTCCGGCGCCATTAGCACCTAGGAAACCAAAAATCTCTCCCTGTTTCACTTTGAATGAGATATGGTCCACTGCAGTGAAGTTGCCGAATTGTTTGGTCAAGCCTTCTACCTCTATGGCGTATCGTCCGGTGACTTGCGGTTCATTAAAAGACAGCCCTTCAGGAGAAAGGATCGAACTGAACTGTTGAAGAATACGGTCCGGAGTGTCAATGCCTTGAATCTTTCCTTCACGAATAAATGCAATACGGTCACAGCATTTCATCTCGTTCAGGTAAGGCGTTGCCGCAATGATGGTAAGACCTTCTTGTTTCAATTTCAGCAGCATGTCCCAGAACTCCTTTCTGGATACAGGGTCCACACCGGTGGTAGGTTCGTCCAAGAACAGAATGGAAGGCCTGTGAATCAGTGCACAACTCAGAGCCAGTTTTTGTTTCATGCCGCCGGATAGTTTTCCGGCACGCCGGTGTTTGAAAGGTTCTATTTGTTGGTAGATATCCTTTACCAATGCGTAGTTCTCCCGGATAGTGGTATTGAAAAGCGTGGCAAAGAAAGTGAGATTCTCTTCTACGGACAAATCCTGGTATAAGGAAAAACGTCCCGGCATATATCCTGCCTGCCGGCGTATCTCTTTGTAATTCTTCACCACATCCTGCCCGCAGACTTCCGCTTTCCCTTCATCGGCTAGCACCAATGTGGTGAGAATGCGGAAAAGAGTAGTCTTTCCTGCACCGTCCGGTCCGATAAGCCCGAAGATTTCTCCCGGTTTCACCTCAAAGCATACATCTTTCAGGGCTTGAACTTCACCGTAACTTTTGCTAACTCCTTTGACAGAAACGATATAATCCATTGTCTTATTTATTTCTTCATTTCTCCGTACATGCCTATCTTGATGTATCCGTCATTCTTTACTGCTATTTTTGTGGCGTATACCAGATTGGCGCGTTCGTCACGTGTCTGGATTGTTTTAGGGGTGAATTCCGATTTGTCTGAAATCCAGGTGATTGTCCCTTCGTATTCCCGGCGGTCATCTTCTCCTAAATCAGAAAACACTTTTACTTTATCTCCTAATTTCAGTTGAGATAATTGATCGGCGGTGATATAGGCGCGTAAAAAAAGATGTTGCACATCCGCCACTTTAAATAAAGGTTTTCCTTGCGTGGCCAGTTCCCCGGCTTCGGCATATTTGGCCAGTACTGTTCCGCAAATCGGACTGGTAATGTGACATTTGCGAAGCTGGTCATCCAGTTGGGCTACTTGTATTTCGTAGGCCGAGCTTTCTTCTGTGATACTGGCATTGCCGCGTTGAAGCGTAGAGATCTGTGCTTCCAACTGTTTTTTCAGAACGGCAATCTGGGAGTCAATATCATCTATTTGTTTTTGGGTGGCGGCATTTTCCTTCAGCAAGTTTTCTGTGCGTTTTCTTTCATATTCGGCTTTGCCGATTTGTTCTTTTGTGGCAGCTATCTGTTTATTGATGTCCGTGCTTTTGCTGGCTATCGCTTTACCGCTGGCCAGTAACTGCATCTTTTTCAAATAGAGTTGTAAGGTATCTATACACCCCACTTCTTCATCGGCCTTTAATAACTGTCCTTCTTCTATATTGAATTGCATGATCTTGCCATTGGCTTCGGAGGATACAATTACTTCGGTAGCTTCAAATGTGCCTGATGCATCATAGTCGCCTTTCTTGTTTCCGCAAGAGGATAAACTGAACAGAGTGGCGGCAAGCAAGATATATTTATTTGTTCTCATATTGGTTTGTTGTATATTTTAATTCGTAAATGGCTGATAATAACTGAATTTCATGCAGGATCTTATCCTGCCTGGCAATGTTCTCGGCTGTTACTTCACGTAGCATTTCTGTAACGGTCAGTGTTCCGTTGGCAACTTTTGCTTGGGCTGATTTTTTAATGTTGTTACGTAGGGTGATAATCTCCTCATCGTTCTTCATCAGTTCCGTCAGTTTCTTAATTTCACTGTTGTTTTGAGTGATTTCCAGATGAGTGTTAAACAAGAACGTTTCTTTCTGTACGTTCACATCTTGTTGATTCAGTATTAATTGGCGAGATTCATTCTTGCGAGTATATAGGTTACTGAAGTTCCAGGAAAGGCGTACGCCTGCTACGTAATAGGCCGAAAATTCATTTTTCAGCATATTCAGTCCCGGGTTGCCGTATGCTCCTTGTACAAATATGCCTAACCTAGGCAGGTTCTTGGCGGTAAGTTGTTTACGTTGCGCCTCCAGTTGCTGATTTTGTGCCGCAAACAAGTTAAGTTCCGGACGTCGGATGAATTCTGCAGAATAGGCTTCTCCTTTATATAATAAGGCATTTACATCTGGTTTCTTTAGTGTGTTCCCGGTTAAAGGAGTAGGGTGGTTAATCATGATCTTCAACATCTCGCTGTAAGCACGATATGTGGCTTCCAGAGTATGACGTTGCTGTATGTTGTTCAATTGTTCCACTTTTACAGCATCCAAATCAGCTTGATTGGCAATACCATTCTTTACATACGCTGTAACGTTGTCATAATTCCTTTGTAATTCTTCCTGCATAAGCTGGTTTTGCTTCAATTGCTCTTTCAATAACAGGATACCAAAAAAAAGTTGGTTTACCCGTTCGTTGATGGCATACATGTCCACTTCCAGTTTCTGTTTGTCCACTTCGGATGTGGCACGGGTTACCTCTTTCCGTGCCCGGATGTTACCACCGTCCCATACCACTTGGTCCAGTTGCAGCATGGCTTGGTATTGATCCTTGCGCATACCGCGAATATCAATTCCGGGTAGGTCAACGGGTATTTCCGTTACATCCGATTGATAACTGGCTTTGGCGGATAATGAAACTTGCGGCAGATAACCCTTGTCAGCGTTAGAGATATTGTATTCTTTCGTCTTTTCAATCAGCCCGTACCGTTTAATCAGCGGATAATGTGCCCGGGCTTGCTGCTGACACTCTTCCAGCGTGAGTTCCTGTGCATTCAAACAAATGGGACTGATGCAAAGAAGAAAGGTTGTGAGAATGAATAACCTTTTCATTTTCTTAATCTGCTTAATATGATTTCTACATTTTCTTGTTTTCTGCGTTCCATATATTGATGATATTCTTCACCTTTTTCTTCCACAAACAATTGTATCAGTGGGTTTGCCACAAAGACGAAGATATTGAGTGAAATGGCGCTGACCATTAAATCTTCCGCTTTGACGGGGCGTACTGTGCCTTTCTTTATTTCCTCTTGCAGTGACCGGTCGAGCAGACTGATTGCTAACCGGAAATTAGGGAACAAGGTTTTACGGCAAATTTCTTTTCCGCATTCATTGGTCAGAATCTCCCTGTATATAAATAAAGGTAGTTCGGGATTAGCAGTCAAAAGGTCGAAGTGTGCTTCAATGAAACATTTTATTTTCTCCAAAAAAGGCAATGATTCATCTACACGAGAAAGGAATGTATCGGCCAGTTGCTTGGCTTTTTCTTCAAATACTTTGTTGAACAGATTCTCTTTTGTACGGAAATAATAATGCAGCATGGCATGGGTTACACCAGCCTCCTTAGCTATTTCTGTTGTCTTGCTTCCGGAGAATCCTTTCTTAAGGAATTCTTTTTCAGCGGCTTTTAGTATGGATTGTTCTGTATTGCTCGTTTCTTCTTTCATATTATCATATTTGTTTAACAGAATTGTTAGTAAACGCAAATGTATAAGGAATCATTGGAAACAACAAACAGATGAAGTGAAAAAAATGTGTTCTTTAGTTTTTATTAAATGTTTTTTCAAGGAAGGCTAACCTCTTTTTCTTGGCAGGTTAAGGCTTTTTTCCCTGTTGTGTTCTATCTCCAAAGCTTATGGAGTTAACTCCAAAGGCTGCGGAGATAACTCCAAAGGTTATGGAGATAACTCCAAAGGTTATGGAGATAACTCCAAAGCCTATGGAGATAGAAATAGAACGGCCGGAAAGCCTTAGCCTTCCTGGTAGAAAGCCTTAGGTCTGCCAATGAAAATACTTAGCTGTTTTCCCACCTGTCAGGCTGGCCCTTTCAGTAACACTATCGTTTGCCGTAGGGGGATATGGAGGCGGGTTATCACAAGGTGAATAATGATTAATATATAAAAGGTATAAATTCTAAAAAAGCACAGACATTCCACGGCGGATATATTCTCTTTCCATATCTTCCGGTTTCAATATCTTATTGTCAAAGACCAGTAGGTCAATATCCAGTTTTACTACTCCTTGAGCCTTGTCTTCAGGAATCCGTCCGCAGCGTCGTTCCAATTCTTTAAACAAATCATGAACAGAATCGGGTGAAAGCGTTGTGCTGAATTTGGCCAGTTGATTGCTGAAAGGGGAGTGAAAGCCGCTGCCAACAGCTTCCGTTTCCATCATCTCGCCGAAATGAATATCAGGAAATGTGGCACGTAATGCTTCCCGTGCAACCGAGAGTTGCGCGTAACGGTTTGTATTAGAGCCCATACAAAGCAAACAATGGTGTTCGTCCATAACATTTATTGCATTAATGGTGCAAATGTATGAAATGTTTTTGTTACTTTTGCATGAATATATAAAAGAAATGGTACCATGAAATTTATTGGAATTATTCCTGCGAGATATGCCTCAACACGTTTTCCGGCCAAACCTTTGGCCATCTTGGGAGGCAAGCCTGTGATTCAGAGAGTCTATGAACAAGTAGCCGGTATATTGGATGAAGCATACGTAGCGACGGACGATGAACGCATTGAATCCGCCGTAAAAGCTTTTGGCGGAAAAGTGGTCATGACCTCCGTTCACCATAAAAGTGGCACAGACCGTTGTTATGAAGCGTATACCAAAGTAGGACAAGGATATGATGTGGTTGTAAATATTCAAGGTGATGAACCTTTTATTCAAAGATCACAGCTTGAAGCTGTGAAAGCTTGCTTTGAAGATTCGGCTACACAGATTGCGACTTTGGTGAAACCTTTCACTCCCGAAGACGGGTTTGAAGCTTTGGAGAATGTAAATTCTCCGAAAGTGGTGGTTAATAAGAATATGAATGCTTTGTATTTCAGCCGTTCCGTCATTCCTTTCCAACGTAACGCGGAGAAGGAAGGCTGGCTGAAAGGGCATACTTACTATAAACATATCGGTCTGTATGCTTATCGGGCCGATGTACTGAAAGAAATAACTTCGCTTCCACAATCTTCGCTGGAGCTGGCTGAATCGTTGGAGCAGCTTCGTTGGCTGGAAAATGGTTATACTATTAAGGTGGGAATCAGTGAAGTGGAGACAATAGGCATTGATACGCCTCAGGATCTGGCACGTGCCGAAGCATTTTTAAAACAGAGGGAGGGGAAGTAAATGCTGGACAGAACCACCCCACCGCCAATCCGCCAACTAAGCGAATTCAGTATAACCCGTCCCGACAGGAGGACGATGAAGAATGGGATGCCTCTGAATATCATTCATGCGGGAACCGAGGATGTTGTACGTTTTGATCTTCTGATAGGAGGCGGACAATGGAATCAGGAACAGCCGTTGCAGGCTATGTTCGCCAACAGGATGCTGCGTGAGGGAGCTGGAAATTTAACGTCTTCACAGATTGCGGAGCGATTGGATTATTACGGAGCCTGGCTGGAGTTATCTTCTTCCGTGAACTATGGATTCATAACACTTTACTCTCTGAATAAATATTTTGCCCGCACGCTGGCCGTCATATCCGAGATGATAAAGGCTCCTACGTTTCCGGCAAAGGAACTTTCTGTGGTGGCCGATACGAACAAACAGCAATTTCTGGTGAACAGCACCCGGGTGGAAATGATTGCCCGAAAGCAGTTGAATACAGCCTTGTTCGGTCCGGAGCATCCTTTCGGGCGCTATGCGGTAGCGGAGGATTATGACCGGATTACCCCGGAGGTGCTCCGTTCGTTTTATCGGAAATATTATCATTCGGGTAATTGTTCGGTATATATTTCGGGAAAGGTCACATCGGAAATTATCCGTTGTATAGAAGATAACTTGGGAAGTGGACAATGGGGGGAAGTGACGGAAAAAGCAAAGACAACGCTTGTTCCTCCGGTTACCACCAAAGAAAAGCGTATCTTTATAGAACGTGAGGATGCACTTCAAAGTTCCTTGAAAATGGGATGTTTCGTAATGGACCGTCATCATCCGGACTTTTTGAAGGCACGTGTCATGGTCACTTTGTTCGGAGGGTATTTCGGAAGCCGTCTGATGTCCAATATCCGTGAAGACAAGGGATATACATACGGTATCGGCGCAGGCATTGTGTCCTATCCGGGAACGGGAATACTGACTGTCAGTACCGAGGCGGCCAATGAATATGTGAATTCTATCATAACAGAAGTTTATCGGGAGATGGACAAATTGTGTAATGATCTCGTTCCTCAAGAAGAATTGGAAATGGTGAAGAACTATATGCTGGGCGATTTATGCCGGTCGTACGAGGGACCTTTTTCTTTGTCTGATGCCTGGATTTATATAGAAACGGCAGGGCTGGACGAACGCTTCTTTATCCGTTCGCTGGATGCCATCCGGGGAATCACCAGAGAAGAAATACGCATATTGGCTCAAAAGTATTTCTGCAAAGAAAACTTAATAGAGGTCATTGCGGGTAAAAAAGTGTAATAACCTATCATGTCCAAAGATAGAAAATCGTATCTTTGGCGTAAATCTTATCTATTATAAGTAACGAACCAATGAAGAAATACATATATATATTATTGCTTTTGGCATCGGTCAGTACATTGGCCACCGCTCAGATAAAAATCGGGAATTATACTTTTAAAGACGGGGGCGAATATACCGGAGAGCTGAAAGGTAGAAAACCAAACGGTAAAGGAAAAACAATCTACAAGAACGGAAATACCTACGAAGGGGAATATATAAAAGGTAAACGCGAGGGGAACGGGACATATACGTTTCACGATGGAGAAAAGTATGTGGGGCAATGGTTCCAGGATCAGCAACACGGCAGCGGAACCTATTATTTTATGAATAATAACCGGTATGAAGGTATGTGGTTTGCCGACTATCAGCAGGGTGAAGGCACTATGTATTATTATAACGGAGATGTTTATATAGGTAACTGGTTTCAGGACAAACGTAGCGGAAAGGGTACTTATACCTGGAAAGCAGGAGCCAAATATGAGGGCGAATGGAAAGAAGACAAGAAAAACGGACAGGGCGTTATGGTATGGCCCGACCAGTCAAAATATGAAGGTGAGTGGAAAGATGACGCACGTGACGGAAAGGGGACATTTTACTATGTCAACGGTGACAAGTATGTGGGCGACTGGAAGGATGACGTGCAGCATGGTAAAGGTATTTATTACTTTAATAGCGGTGACCGTTACGAAGGTGACTACGTAAACGGTGAACGTACCGGGCAGGGAATTTATGTACACAAGAATGGCGACAAGTATGTAGGGCAGTTCAAGAACGGCGAGCAGCATGGGACCGGAACCTTTACATGGGCCAACGGTGCTGTGTATGAAGGGCAGTGGGTGAATAACCAGCGCAGCGGTAAAGGACACTATATCTGGGCGAACGGCGATGACTATGAAGGTGAATGGAAAAACAACATGGCCGACGGTGAAGGCACTTTGCGCACGGCTGACGGAACCAAATATAAGGGCCATTTCGTAAAAGGAAAGGAAGACGGCAAAGGCGTGCTTGAAGATAAGAACGGAGTACGCTATGACGGATTTTTCAAACAAGGGAAGAAACACGGCGCTTTTGTGGAGACTGACAAGAATGGAAATGTAATCCGTAAAGGTGTTTATAAGTTTGGAACGCTGGATGCGGAACAAAAATAAGAATATAATGTTGGATTTAGAGAAGATAACGTTGAAAGTACGTGAAATAGCACTCCGGGCGGGTGCTTTTCTTCGTAAAGAGCGTAGCGGTTTTGACCGTAGCAAGGTAGAGAAGAAAAATGCTCACGACTATGTATCGTATGTAGATAAAGAATCGGAACGCCGTATTGTGGCTCAACTTCGGGAATTGCTTCCCGAAGCAGGATTCATTGCCGAAGAAGGTTCGGGCAGCCTGACTACGGAAAACTATTGCTGGCTGGTAGACCCGCTGGACGGAACCACCAATTTTATCCATAATAATGCTCCTTATTGTGTGAGTATCGCCCTTCGTAGTAAAGAAGAACTGCTGGTTGGAGTGGTGTATGAAGTATGCCGCGATGAACTTTACTGGACTTATAAAGGAGCGCCTTCTTATCTGAACAACAAAGAAATACATGTATCAGATGTTTCTGATATGGACGAAGCGTTTGTGGCGTTAGGCTTTCCATACGATTCGCAAAAGTATAAGCCATTGGCGGAGCATATTGTGCACGAGTTGTATGGAAATGTGGGAGGTATGCGCCTGCAAGGAGCAGCTGCGGCAGAACTTTGCTATGTAGCTGCCGGTCGCTTTGAAGCCCGTATAGAAGGACTGCTGGGACCGTGGGATATTGCGGCCGGTTCGATAATCTTGATGAATGCCGGTGGAAAAGTGACAGATTACAGCGGAGGGGGAGATTTCTATTCCGGTCATGAAGTGTTGGCTACCAATGGAAAGCTGCATGATGGGTTTCTCAAGGTCTTGGGAAAAAAATAAATACTTCGCTTTTTTCTAGTTCGTTACAAATATATTTTGTAAGTTTGTCAAGTGAACACATGAACATAATGTAACATGGATGTATCTGTTATCTTTCAATTTTTAAAAAACCTGGCCACAAACAATAATCGGGAGTGGTTTCAGGAGCATAAGGATGAATATCTGAAAGCTCAAAAAGAGTTTGAGGAATTACTGACAGCAATCATCGCCCGTATTTCGTTGTTTGACGAAAGTATTGTCGGTATTCAAGCTAAGGACTGTACATACCGAATTTATCGTGACACGCGTTTTTCTAGTGATAAGACTCCTTATAAAATACACTTGGGCGGCTATATCAACGCCCGTGGAAAGAAATCAGAACATTGTGGATATTATGTTCATATAGAGCATGATAACTGTATGCTTGCTGGTGGAAGCTGGTGTCTGGAATCTAAAGTGCTGAAAGCTGTCCGCCAGTCCATTTATGACAACATAGATGAATACAGAGAAATTGTGGAAGATCCTGCGTTCAAGCAATACTTTCCTGTTATCGGAGAAAATCACTTAAAAACGGCTCCTAAAGGATTTCCGAAAGATTTTGAATATATTGATTATTTAAAATGTAAGGATTATACCTGTGCTTATATGGTGCCTGATGCGTTTTTCCTTGCCCCTGACCTGTTGGACAAAGTAGAGGATGTTTTCAAGCAACTGAAGCGTTTTGCTGATTTTACAAATTTCACAATAGACGACTTTGAATGATAAAAGCAATATTTTAACCATTAAAATGAAATAATTATGGTAGTAGACAGATTAGAAAACTTAGAAAAGTACGCTTCATTGAATCCTTTGTTCGCTAAAGCAATGGAATATCTGAAGGCTACAGACTTGAACGCTCAGGAATTAGGAAAAGTAAAATTACAGGGTGATGATCTGGTAGTAAACTTTTCTCAGACCAAGCCTAAAACTAAAGAAGAAGCAAAATTAGAAACTCATAATCAGTTTATTGATATACAGATTCCTCTGTCAGGGGTGGAAGTGATGGGTTATACAGCCCGTGAAGATCTTCCCGAAGCAGACTATGATGCAGATAAGGATATCTCGTTCTATCCGGGACTTGCCGAAAGCTATATTCCTGTAAAGCCGGGAATGTTTGCCATCTTTTTTCCACAGGATGCTCATGCTCCGGGAGTGTCTCCTGACGGCGTGAAAAAAGTGATCGTTAAAGTTTTGGTTTGAAAGAGAATAACTAACAAGTAATCATATTATGGAAAATACCACTCCTAAATTAGGCATAATAGAAAGTGATCCTTGGCTGGAACCGTATTCGGCAGCGATTGAAGGACGCCATCAGCATGCATTAGACAAAGAATTGGAACTGACCGGAGGCAAAGGAACTTTGTCGGACTTTGCCACCGGATATTTATATTTCGGCTTGCATCGTACCAGAAGAGGGTGGGTGTTCCGTGAATGGGCTCCGAATGCGAAGGAAATTTATCTTATCGGAGATTTCAACGACTGGAAAGAGCATGGCGATTATAGGATGTACCATGTAAAGAACTCTCCTGGCGTATGGGAGGTGGAATTACAAAGCGGTGCTATAAAGCATGGTGATTTGTATAAACTGAAAGTCCGTTGGAATGGCGGTGAAGGAGAACGTATACCAGCATGGGCTAACCGTGTGGTACAGGATGATCAGACAAAGATATTCAGCGCACAGGTTTGGGAGCCGGAGAATCCTTACCGGTTTAGAAAGAAGGTGTTCCGTGCAAAGACTGATCCTTTGATGATTTATGAATGTCATATCGGTATGGCTCAGGAAGAAGAAAGGGTAGGCACTTATAATGAGTTCCGTGAGAAAATATTGCCGCGTATAGCGGAAGCCGGATATAATTGTATTCAGATTATGGCTATTCAGGAGCATCCTTATTATGGGAGTTTCGGGTATCATGTTTCCAGCTTTTTCGCTCCGTCATCCCGTTTCGGTACACCGGATGAATTGAAGGAATTGATTGATACGGCGCATAGAATGGGAATTGCCGTCATTATGGATATTGTTCACTCTCATGCCGTGAAGAATGAAGTGGAGGGACTTGGCAATTTTGCCGGTGATCCTAATCAATACTTCTATCCGGGCGGCCGGCGTGAACATCCGGCATGGGATTCCTTATGCTTTGATTATGGTAAGAATGAAGTGATTCATTTCTTGCTGTCCAATTGTAAGTATTGGATGGATGAGTTCCGTTTTGACGGTTTTCGTTTTGACGGTGTGACATCTATGTTGTATTATAGCCACGGCTTGGGAGAGGCTTTCTGTAATTATGGGGATTACTTTAACGGGAATCAGGATGATAATGCGATTTGTTATTTGACATTGGCCAACAAGTTGATTCATCAGGTAAATTCCAAAGCGATTACCATTGCGGAAGAAGTTTCGGGTATGCCCGGGTTGGCAGCACCGATTCAAAATGGTGGATATGGGTTTGATTACCGTATGGCCATGAATATTCCGGATTATTGGATTAAAACAATCAAGGAGAAGATTGATGAAGACTGGAAACCGAGCAGCATGTTCTGGGAAGTGACCAACAGACGTAAGGACGAGAAGACTATTTCGTATGCCGAAAGCCATGACCAGGCATTGGTGGGCGATAAGACTATTATTTTCCGTCTGATAGATGCTGATATGTATTGGCATTTCCAGAAAGGGGATGAAAATTATACAGTGCATCGTGGCATCGCATTGCATAAGATGATTCGTTTGCTTACTGCCTCTACCATCAATGGAGGATATTTGAACTTTATGGGTAATGAATTCGGGCATCCCGAATGGATTGATTTTCCACGTGAAGGTAACGGATGGTCGCATAAATATGCCCGTCGTCAGTGGGGACTTTTTGATAATAAGAACCTGTGTTACCATTACTTGGGCGATTTTGATTCAGCTATGGTCCACCTCATTGAAAGTGTGAAAAATATTCAGGATACTCCAGTGATTGAGGTATGGCATAACGATGGTGACCAAGTGTTGGCTTACCGGCGTAAGAATTTGATTTTTGTATTTAATTTCAATCCTACCAAGTCATTTACAGACTATGGTTTCCTAGTGCCTGTCGGGGCGTATGATGTGGTACTGAATACGGATGCGACAGCTTTCGGAGGCAATGGTCTGGCTGATGACAGTATACGTCATTTCACTAATTTCGACCCTCTTTATAAGAAGGATAAAAAGGAATGGCTGAAACTGTATCTGCCTGCCCGTTCGGCTGTGGTATTGAAAAAAGTGAAAGAGTAATTTATGAGCAGCAACAACAGCTTATCCTATAAAAGAGCCGCCCGCATCCTCACGGTTGCGTGCGGTCTTCTTTTCTCTATTTTTAGTATTGTCTATCTTTTTGTGCTTCAGAAAGATGTCGTAGGTGCATTGCATTATTCATTGTCACAAGGAAAGACACATTATTCTCCGTTGGCAGGAGCTATCATCATTACAGTGGTTTTATTGGTATTCCGTTGGGGAATCAATGGATTGATGGGATTAAAAGGCCCTGTGCGAACACTTTCTTATTTCCCGTCTTGTCTGTTGCTGGGAGTGCTGACGGATGTGGACCGGACTATTTTCCACGGAGGAAACATAGAGGATAAATGGTTTTGGCTGCTGCCGTTGCTTTTGCTTATATATATAGGTGTTGTCTATACTTTACGGCGTGTGTTTCGTTCCTGGTTGAATCAAGAGGGTTCTATATTGGGCTTAATAAACTCTAACTTAGCAATTTTGACACTTTTATGCCTGATGACGGTAGGTATAGGAAATACGAATGTGAATTTTCATCATGAACTGGCTGTGGAGCAGGCTATCCGTAATCATCATTATGAAGCTGCACGGATGATAGGAGCAAAGTCTTTGGAAACAACCCGTACATTGACAGTGCTTAGAGCCTATGCTATGTCTTTGGAAGGTACCATGGGGGAGCATTTGTTTGAATACCCTCAATATTATGGTGCGGAAGGGCTTTTGTTTGCGCCTCATTCTCAGGAAACTTTGCGCTTGAATGCCGATAGCTTGTATGCTCATCTTGGTGTAAGACCACATGTTGCAGAAGAGACAGTAGACTTTTTGGCCCGTATCTGTCGTGATGAAATAGGTAGACATACCGCTTTGAATTATTATATGAGTGCATTGCTGCTGGATAAGAAATTGGATAAATTTGTATCGGCGGTTGATATGTATTGTTTCGAGCAAGATACATTGCCGCGTTATTATCGTGAGGCATTGGTGCTTTATAAACGGACTCATCCTGGATATGGAAGAGAAGTTAAAGACACGCTGATGGTGCGGCGTTTGGATGAGTTTCTTAACCGTCAGAAGGAATTTTCATCACCAGTGGAAGAGAAAAACCGTATGCGGCGGGAATATGGTGATACCTATTGGTGGTATTATCGTTATCAATAAGTTATTTTTATATTTTTCGACTCTATATTTTTGCTAAATCATTAGTACTTTCCCATGCTTTTTTACTAATTTTGCAAACTCTTAAAAAGGAAAAACAAAAATAACGATATAGCATGGCAGTAGAATTGAAAGAACTTACCAAAAGAAGCGAGAATTATTCTCAGTGGTATAATGACTTGGTGGTGAAGGCCGATTTGGCTGAACAATCACCTGTGCGTGGATGTATGGTTATCAAGCCTTACGGATACGCCATTTGGGAGAAAATGCAGCGTCAGTTGGACGATATGTTTAAGGAAACCGGTCACGTAAATGCCTATTTCCCGTTGCTTATCCCGAAATCTTACCTTAGCCGTGAAGCTGAGCACGTAGAAGGATTTGCCAAAGAGTGTGCTGTAGTTACTCACTATCGTCTGAAGAATGCAGAGGACGGTTCGGGTGTTATCGTAGATCCGGCTGCCAAACTGGAAGAAGAATTGATTATCCGCCCTACATCTGAAACAATCATTTGGAGTACATATAAGAACTGGATTAATTCCTATCGTGACCTGCCTATCTTGTGCAACCAATGGGCAAATGTTATGCGGTGGGAGATGCGTACCCGATTGTTCCTGCGTACTGCGGAGTTCTTGTGGCAGGAAGGTCATACGGCTCATGCGACCCGCGAGGAAGCAGAAGCGGAAGCACAGAAAATGTTGCATGTGTATGGTGACTTCGCCGAGAAGTATATGGCTGTCCCGGTAATCAAAGGGGTAAAATCGGCTAATGAACGTTTCGCGGGTGCGTTGGATACTTACACCATCGAAGGTTTGATGCAGGATGGAAAGGCATTGCAATGTGGTACTTCTCACTTCTTGGGACAGAATTTTGCGAAAGCGTTCAATGTACAGTTTGTTGACAAAAACAATAAGCTGGATTATGTTTGGGCTACTTCCTGGGGAGTATCTACCCGTTTGATGGGTGCATTGATAATGACTCACTCTGATGATAACGGATTGGTGTTGCCACCACATTTGGCTCCTATTCAGGTAGTTATCGTTCCTATTTATAAGAATGATGAAATGCTGAAGAAGATTGATGCAAAAGTAGAAGGCATTGTCAACAAGTTGAAAGCAATGGGTATTTCTGTGAAATATGATAATGCAGACAATAAGCGTCCGGGATTCAAGTTTGCAGATTACGAACTGAAAGGTGTGCCTGTTCGCTTGGTAATGGGTGGCCGTGATCTTGAAAACAATACAATGGAAGTGATGCGTCGTGATACATTGGAAAAAGAAACTCGTTCTTGCGACGGAATCGAAGAATATGTACAACAATTGTTGGAGGATATTCAGAACAATATTTATCAGAAGGCATTGAACTATCGTAACGAACATATCGTGAAAGTGGATTCATACGATGATTTCAAGGAACAGATAGAGAAAGGTGGCTTTATTCTGGCTCATTGGGATGGAACCCCGGAAACGGAAGACCGGATTAAAGAGGATACCAAGGCAACAATTCGTTGTCTTCCTTTTGATGCTGATGAAGAGAGCCTGACTCCGGGCAAGTGTATGGTAACCGGAAAACCATCTGCTCGCCGTGTTCTCTTTGCGAGAGCATATTAAACTTCGACACATTTATTTTATTTTTAATACATTATGTGGAGTCGGCAGCAGTGAATGCTCCCGACTCTTTTTGTTTTAATGTGATGATTAATATAGAAAATATATCTATAAGTTTTGGTAATCTGACTCTTTTCAGAGGACTTGACCTGCAAGTTCATTACGGAGAAAGTGTATGCATTTGTGGTGGTTCCGGCAGTGGAAAATCTTCATTGCTGAAAGCTGTTTTGGGCTTTGTTCCTTTAAGTGAAGGGACAATAAGGGTGGACGGCACACTGCTGGCACCTAAGACGGCGGATCATATCCGAAAGAAAATAGCATGGATTCCCCAGGAGTTGGCTCTTCCTTCGGAATGGGTCAGTGAAATGGTGCGGATGCCTTTTGAACTGAAGGCAAATCGTGAGGCGGGATTCAGCAAAGAGCGGCTGATGGATTATTTCGTATCATTAGGATTGGAAGAGAAACTTTATGATAAACGGGTAAATGAAGTGTCGGGTGGTCAGCGTCAGCGTATCATGTTGGCAGTGACAGCCTTGCTTGACAAACCTTTACTGGTAGTGGACGAACCGACTTCGGCACTTGATCCGGAATCGTGTTTACGGGTGATTAACTTCTTTAAATCCTTATGCAGTAAAGGAATGACTATATTGTCTGTTTCGCATGACAAACAGTTTGCTGCCGGATGCGACAAGGTATTTACTTTATAATCTGACTGATGGGAACAATTGATATAGACTATGGCAGTTTGGGAGTAGGATTGCTGCTGATGCTTATTCCGGTTTATTTTTTATGGCGTTTCAAGACGGGCTTGCTTAAACCGGTTCTGATAGGCACAGTACGTATGATTATACAGTTGTTTTTGATTGGGGCTTATCTTCGTTTTCTGTTTGAATGGAACAATCCGTTTATTAATTTTTTGTGGGTGATCATCATGGTTGGGGTGGCTGCTGAAACGGCTTTGACGCGTACGCGGTTAAAACGCGGAATTTTGATGATTCCTATTTCTATCGGTTTTTTTGTAACAGTGGTGCTTGTCGGACTTTATTTCCTTGGCTTTGTATTAAAGTTGGATAACATCTTCAGTGCCCAGTATTTTATTCCGGTTTTTGGTATAATCATGGGGAATATGTTGGGAGTGAATGTGATAGGATTAAATACTTACTATGCCGGATTGCGTAGGGAACAGCAACTTTATTATTTTCTGTTGGGGAATGGCGCTACCCGTAATGAGGCGATAGCTCCATTTGTGCGTCAGGCTCTTATTAAAGCGTTCAGTCCGGGCATTGCCAATATGGCAGTAACAGGGCTTGTTGCATTGCCGGGAACTATGATTGGGCAGATATTGGGAGGAAGTTCGCCACATGTGGCTATCAAATATCAGATTATGATTGTAGTTATAACTGTGGTGGCATCTATGCTTTCACTAATGATGACCATTTTTCTGGCTTCACGGAAATCATTCGACAGTTATGGCCGGTTGTTACGAGTTCATAAGGATACCAAACGGAAGTAGGGTCTTTCCTTGCTTTGTATACATTATATATTTCTTTCAATAAAATAGAAAAACATGAATGAGCAAATTTGGAAATATATAGCAGAATTATCAACTCCCGGTTTCTTTGTCACTGCGGATATAATGTATGAAGGAGAGGAATTTCCTGTAGATATTAAAGCATTTATCATTGATAAACTAGCTTTGATAGAAACAGGAATATCAGCCCGCAAATTTACGTTTCATTCGGGCGGATGGCGTATTCATCTTACTTTTTTTCCGACAGACCGTGTTGTTGACGAACGTTATGCTTTGAAAAATAAAATGATAAAGTGGGGAAAGTATAAAAAATAGCTTGGTTGCTTTTTAAATTCAAATGGATTGATTATCTTTGCAATCAAATTTTCGCGAACGAATGAAAATTAAGGAAATAGTAAGTGCCCTTGAAAGGTTCGCGCCTCTGCCTTTGCAAGACGGATTTGATAATGCCGGATTGCAAGTTGGACTGACAGAAGCGGAAGCAACAGGGGCTTTGTTGTGTCTGGACGTTACTGAAGCTGTTGTGGATGAAGCTGTCATGTTGGGATACAACCTGATTATATCACATCATCCACTTATATTTAAAGGTTATAAATCTATTATGGGTCGGGATTACATTGAACGGTGTGTTTTGAAAGCCATTAAAAATGATATTGTCATTTATTCGGCACATACCAATCTGGATAATGCACCCGGAGGTGTCAATTATAAAATAGCTGAAAAGATAGGTCTCAGAAATGTACGCATATTAGACCCGAAAGAAGAATATTTATTGAAGCTTGTAACTTTTGTGCCGGATGCACAGGCTGATAGAGTGAGAAAAGCTTTATTTGAAGCCGGTTGTGGTTGCATAGGTAATTATGATTCATGCAGCTATAATTTGGAAGGTGAGGGGACTTTCCGTGCGCAGAAAGGAGCCAGTCCGTTCTGTGGAGAAATAGGCGAATTGCATAAGGAGTCCGAGGTGCGTATAGAAACGATTCTTCCGGCTTTTAAAAAGGCTATGGCGGTAAAAGCATTATTGGCAACACATCCTTATGAAGAACCGGTTTTTGATTTTTATCCGTTGAAAAATACTTGGACACAAGTAGGTTCGGGGGTGATCGGAGAATTGGAAGAACCTGAAACCGAACTGGATTTCTTGAAACGCATCAAGAAGACGTTCGAAGTGGGCTGTCTGCGACATACTCGTTTATCTGGTCGTTTGATACAGAAAGTAGCGTTATGCGGTGGTGCTGGAGCATTTTTATTGCCTAAAGCGGTAAGTGCCGATGCTGATGTATTTATCACGGGTGAAGTGAAATATCATGATTATTTCAATTACGAGAATAATATTCTGGTAGCTGAAGTAGGTCATTATGAGAGTGAGCAGTATACAAAAGAAATATTTTATTCAATCATGCAGGAGATGTTTCCGGAACTGGAAGTCCAGATAACCCGGGTAAATACAAATCCTATTAAATATTTGTAAGAAAAAACTATGGCTAGAGAAGCAAAGAAAGACCCGAGCGAATTAACAGTGGAAGAAAAGCTGAAGGCTTTGTATCAGTTGCAGACCATGTTGTCTGAAATCGATAAGATTAAGACCCTGAGAGGGGAACTTCCTCTTGAAGTTCAAGACCTTGAAGATGAGGTCGCCGGTTTGAGTACTCGTATCGAGAAAATTAAAGCTGATATCGAGGAACTGAAATCAAACATTGCGACTAAGAAAATTGAAATTGAGACAGCTAAGACTTCTGTTGAAAAATATAAAGCTCAGCAGGATAATGTGCGTAATAATCGCGAATATGATGTGTTGACAAAGGAAATTGAATTCCAGTCATTGGAAATCGAGCTTTGCGAGAAACGCATAAAGGAATATATTGCAGCGGAAAAAGCAAAGAGCGAGGAGATAGAGCACAGTAATCAAGACTTGGATGAAAGAAAGAAGGACTTGGAAGCGAAGAAATCCGAATTGGAAGAAATTGTTTCTGAAACCAAGCAGGAAGAAGAAAAGCTGAGAGAGAAAGCAAAAGTATTGGAAACAACTATCGAACCGCGTCTGTTGCAGGCGTTTAAACGTATCCGTAAAAATTCTCGAAATGGATTGGGAATTGTGTATGTTCAGCGTGATGCATGTGGTGGTTGTTTTAACAAGATTCCGCCCCAGAAACAGCTTGATATCCGTATGCGTAAGAAAATTATCGTATGTGAATATTGTGGTCGTATCATGATTGACCCTGAATTGGCAGGTGTGATTGCTGAACAGCACTTGGAAACTGTCAAGAGATAATATCGCCTGAAGCAGTATCTTTTTCTTTGTGGAAAAAGAATTTCATCACATTCTGAGCAAGATCTTGTAAGGAGATGTTGCTTAGAATGTTTTTTATATATCTACAGTTCTGAATAGTGGGGAATCTCTGGTAGAAAAAGATATGTTTTTGTATTGTAATCAATATGGCAGCAGTAATGATTCAATCCGTTGCTGACAATCAGATAATCAACTTTCAGAACCATGTTATACCTGGTTATCTGATCAAATACTGTTTGTGTGATTTCTATATGTGGAGCTTTGTACTCCACAATCAGTTTGGCACTTAGATCTTTGTTGTAGAGCACAGTATCACAACGTTTTTTTGTTCCGTTTAAGTCTAGTTGTATTTCGTTGGCCAGTAATCCCTTCGGATATCCTTTATAATCCGTCAGGTAATGAACAAAATGTTGTCTTACCCATTCTTCCGGAGTAAGGGCGACATATCTCTTGCGGAGCATATCGAAAATAACATTTTTTCCATTTCGCTCCGCGATTTTAATTTCGTAGGATGGTAAGTTTAATGATAACATTTAGTAAATTTGCATAAGTGTAACTCGGTAATAACCGATGCAAAAATACAAAAGATTATGAAAACAAAAGAGGAAATTGTAGCAAACTGGCTTCCCCGCTACACAAAAAGAAGCTTGAATGATTTCGGAGAATACATCCTTCTGACCAATTTCAATAAATATGTGGAACTTTTTGCCGACAAATTTAATGTGCCGGTACTAGGACGTGATGCCAATATGACTTCGGCACATGCGGAAGGAATCACTATTATTAATTTTGGCATGGGAAGTCCCAATGCTGCTATCATTATGGATTTGCTAGGGGCCATCCAGCCTAAAGCATGTTTGTTTTTAGGTAAATGTGGGGGCATAGATAGGAAAAATAAGTTGGGAGATCTGATTCTGCCCATTGCAGCTATTCGTGGAGAAGGAACATCCAATGATTATTATCCGCCTGAGGTACCTGCGTTACCTGCATTTATGTTGCAGCGTGCCGTCTCGTCGGCTATCCGCGACCATGCCCGCGATTATTGGACCGGAACGGTATATACTACCAACCGCCGTATATGGGAGCATGATGAGGGGTTTAAAAAGTATCTCCTTAAAACGCGTGCCATGTGTGTGGATATGGAAACGGCTACGCTGTTTACTACCGGTTTTTACAATCATATTCCTACTGGAGCATTACTTCTGGTATCCGACCAGCCGATGATTCCTGAAGGGGTGAAGACGGAGAAAAGCGACAGTATTGTAACGCAGCAATATGTAGAGGAGCATGTGGAGATTGGTATTGCTTCATTACAAATGATTATTGAGGAAAAGAAAACAGTCAAGCACTTAAAATTTGACTGGTAATTTTACTGTGTATGGCAAAAGAAACAACATACGAAGAAATAGCCCGTGAACTGAAAAACCGTATCTATAAGCCTGTTTATTATCTAATGGGTGAAGAATCTTATTATATAGATCGGATATCTGAGTATATAGCACAAACGGTGTTAAATGAAAATGAAAAAGAATTCAATCAGACTATTGTCTATGGGGCTGATACAGATATCGCGACTGTTATCAATGCAGCCAAGCGTTATCCCATGATGTCCAAATATCAAGTTGTAATAGTAAAAGAAGCTCAGAATATAAAGAATATTGAAGAGCTTGCTTATTATCTCCAGAAACCTTTGGATTCTACAATTCTGGTGTTATGCCATAAACATGGTACATTGGATAGAAGAAAAAAATTGGCAGCTGAAATAGAGAAAGTAGGTGTCCTTTTCGAATCGAAAAAGATTAAGGATGCTCAGCTTCCTGGCTTTATATCTTCTTACTTGAAACGTCGTTCAGTAGAAATAGAGCCTAAGGCTTCAGAAATGATGGCGGAATTTGTTGGAGCAGATTTAAGCCGTATGGCCGGAGAGTTGGAAAAATTAATTATCACGCTTCCAAGAGAGCAAAAGCGGATTACTCCTGAACAAATAGAACGTAACATTGGCATAAGTAAGGATTATAATAATTTTGAACTTAGGAATGCTTTGGTGGCAAAGGATGTTTTCAAGGCTAATCAGATAATAAAATATTTTGAGGAGAACCCCAAAACAAATCCTTTGCAAATGACCTTGTCTGTGTTATTCAATTTCTTCTCTAATTTGATGCTTGCATATTATGCTCCTGATAAGTCAGAGCAGGGTATAGCCAATCAGCTGGGGCTTAAATCACCATGGCAATCTAAAGACTATATGGCTGCTATGAGAAAATATAGCGGAGTAAAGGTGATGCAAATTATTGGTGAGATTCGTTACTGTGATGCAAAATCAAAAGGAGTGGGTAATCCATCTTTGGAGGATGGAGATTTGCTGCGAGAACTTGTATACAAAATTCTTCATTAACTAACGAGGTCAAACAAGATTCCGCTATCCCGATGCTTTTGTTTTTTTAAGTGTCGGGATTCTTTTTATCCTTTCTCTTAGCAGAAATCCTGTTGATGACTCAATTGAGAATAATATTTTACATTCATACTTTTATTATTACCTCATTTAATGCTACAGTTATGTTTTTGTTCTCTATTTTTCTAGATGATGAGAGATGGATGATGAGAAAAATAGTATTAACTTGCTTATTCCTAGATTGATAGACCATTTTTCGCCTTCTTAGAATCGCGTATTTTAAAGGGAATGTCTGTTTGTACATGAATAATGGCAGTATTTAGCCTTTTCGGAGTAAAATGAATAAGAAGAATGGAAAGAATGCAGATGAAGCAAGTAAACAGCGACAATTTATTTTTTGCAAATTCATACGTTAGTTTAAATTTTGAATCCATACTTTGTCCTCTTATCGTGCATTCTATGATTCTCATTATCTATGAATCCCATAAAGCGAAAATGGGCTAAAACTTGGATGGGGAGTTCTTGTCTTTACCATGAAAAATACATTGATACTTGTAAAATAGGAAAACAAAATATTCATAGGATCAAGCTGGAGCGTAAAACAGAGAAAATTCACTTTTAGAAATAATTATAATTTAATTTTGTAATCTTACATCTGTAAACTTTCCTAATATAGGAGATATTATAAGCTTTGCAGGTTTAACAATGTAAATAATACAAATATAAACAAGGTAGTAGTCAAGAGTGAAGATTACATATATAAATGTATATGAATAATTATTTATCTCTTATTTTATTACGATAATATGCTTGAAACCAGTGTTTTATATCTTGTCGATAAAGTGGTTAATAACTTGTATGCATTTTATTTGCTTATATAATCATATTTATTTGTAAATATATCATTTTTGTTGTGTATATATTATAGATAATCAGTATTTTATATAGTCATGCATAAAGTGATAATTATAGTATTTTTAGGAGCGGTTTACGTGTGTAAATCTTAATTTATTTCCAATAATATACTCATACTTTACTTTTGTAAGATATACATTTCCATATTGTAAATTTGCATTTATGAATTATATTAATTACTTTTGTATCTGTAAATTTTGCCTTATACTTTTGTAAATGAAGGAAAGAATCGCTCAAATAATCCAGAAAGAAGATATGACTGCAGCTCAATTTGCAGAGAAGATTGGAATTTCACCTTCCTCTCTTTCCCATATTCTTAGTGGTAGGAATAATCCTAGCTTGGAAGTCGTCATGAAAATACACAAAGCGTGTGACTATATCAGTTTAGACTGGTTACTCTATGGTGAAGGACAAATGGAAACGGATGTTGATTCAGACAATAACATTCATTATACGCCTTCTTTGTTTGATGAGAATTCATTATTTACGCCCGAACGTCCAGTTTCTCCGGAATATCGCAAGGAAAATGAGGTTAAAACACCACTTTATTCTCCTAAAGAGATTGTGCGTGAGGAAATTAAGTATGTGGAAATACCTGCCAAAAAAATCACTGAAATAAGAATATTCTTTGATAATGGGACTTATGAAACGTTCAAGCCTGAAAATTAGGGTGGGAATCCACTAAAATGCCGGTTAGCAGAATAAGATTTGGGTAAATTCGTGTATCTTTGCATAGAAAATGAATTTACCCAATTTTATTTCATGAAAAAATATATTTTAGACCTTGTGGTTACACAGAACATAAAATTGCATGCCAATTATGTTCTGATAAAATTGACTCATGCCAACCCATTGCCCGAGATGCTGCCGGGTCAGTTTGCTGAGATACGTATTGACGGTTCCAATACAACTTTTCTCCGCCGTCCTATTTCTATTAATTATGTGGATAAAACAACCAATGAAGTTTGGTTCCTGGTGCAATTAGTTGGCGATGGCACTCGCAAACTAGCCACTGTGAAACAAGGAGATATTGTTAATGTGGTGATGCCTCTCGGCAATGGATTTACAATGCCCCGGAATGTGACAAAGGTAAAGCCGCTACTGGTTGGCGGTGGTGTGGGTACCGCCCCGATGTTGATGCTCGGTGCTGAGTTAGTGAAAATGGGATGTACGCCTGCTTTCCTGCTAGGCGCACGTTCATCCAAAGATCTGTTGCAGCTGGAGTATTTTGAGAAATTAGGTAAGGTGTATACAACAACTGAAGATGGAAGTATGGGCGAGAAAGGCTATGTGACACAGCATAGCATCTTGCATACAGATCGGTTTGATATGATATACACCTGTGGTCCAAAACCCATGATGATTTCGGTAGCTAAATACGCCAAAGTTCATGGAATAGAATGTGAGGTTTCACTGGAAAATAGGATGGCTTGTGGTGTCGGTGCATGCTTATGCTGTGTGGAGAACACGGACGAAGGGCATTTGTGTGTTTGTAAAGAGGGTCCTGTATTTAATATAAAGAAACTATTATGGCAGATTTAAGTGTAAATATCGGCGATTTAAAGCTTTGTAACCCGGTTATGACAGCATCGGGTACCTTTGGATACGGAAAAGAATTTGAGGACTTTGTAGACCTCGAAAAAATTGGTGGCATCATTGTAAAAGGGACTACCCTTCATCATCGTGAGGGTAATCCTTACCCACGTATGGCAGAGACCCCTATGGGGATGCTTAATGCGGTAGGGTTACAGAATAAAGGGGTAGATTATTTTGTTGAACATATCTATCCACAGATAAGGGATATCCATACTAATATGATCGTTAATGTATCCGGATCTGCTGTAGAGGATTATGTGAAGACTGCCGAAATCATCAATGATCTGGATAATATTCCCGCTATAGAATTGAATATCTCATGCCCTAATGTAAAGCAGGGCGGTATGGCCTTCGGGGTTTCCGCATGCGGGTGTTCCGAGGTTGTAAAAGCTGTACGTAATGTGTATAAAAAGACGCTGATCGTAAAATTATCTCCCAATGTGACAGACATCACAGAAATAGCACGTGCGGCCGAGGCTTCCGGTGCGGACAGTGTATCTCTGATCAATACCCTGCTGGGGATGGCTGTCGATGCTGAAAAGCGTCGGCCTGTACTTTCCACTATTACCGGCGGCATGAGTGGTGCAGCTGTGAAACCAATCGCATTGCGTATGGTATGGCAAGTCGCTAAAGCAGTAAATATTCCTGTCATTGGACTAGGGGGGATCATGGGCTGGAAGGATGCTGTGGAGTTTATGTTGGCAGGTGCCACCGCAATACAGATAGGTACTGCCAACTTCATAGACCCAGCTATTACTGTCAAAGTTTCAGAAGGAATAAATGACTATTTGGAACGTCATGGATATACATCTGTAAAAGATATAATAGGCGCTTTAGAAATCTGAAAATTTTATCTTTTAAATTATAGCCCTGCGAGAGTGTAGATGAATAAATTGAAGCATTTCTTGCAGGGCCTTTTTTATAACCTTCTCTAGATAGAACGAGTATAAAAATGGTTGTTGTTACAACTTATTGCATGGGTATAAAATGATAACTTCAATTATTTTTTTTCGATGAAATGGCTTGTTTTTGAAAAAATGGAGTAGAAAAACACTTGAAAAAGCTTTATCAATATATAAGGAAAAGGAAGATGGACTTAGGTTATATTAAAGAGAGAACATCTTTTCAGGTATGATATAAACAAAAGCAAAGAGGTAAAAGCCATGTTCATCATAAGGCTTTTATCTCTTTATTTTTTATATATATTTTTTATTTTAGCAAATCGGGTCTTAGCCGCTGTGTTCTTTCTAATGACTGCTGAAGCTCCCATTCTTTAATCTTTGCCTCGTGTCCGGATAACAACACATCGGGAACTTGCCATCCTTTGTATTCTGCAGGACGGGTATATACAGGAGCTGCTAACAGATTATCTTGAAAAGAATCGGACAATGCCGATTGTTCGTCAGAAATGACCCCGGGAATAATACGAACTACGGCATCGGCGATAACGGCGGCAGCCAACTCCCCACCTGTCAAAACATAGTCACCGATACTGATTTCTTTCGTAATGAAATGTTCACGTATTCTATAGTCTATACCCTTAAAATGACCACATAGAATAATTAAATTCTTTGCGAGTGAAAGTGAGTTGGCCATCGGCTGGTTAAACTGTTCTCCATCTGGAGATGTAAATATAATTTCATCGTACTCGCGTTCTGCTTTCAAAGCTGAGATGCATCGGTCTATTGGTTCAATCTTCATCACCATACCGGCAAATCCACCGAAGGGATAATCATCTACTTTGCGATAACGGTCGTATGCATAATCGCGTAAATTATGTATATGTATTTCTGCAATTCCTTTTTTCTGCGCACGGCTCATGATAGAGCAGTTGAAGAAGCTTTCCAGCATCTCGGGTAAAACGGTAATGATGTCTATTCTCATATTCGGTTATTTTTTGCAAAAGTAGCAAATTCCTCTTTGCCGGAAGGTGTTTTTCATTCAAAAAATAGCTATTTTTGCGGGAAAACTACCTTTATATATATGACAGAAATAGAAAGAATAGACCAATTGCGCGAGGAGCTTCATCGACATAACTATAATTATTATGTATTGAATGCGCCTGAGATTACAGACCAGGAGTTTGACAAGCTGATGCGTGAACTTCAGGATCTGGAAGAAAAACATCCGGAACATAGAGATGAGAACTCGCCCAGTATGCGTGTGGGAAGTGATATAAACAAAAACTTCATGCAGGTGGTACATAAATATCCCATGCTTTCATTGACTAACACCTATTCGGAAACGGAAGTAACCGAGTTTTATGACAGGGTAAAGAAGTCCTTGAACGAAGATTTTGAGATTTGTTGTGAAATGAAATACGATGGTACTTCTATTTCGCTGACTTACGAGAACGGGAAATTGTTGCGTGCTGTGACGCGTGGTGATGGCGTGCAAGGAGATGATGTGACAGGCAATGTGAAGACCATCCGCAGTATCCCTTTGGTGTTGCATGGAAAGGGGTATCCTGAAGCATTTGAAATTCGTGGGGAGATTTTGATGCCTTGGGTGGTGTTTGAGGAATTGAACAAAGAACGAGAAGCCCGCGAAGAACCGTTGTTCGCTAATCCCCGCAACGCAGCTTCGGGAACATTGAAGTTGCAGAATTCTGCCATTGTGGCATCCCGCAAGCTGGATGCATACCTTTATTATTTGCTTGGAGATAATTTGCCGTGCGACGGTCATTATGAAAATTTGAAAGAAGCGGAGAAATGGGGATTTAAAATTTCTGATCTTACTCGCAAATGCAAAACATTGCAGGAAGTATTTGATTTCATCAAATACTGGGATGTGGAGCGTAAGAATCTGCCTGTAGCTACGGACGGAATAGTACTGAAAGTGAATTCTTTGCGACAGCAGCGTAATTTGGGTTTTACGGCAAAATCACCCCGATGGGCCATTGCATACAAGTTTCAGGCCGAACAGGCACTTACCCGTTTGAACAAGGTGACCTATCAAGTGGGAAGAACAGGTGCTGTGACTCCGGTGGCCAATCTGGATCCCGTACAGCTATCCGGAACCGTGGTAAAGCGTGCTTCGCTCCATAATGCAGACATCATAGAAGGGCTGGATTTGCATATCGGCGATATGGTTTATGTAGAAAAAGGGGGCGAGATTATTCCAAAAATTGTAGGTGTGGACAAGAACGCCCGTATTATGATAGGTGATAAAGTAAAGTTTATTACTTATTGCCCCGAGTGTGGCAGTAAATTGGTGCGCTATGAAGGTGAAGCTGCTTATTATTGTACCAATGATGCCGCTTGCCCCCCACAGATCAAGGGAAAAATAGAACATTTTATCAGCCGTAGGGCTATGGATATTGATGGACTCGGTCCGGAAACGGTAGATCAGTTTTACCAGGAAGGATTGATACGTGATGTTGCCGATCTGTATACTTTAAAAACATCGGATATCATCAACCTGGAACGTATGGGAGAAAAATCCGCTGAGAATATAATAAAAGGTATAGAGCAGTCCAAAGAAGTGCCGTTTGAAAGGGTGCTCTTTGCATTGGGTATCCGTTTTGTGGGTGAAACTGTGGCGAAGAAGGTGGCGAAATCCTTTAAGTCGATGGATGCTTTGGCAGACGCGAGTTTAGATGATTTGATTCATGTCGATGAAATCGGAGAAAAAATAGCACAGAGTATCTTGTTGTACTTTGCTAATCCGAAGAATCGTGACATTATAGAGCGTCTTCGTGTGGCGGGTGTGAGATTGGAAGCTGATGAGGAGGATACTTCGGGACACACTGACAAATTGGCAGGGAAATCTATTGTGATTAGTGGGGTTTTCGCCCATCATTCGCGTGACGAATATAAGGAGTTAATTGAAAAGCATGGTGGTAAGAATGTGGGAAGTATTTCGTCCAAGACCAGCTTTGTTTTGGCGGGTGACAATATGGGACCCAGTAAACTGGAGCAAGCGCAGAAACTGGGTGTGACCATTGTGAGCGAAGAAGAGTTTCTGCAAATGATAGAGTGACTTTTTAGCGAGTATAAACTAAAAATAGTGTGATTTTTATCGCTAAAAGAGAAAATATTCGTACTTTTGTAGGCTATTAAATAAGAATTTATAATTCATTTATGATACAGACAAGATTAAAAGGCATGGGAGTAGCGTTGATTACTCCTTTCAAGGAAGATGACAGCGTTGATTATGATGCGTTACTTCGTCTGGTTGATTACCAGCTTCAAAATGGAACAGATTTTTTGTGCGTGTTGGGAACCACGGCTGAAACCCCGACTTTGACTAAAGAAGAAAAAGACAAGATAAAATGTTTGATAATCGAAAGAGTGAATGGACGTATCCCTATTCTGCTGGGAGTTAGCAGCAACTGTACCCGTGCTGTTGTGGAAACGCTGAAAAATGATGATATGACAGGAGTTGATGCCGTACTTGTTGCTGTACCTTATTATAACAAACCTTCCCAGGAAGGTATTTACCAACACTATAAAGCGATTGCTGAAGCGACGGATCTTCCTGTGGTTCTTTATAATGTACCGGGACGTACCGGTGTGAACATGACTGCTGAGACCACCTTGCGTCTGGCACGCGATTTCAAGAATATTATCGCTATCAAGGAGGCATCGGGTAATATTACTCAGATGGATGATATCATCAAGAATAAACCGGCTAATTTTGATGTGATTTCGGGTGATGATGGTATTACATTTCCTTTGATTACTTTGGGTGCTGTAGGGGTTATCTCGGTTATCGGTAATGCATTTCCGCGTGAATTCAGTCGTATGACTCGTTTGGCATTACAGGGTGATTTTGCAAATGCATTGACTATTCATCATAGGTTTACGGAATTATTCAGCCTGTTGTTCGTAGATGGTAATCCTGCCGGGGTGAAGGCTATGTTGAATGTAATGGGGCTGATTGAAAATAAATTACGTTTGCCGCTTGTACCGACTCGTATCACAACATTTGAAAAGATGCGTGCTATTTTGGATGAATTGAAAATTAAATGCTGATAAAGGAATTTTTTTAATTAGATAAGACTGGTGTTTCGTCATTAAAAACACCAGTCTTTTTTTTATGCCTGTCTGTTCGTTCTTTGATATATTATACCTGTAAGATTCTATATCTTTCACGCGTAACATTACTAATCTTTCACCTGATACATTAGTAACGTGTTACCCGACACGTTACTAACCTGTCGGTCTGTATGTTAGTAACCTTTGAAACGCCTTGTTTTTTAAAAAAGAACAAGCGCTTGTTTAAAGATGAACTGTTCTTTTCAGGTGTGTGAGAAGTTGTGTTGGTCGTCATTGTTTCGTTGGAGAAGGTGTAGGCGTGATTGAGGATAATTTCAATGCTTCCAAGAAGCGTTCCCAAGTTCTTCTAAACCATAATGCTTCTTTTTTATATGCTGCAAAGATATAAGAACGGAAAAATGGTAGACCTGTAGAAGCGCGGAGGTGCTTAACAGGGGATTTTCCCCCAAGAATTACAACTGAGCCATTTAAATTTAAAAAAAGAGAGAAAATACAAGAAAAGACCATCAGAAAAGATGGCCTTCTTTGTGATCGCGACAGGATTCAAACCTGTAACCGGCTGATCCGTAGTCAGCTACTCTATTCAGTTGAGCTACGCGACCATTGTTTAATATTTTTAGTAGTGACCGCGACAGGATTCAAACCTGTAACCGGCTGATCCGTAGTCAGCTACTCTATTCAGTTGAGCTACGCGGCCATTGCAAAACTAATCGAACTTCTTTTGGTAGTGACCGCGACAGGATTCAAACCTGTAACCGGCTGATCCGTAGTCAGCTACTCTATTCAGTTGAGCTACGCGGCCATTATTTATTGTTCTTTTGTTTTAACGGGTGCAAAGATACGGACTTTTTTTGAAAATGCAAGCGTTTTACTAAAACTTTTTTCTAAAAATTATTCGATGAAACGGGAGTTAAACAACTGCCAGCCCAGTGTTAAACCTACATTCCAATCGTTAGACGGTGAACTATAGTGGTTTACATAAGCACTGATAGAACCGAACGATAATTGAAAAACTAATGAGATTTCTCCAAGATATTCGAATTTTGTGAAAGCTTTCCCGTAATATGCTTGTCCATATTCATCTTTCTTGATAGGAAAGATGGGTACAAATCCATAAAATTCTCCGCGTAATTGAAAAGACTCGCTTAACTGGTAGATGGGCATGGCGCCGACTCCGGCATATTGATTAGCACGGAAAGCCTCATTATAGGTTACTTTGCTATGGGCTGTCGGAGTGAATTCTCCTGCCTGCATTAATGTAGCCGTATAATTATTGGAGAAATTTCGGGATGAGTAATACGCCTCTAGATACGCTCCCAAGGTAAACTTAGGACTTACCTTATGGTATGTTTCGTTCTGATATGAAACTTGAAGCCAGGATTGTACCTTTTTATAAGGTTCCGGTGTGTCTTTAGTCACTTTGGATGCACCTGATCTGAAATGTTCTGTGCCGGTGAAAATTTGTGCAGCCATTTTTTCACGACTTCCTTGTGTGGCAAACTGGCGGGCATTCAAGGTGCTTCCTTCCAATACGATAGAGCCTCCGAAGATAGAATAAGTGCTTTTATCATGTTTTGTCTCGCTGAAGTCGATGATATTGGTTTGGAAGTACCTGTCTTCCATACGGGCTATACCTACACCGAATTCAGCTTTCTTACGGCTTAGAAACGGTAATGACACCTTCAATTTTACAAACTCTTCTCTTTTCTTGTTGAAAGCCGGATTGTCTTTATTGGAAAAGAATTTGGCTTCTTTGAAATAATCGAAGGTAGAGATCGAGGCTATGAATTTATAAGATGTAGGCAGCTTGGTTGGAAAATCAATTCGTGCTGCAAGTTGCACATTATTGTAGACCCGACCTAACTGTCCGTCAAAATTAAATTCTTTTGAATAATAGTTCAAGTTTTGATAGGAAGCACCAAAATAGACTTGATTGGAGCCACTGGAAGACACGTTTCCACCGACACGAACGGAGAGATTGGCCTCCATTTTGACTTGGAGGTTCAAGTCGTAGGTTTGGTCTTTCTCATTATAAACGGCATGAGGAATGATTTCGGATATAATATTATCGGACAACAAACGGAAATATGCTCGTTTGATATCCTCCATAGTGAAAACATCGAAGTCGTTTTCATGGAACTCTTTTTGTATATATTGCTTTTGTCGTTCGTTGGCACCAGTTATATTTACTCTTTTGAAACGGAAATCCGGTAAATTGCTCTTATAGGCCAGTCGTTTAACTTTCACTTGTTCGGGGGTGATTCTTCGATGAATTCGGCTTTTTATGGAGTCCATCATTTCTATGGCACGTTTATAACCAATGTCATGCAACTCGTCAAAGCGCTGGAAGTCCATTAAATTGACATCATCATATTTAAAAGTCATGAGGATGCCGAGGGAATCGGGTAAAGAGTAATCTGTCTTTTGCATAATCATATTTTCCAGTTGCCCCATAATGTCACCTTCCTTGGGTTTGCCCGGATTGGCGGATACGGCACTTCCTATAATGATATCCGGATGGAAGGTGTCACGCATTACATTCACTGGAAAATTATTGTAAATGCCACCGTCGTATGCCAGTATCGAGTCTATTTCGATAGGCTTGAACATGGCAGGAAAACTCATGGAGGCACGTACGGCATCTCCCAGATCTCCTTTTTTCAATATCAGTGGTCTTTTATTGTACACATCCGAAGCTATACAGCGGAAGGGAATATACAGGCTGTCAAAATTGGCCTTGCTTGCAGCTGTTGCCTGACCGAATAATTGCAGAAATACAATATTCATCTGAATGGGATCTACAATGCTGGTAGGCAAAAACTGAGGTTTGACATTCTTCAGCGAGTCTTTCAGGGAGATACGGATGTTGATAAATTCGGGTGTTGGAGGATTTTTCTTGAAATAATAGATGTATTTCTCTTCCACATTACCTGAATACCAGCGTTTGAAGTCATCGGATTTGAGTAAAGCCTCCATTTCATCGGGAGAATAGCCCATAGCATAAAGTGAACCGACAATGGCTCCCATGGATGTGCCTGCAATATAATCTATGGGGATACCGTTTTCTTCTAATGCGCGGATAATGCCGATATGGGTTAGGCCTTTGGCACCTCCTCCGCTCAGTACCAGTCCCACTTTCTGTGCATGGATGGGAGGAAGCAGTAAAAAGAGAAGAAAAAGTATATATAGATAATGTTTCATGGATGTCGAATCTTTGTATGTGTTGCTCCAAATATAGAAAGAAATCTTCGTTTCCAATCGTTTTTTAGAATAAAAAAGCGCCGGAAATGAACTTCCCGACGCTTTTGATAGCAAAATGTGATAGATTTGTTAAATCAGTTCGATACTGCGTTTTACAAAGTTTGTCAAAGCTTCGCCTTTCAACATATTATTTTGTAACAGAGCAAGGTCAATCAATTGGCGGATTACTTTGTTACCACCTGCGTATTCACCTAAAACAGCTTCTTTCTTGGTCTTTTCATCGGCCAACTTTTTCTCAACATCACTTAATTCATCTTTTTCTGCTTGAGGTATTTCATCGGCTTTTTTACCTTCCTGTGCTTTGTGAAGTTCGTCGTGACGTTTATTCAGACTGGTCATTTCAGTTTCGATAGGTTCAAGAGCAGCTTTACAAGAGTTGTCCGCATCATTCAAAACTTGTTTCACCAGTTTGTGGTCGACATTCAGAACCAAGTTAAACATATCCGGCATTTCTCCATAAAAACTCATACCTGCCTGGATATTGGCCATTTCTTTCATACGGCGCATATATTCGCTTTGGGTAATCATGATAGGAGTTCCTGTCTCGCCTAAAGATTGTGTTTCTACATTGAACTCCACTTTCTTCATCTGTGGCAACTGACTGCGGAATATGGAAGATAGAATATCGCGTTGGCCGGCTTCCAGACTGGCATCTTTGCGCTCTTCTTTAGCAATCAGGCGGTCAATTACATCACTGTCCACACGGGTGAAGCGGCTCTTTTCAAATTTTTGCTCGAGCATACTTACCATAGCTACATCCAGCTGACCATCCATTAACAATACGTTGTAGCCTTTGTTCTTGGCCGCATCAATGTAGCTGTATTGTTCGTCTGCATGGGTAGCATACAGATAAATCAAGTTGCCGTCCTTATCTGTTTGATTATCTTTGATCAAGCTTTGGTATTCTTCATAAGTATAATATTTGTCATCTGTGTCTTTCAGCAGAGCAAATTTATTAGCCTTTTCGTAGAACTCTTCTTGGGTTAACATGCCGTAGTTGATGAAAATTTTCAAATCATCCCATTTCTCCTCGAATTCTTTGCGGTCATTCTTAAAAATGGCTTGCAGGCGGTCTGATACTTTCTTAGAAATATAAGTGGAGATTTTCTTCACGTTGGAATCGCTCTGCAAGTAAGAACGGGATACGTTCAACGGGATGTCTGGTGAGTCAATCACTCCGTGTAACAGGGTCAGGAAGTCTGGAACAATACCTTCTACCGAGTCGGTGACATAGACCTGGTTACAGTAAAGTTGGATTTTGTTTTTTTGTAATTCAATGTTGCTCTTTACTTTCGGAAAGTACAGAATACCTGTCAGATTGAACGGATAATCCACATTCAGATGGATCCAGAACAAAGGTTCGTCTGCCATGGGATATAATTCCCGATAGAATTTCTTATAATCTTCGTCTTTCAGTTCTACCGGTTTGCGTGTCCATAAAGGATAGGTTTCGTTGATTACATTGTCTTCATTTGTTTCAACCTGCTTTCCATCTTTCCATTCTTTCTTTTTGCCGAATGCAATGGGGATAGGAAGGAAGCGGCAATATTTAGTCAGCAATGAAGAAATACGTGTTTCTTCCAGAAATTCTTTGCAGTCATCATCTATATAAAGGATAATATCCGATCCGCGGCTTTCTTTTTCAACATTTTCGATAGTAAACTCAGGGCTTCCGTCGCAAGTCCATTTCACAGCTTGTGCTCCTTCTTGGTGGGATTTTGTGATGATTTCCACTTTTTTGGCTACCATGAAGGCAGAATAGAATCCCAGACCAAAGTGTCCGATGATGGCATTGGCATCATCTTTATATTTTTCAAGGAAGTCGTTAGCGCCTGAAAAAGCTATCTGATTGATATATTTGTCGATCTCTTCGGCTGTAAGTCCGATACCCCGGTCGGAAATGGTGATGGTATCTTTTCCTAAACTTACTTTAATAGTAAGATCTCCCATCTCTCCTTTGAATTCACCTTTAGATGCAAGGGTTTTCAGTTTCTGTGTGGCATCTACTGCATTAGAAACTAATTCACGGAGGAATATTTCATGATCACTGTATAAGAACTTTTTGATGATGGGGAAAATGTTCTCAGTGGTTACCCCAATATTTCCTTTTTGCATACTATTTATGGTTTTAAGTTATTATGTTATATATACGTTTGAATCGTCTTTTTGTTGGATGATGGGCAAAAAAAATGCCAGATACAATGATATCTGACATTTTGTCTGTTATTTTTTGAAGAACTTTGGACTCTTTACTTTTCCACAGTCATGACAATGATGTCTTTTTCTTTGTCATAGCTTACCTTGATCGTGTCACCAGCCGCCATTTCTGATCCAAGTATCAGCTCGGAGATTCCATCCTCCAAATTGTTTTGGATGGCACGTTTTAATGGGCGTGCTCCGAACTGTACATCGTAACCTTTGGTGGCTACAAACTTTTTGGCATCTTCGTCGATAACAAGCTTATAACCAATGTGTTCCACACGACTGTAAAGACCATTAAGTTCGATATCGATAATCCGAGTCAGTGCATTCAGGTCGAGTTGGTCGAAAGTTATTATTTCGTCCAGACGATTGATGAATTCGGGCGCAAAAGACTTATTCAAAGCTTTTGTAATCACGCTGCGCGAGTATTCTTTGTCATCTGTACGGATTTGGGCGGCAAATCCGATTCCTTTTCCGAATTCTTTAAGTTGGCGGGTTCCAATATTGGATGTCATGATAACTATGGTATTTTTAAAGTCTACAGTTCTGCCATAACTGTCAGTCAACCGACCTTCATCCATCACTTGCAACAGTATGTTGAATACATCGGGATGCGCTTTTTCAATTTCATCCAATAAAACGATGGAGTAGGGTTTACGTCTTACTTTCTCCGTCAGCTGTCCGCCTTCTTCATAACCTACATATCCAGGAGGTGCTCCTACCAGACGGGATACGGTGAATTTTTCCATATATTCACTCATGTCAATGCGGATAAGTGCATCTGCCGAACCGAACATTAGTTTCGCTAACTCCTTAGCCAGATGAGTCTTGCCGACACCTGTCGGACCTAGAAACATGAATGTACCAATCGGTTTATTAGGATCTTTCAGACCTACACGGCTTCTTTGAATAGCTTTTACCAGTGTGGCGATTGCTTTGTCTTGACCGATAACTTTAGAAAGCAGATCGTCTTTCATTCCTAATAATTTCATTCCTTCAGCCTGTGCCATTCTTTGCACAGGTACGCCTGACATCATGGAAACGACTTCGGCTATTTGTTCGTCATCTACCGTTTCCCGATTTTCCTTCAGGCTTTTTTCCCATTCTTCCTTCAGAGTATCAAGCTGGTTCGTATATTCTTTCTCTTTGTCACGATAACTGGCGGCTAGTTCGAAATTTTGTAACCTGACAGCTTCATTTTTAAGAGATTTCATCTCATCAATCAGTTTTTCCTGTTCTTCAATTTCTTTGGGAGCAGTGATATTAGTAAGATGTACGCGCGAACCGGCTTCATCTAAAGCATCTATCGCTTTATCAGGGAAGTTACGGTCTGTGATATATTGGTCTGTCAGTTTTACACAGGCTTCAAGGGCCGCATCTGTATAGTTCACATTATGATGATCCTCGTATTTATCTTTGATATTTTTCAAAATCTGAAGTGTTTCTTCTGCAGTTGTTGGTTCTACAATAACCTTTTGGAACCGGCGTTCCAATGCACCGTCTTTTTCAATATTTTGGCGGTATTCGTCCAATGTCGTCGCTCCGATGCATTGAATCTCACCTCTGGCCAATGCAGGTTTCAACATATTGGCTGCATCCATTGAGCCTGCTGCAGAACCTGCTCCCACAATAGTGTGGATTTCATCGATGAAAAGAATGATGTTAGGATTCTTCTTCAACTCGTTCAAAATGGAACGAATACGTTCCTCGAATTGTCCACGATATTTAGTGCCTGCGACAACGGCAGTCATATCAAGAGCTATCACGCGTTTATCAAATAAAATACGTGATACTTTCTTTTCCACAATCCGTAATGCAAGTCCCTCAACAATGGCAGATTTGCCGACTCCCGGTTCGCCAATCAAAATAGGGTTGTTCTTCTTGCGGCGGCTCAATATTTGTGCCAGTCGCTCTATTTCCTTCACCCGGCCAACTACAGGATCCAGTTTTCCTTCTTCGGCAGCTCTTGTCATATCTGTGCCAAAATTGTCGAGTACAGGAGTGTCATTAGCTGGCTTTTTTTGTGCCGGACGTGCCTGTTGTTGTGCTGCATTTGATTTATTGCTACTTGGATTCTGACGTATATCTTCGTCTTCATCCTCGTCCTCACTGAACCCCAGACCTGCATGGGGATCTGGCTGTAAAGTGAGTTTAATTTTTTCGTATGTTACGCCATTGCTTTCCAAGACGTGGAAAGCTGTATTATCCTTGACCTTCATAATTGCTAATAAAATATGTTCGGAGTCAGCTGCAATGTTTCTCAATAACTTAGCTTCCAGAATACATAACTTTAACACTTTGGATGCTTTGTCATTAAAGCTAATATTCTCGTCATAGGTGGTGTCATTTTCCACATTGTTTTTCACAATGGTCTCCAACTGATTTTTTATGTCCTGTAAGTTTATTTGTAAATTAAATAAGATCTCGATAGCTTTTCCTTCACCTTCACGTATCAGTCCCAACAACAAGTGTTCGGGACCAATATAGCTATTCCGCAGCCTGTTGGCTTCTTCCTTGCTATACATGATGATATCGGACACTCTTTGTGTAAATTGATTGTTCATAAATTTATCGTCCTCCTAAAGTATAGTGTTTATTTCCCAGTGTGCAAAGATACACATAATAACAATGCATACCATTGTTTTCTTATTTATATTAGCATAACAAAATGTATGCCAAGCTTTGACAGACTAAATGGATTAAACAAAAATAAGGGTTATAGCAAACTATTCACAAAGTAAATGAGAAGTGGGAGTGATAATCACTATATACTATAGAATAAGGTATAGGGATACTTTTTACTTATATAAGTAAAAACATTTAATGGACTTAACTTTTTTATGGGTTTTGTTTCGTATGTCGTATAAAAGTAGTACTTTAGCGTGGTTTTTGGTAAACCAAAAAGATGTATAATTAATATTTGTTTAAATGCTAGAACAAGACAGAATTATAAAGATTAACATCGAAGAGGAAATGAAGTCGTCGTACATTGATTACTCAATGTCAGTAATTGTTGCGCGCGCCCTCCCGGATGTTCGCGACGGCTTTAAACCGGTTCATAGACGTATCTTATATGGTATGATTGAGCTGGGTAATACCTCCGATAAAGCTTATAAGAAATCAGCAAGAATTGTAGGTGAAGTTTTGGGTAAATATCACCCGCATGGTGACTTTTCCGTGTATGGAGCTTTGGTCAGGATGGCTCAGGACTGGGCTATGAGATATCCGTTGGTAGATGGTCAAGGTAACTTCGGCTCTGTTGATGGTGACAGCCCTGCTGCCATGCGTTATACGGAAGCAAGATTAAAGAAAATAGGTGAAGAGATGATGCAGGATCTTTATAAGGAAACTGTTGATTTTCAGAATAATTTTGATGACACGTTGCAGGAACCTACTGTCATGCCGACACGGATTCCTAACTTGTTGGTAAATGGAGCATCCGGTATTGCAGTAGGTATGGCAACCAATATGCCTACTCATAATCTTTCTGAAGTAATCGATGCATGTATTGCTTACATTGACAATAATGATATTGATATTGAAGGACTTATGCAATATGTAAAAGCACCGGATTTCCCTACAGGTGGATATATATATGGTATAAGCGGGGTACGTGATGCTTACGAAACCGGACGTGGTAGAGTGGTGATGCGTGCTAAGGCTGAGATAGAAACTCATACTACACATGATAAGATCATAGTTAATGAAATTCCTTATAATGTAAATAAGAAGGAATTGATTGAAAATATCGCATCTTTAGTTAATGACAAGAAGATTGATGGTATTTCGTATGTAAATGATGAATCCGACCGTGAAGGTATGCGCATCGTTATTGATGTTAAACGTGATGCAAATGCTAGTGTGGTGCTGAACAAATTGTTCAAAATGACAGCTTTGCAAACTTCATTTGGCGTAAATAATATCGCTTTGGTCCATGGTCGCCCCAAAATGTTGAATCTGAAAGATTTAATCAGATATTTTGTAGAACATCGTCATGATGTGGTAATTCGTCGTACTCAGTATGATTTACGGAAGGCACAGGAGCGTGCTCATATTCTTGAAGGGTTGATTATAGCTTCTGATAATATTGATGAAGTTATCCGTATTATTCGTGCTGCAAAAACCCCTAATGATGCTATAGCAGGGTTAATAGAACGTTTTAATCTGAGTGAAATTCAGGCACGTGCTATTGTAGAAATGCGTTTGCGCCAATTAACAGGTCTGATGCAAGATCAGCTTCACGCAGAATATGAAGAAGTGATGAAACAGATTGCTTATTATGAAGAAATTCTTTCAAATGATGAACTTTGTAAAAAAGTAATCAAAGATGAGTTGATAGAAGTAAAAGAGAAATACGGGGATGCCCGTCGGTCTGAAATAGTTTATTCTTCAGAAGAATTTAATCCTGAAGATTTTTATGCTGATGATCAGATGGTTATCACGATATCCCATATGGGATATATCAAGCGTACTCCTTTATCAGAATTCCGTGCCCAAAATAGAGGTGGGGTAGGATCAAAAGGAAGTGAAACCCGTGATGAAGACTTTGTAGAGCATATTTATCCGGCTACAATGCACAATACTATGATGTTCTTCACTCAGAAAGGTAAGTGCTATTGGTTGAAAGTTTACGAAATTCCCGAAGGAACTAAAAATGCCAAAGGACGCGCTATTCAGAATTTGCTGAATATTGATTCCGATGATGTGGTTACAGCATATTTACGTGTGAAAAACCTTAATGATACCGAGTTTATTAATAGTCATTATGTGCTGTTCTGTACAAAGAATGGTGTCATTAAAAAGACTTTGTTGGAACAATACTCACGGCCTCGCCAGAATGGTGTTAATGCGATAACTATTCGTGAGGATGATAAAGTGATCGAAGTTCGTATGACTAACGGTGATAATGAAATCATTATTGCTAACCGTAATGGTCGTGCAATTCGCTTCCACGAAAGTGCGGTTCGTGTTATGGGACGTACGGCTACAGGAGTGCGTGGTATGACTTTGGATGAAGATGGTGGCGATGAAGTTATCGGTATGATTTGTATAAAAGATCCTGAAGCTGAATCAATCATGGTAGTTTCTGAACAAGGATACGGTAAACGTTCTGATATCGAAGATTATCGTAAAACCAATCGTGGCGGTAAGGGTGTAAAAACGTTGAATATTACAGATAAAACAGGTAAATTGGTGGCTATCAAGTCTGTTACAGATGGGAATGACTTGATGATTATTAATAAATCTGGTATAACAATTCGTTTGAAAGTCGCTGAGGTCCGCATTATGGGACGTGCAACGCAAGGTGTACGATTGATAAATTTGGAGAAACGTAATGACCAAATAGGTTCTGTATGTAAGGTGACATCTGAAGAAGAGGAGATTACAGATGAAAATTCAAATGCAGATTTTGAAAATATAACTGAAGGAGAGGGTGGTAGTATCACTAATCCAGATTTAATTGCCGAAGCAAATAGTGAAGAATAAAATAAATTGTATTATTAAATCCACAAAATCATGAGAAAAGTATTATTTACAGTGGCTTTATTGTTAACAGCTTGCTTTGTGTCTGCACAAGTAAGTGTTGTTAAGGAGGCTAAATCCTTGAAAAGCAAACCTGAAGAAGCTGCAAAAGCTATCGAACCGGCTTTAACTAATCCTGAAACTGCTAATGATCCGGAAACATGGAAATTAGCAGGAGATTTTCAGAAAGCAATTTATGATGAAGAAAACATGAAACTTTATTTACCTGGAGGCCAAGCAGATACAACTAAGCTTTATAACAGCTTAGCTAAGATGTATGACTTCTACTTGAAATGCGATGAAATAGAGCAGGCTAAAGTTCAAAGTGGCGAGTTAAAGAAACCCAAATTCAGAAAGAAGAATGCAGATGCTTTGAAGACTTTGCGTTTAAACCTGGTTAATGGTGGTGGTGATGCTTACAATAAAGGAGATTATGCTGATGCTTTAAAGTATTTTGGGTTATTTGTTGATGTAGTAAACGAACCTATGTTTGCTGATGATGATGAGTTGAAGACTGATACTTTGAATGCATTATATGCTTGCTATGCAACTTTAGCTGCTAATATGCTGAAAGATAATCAGGCTGTCATCAAATATGGTAATATAGGTAAGAATCATAAAGAAGAAGGTTATAGAGCATTAATGTGCTTGGCTGAAACATATGGTCAGAAAGAAGGTGGTGATTCTGCAAAATGGCTTGAAGTAATCAAAGAAGGTACTGAATTGTTCCCTAAGCAAGAATACTTTGTTGGTAATATTATGGATTATTACATTCAAAAAGGTATGGTTGATGAGGGTCTGGTTCAAATTAATAAATTGCTTGCTACGAGTGAAACTCCGTACTATCTTTATGTAAAAGGTATCTTATTATATGAGAAAAAGCAGTATGATGATGCAATTGCTACATTTAATAAAATTATTTCAAATAACGGAGATTTAGTTGCTGAAGCATATTCAAAGATTGGTGACTGTTATTTTTTCCCAGCTCAGATTATTGTTGAGGAAAATGCGAAGCTAGCTATTGATGATCCCAAATACAATGAAAACGAAAGTAAGATTAAAGAGTTGTATGAGAAAGCTAAACCATACTATGAGAAGGCAAAAGAATTAAAGCCTGACAATAAGGCTTTGTGGGGGAATTATTTGCTGAATATTTATTGGAAGTTAAATAGAGCTGAATATGATTCTTTGGAAAAAGAATTAGGATATTAATAAAAACACTGATTTTAAAATAATAAAGAGGTTGTGTTAAAATTCTGGCACAACCTCTCTTTTTATGCCAAAAGACTTTCCCAAGCCCGGGTTTTGTTATTACCTAAAGTTTTATGTATCTTTAAAAGTTTACCCATTACATACATCCGTTTACGAGAACCATTTTTGATATATAATCAATATTATGTTTAATTTATATTGATCTCTTTTTTATTGGGTAGATATTAATATGTTAAAGAGTAACAAAATATTGCGATTTGCTTGTGCTACCCTTCTTGATTCTTTATTTTATTACTAATATAGGTGTATTAGCATGAAATATCATTTTTCTTGCTATGCTAGGATTAAACAATCTAGCAAATATGTTTCGTTTATAGTTTGTGATACAAATTACGTCTATATTTTCTTCTTTTACATATTTGTCCAAATTGCTCAGTATGTTATCTTCTTTCACTACATTATAATGTAGTTCCAATTTTGAGTATTGTTTTTGAAAATAATCTTTAATACCTGCTAGTTTTATTTCATGCCATGCATCATTATCTGTACTTAAATGAATGAAGGAAACGGCAAAATGAAACGATTTAAAAACATTTATCAAGGAGTCAAAAGCTATTAGATCCCTTTGGTCAAAATTGGTCACAAAAGCTACTTTTTTTATGTCATTGAATGTTTTTAATGGTGTATGTTCTGGAATAGCATATACAAAGGATTGGCTTCTTTCTATGACTTCGGCCGTAACGCTGCCAATCAAGTCTATATCTTTTTGACTTCTTCCTCTTGTTCCCATTATAATTATCTGAGGATTATATTCTTTAGCATATCGTAAGATTTCTTCTTCGGGAATGCCATCACGCAAAATACAAGTATATTTTATATTGGGAAACTCTCCTGACTCAACTTTCTTTTTAATTGTATCGGAAAGTTTGTTCAACTCGTTGTGCACTGTTTCTATCATACTTTTTACAGATTCTTCTCTTTCGATCTGAAAATTGAAATTATCAGTTCCATAAGGAATTGTAGGCACATAAATAGGACTGAAATAAGCATGTAAAAGCACAACTTCTGAATTAATAGCATTAGCAAAAGAGAAACCAAATTGGCAGGCTTTAAGGGAATAGTTTGAAAAATCTACCGGGATAAGTACTTTTCTTTTTTCTTTGTTTTTTTCCGAGCTACTCTCCTTCCCTTTGATTATATCTTCTGAAAGCCATGCAGAACTTTCTATAATTTGCAAAGCATGGGGCAGATCGCTTTCTTTAATTCTTAGTCTTACCCCAGAAGATATAACAGGTTGAATAAGATTCACATTGTGAATGTACGCTTCAATTCCCTCATTCTCAAGCACATTCTTTAAAATCTGAGCTTTAGCGTAAGTGAGGATTGCTAAGGTTACCAATTTATCTTCCATAATTCTATATTTTAAGTGATTTTCAGGTTAAACAAAAAATCCCAATTGAATGTTGCAATTCAACCGGGATTTTATATTACACTTCTTGCGTTATTTTTTCTTCAGTTTCTCTCAATATTTGAAGGGCTTTTTCAAGAACTGTTGTATCATCTAGCATTACTAGTCCCCCATCTGGTCCCGGTTCCAAATGAATTCCAACACTTTTACCATTCTTGAAATTGTGTCCACCAAAAAAGTTACGTACAGTTTCTACGGTCATATTGAGTTCATCTGCGATTCTGTGCATACTCCCACTAGGTAATGAATCTTTGATTCTGCGCAGTTCATTAAATGTTATTGTTCTCATGATGTATTAAATTTAGTTATAAAAGTGAGTACTTAAATCATGGTATAAACTTAATCAAAAAAATGCATAAAACAAATCTTTTTGTGCTATTTTTGACTATATGTAAATTTATAATGGTTAATTTGCTGATTATAGATTGAGTGTATGAGTCACAATCATACCTGCTATAATAATGAAGAAATAAGTAGAAATGAGAATTATGTAGAATAAATTAATATCACTAATCAAATAACCGCTGGCAGTGTATTGATTAGAAATGCAACGTGGTTTATAAAAGATTTTTTTTTGAATAAATTTATAAAGGAGATAAATCAAATATCCTATGAAACAACCTTCTATAGCACCAAAAAGAATATCTCCCGGATAATGCACTCCTAAGTAGATTCTAGAATAGGAATTGAGTACGGCCCAAAAAAGAAGCATAAAAGTAAGAGATTTCCTTTTAATTAGTAAAGATAAAAAGACAGAAATAGCAAATGTGTTGGCAGCATGACTGGATATGAAGCCAAATCGTCCTCCTCTATATCCGTTTACAATATCAACCATATACATAATATTGGGGTCTTGTGTTGGACGGAAACGTGCGAAAAACGGTTTGCATAAACCAGAAGCTATTTGATCTGCTAAAGTTATGACTAAGGCAATCATAACGATAGTCAATAATGCTTCTTGAATTTTGTTATTTTTAATTATGATATATAACAGCATAGCAGCTACAGGTACCCATACAATTGTACTGGTAGCTACCCACATGAATCCGTCCCAAAATAAGGATTGGCTTCCGTTCAAATTCAGTAGTAATTCTTTATCTGCTGCTATGTACTGTTGTATATCCATTGATTATGTTTTAAATGATTTCAATAACATTGGTAGGTACCCATCCCACATTACCGTCTTCCAGTTTAATTTCTTTCCACTCCTTCATCGTATTATCTTTAATTATTACTTTCCTACCTTCATGAAGAATAAATAAGTCTGTTCCACTTTGGTTAGGAGTACTTTTGACTGTAACGCTAGGAGCCATTATAATAGCGTTATCATGATTAATTAATTCAGATTTTTGTTCTGAGGCAAATATATTTGCTAAAATGGTCACTAGAAAGAAAAAGATTGCTGAAATAAATCCTACTTTCTTCAAGACTACTCGTTTTCCGAAAATAAATAAAGACAGTGCCAATATCATCAGAATAAACATGATAATGCCTGTATGTGCCCATGCCTTTTCACTCATTGTATTAATAAGTGATTGAGTCCAGGTAACAAAAAACATTTTACTAGAAGGGATTACCTTGTCTACAGTTTTGCTTCGAGCCAGTTCTAGGTTGAAACGAATATCACTATTTCCTGGGTTTAGCAACAAGGCACGTTCGTAATTAAGGACAGCTTTGGCAATGTTATTCATTTTATAATAGCTGTTACCTAAATTATAATAAATATCGGAAGATTCCCCCTCGTTTTTTAATATATTCTCATACATCTCTACAGAAGCTGCAAAGTCGTTTCTTATATATGCACTATCGGCTTCTGTCTTTGTTGGGAAAGTTTGCACAGCAGCACTTTGTGGCATTTCTGTTTGGGCGGTAACCTGTGCAGAGTCTGATTCATTCTGTGCGTAGACTGTGACAAAACTTATCAGGAATATCAAAATGAAATATATTTTTGTCATTGTTATAATCTCCTTTGATTTAGTGTTTTATACTATTCTCCATTTTGCTGATGACCTCAACAGCCGAAGAATATACTTTATCCATAGCTTCATTCTGATTACCCGGAGCATAGCGGGCGAACTCGCATTCATTCAATGTTCCGATGAAATCTTTAATCAGTTCGGGGGCAACACCATATTTGGTCAATTCGTCCTCGATATTATCTTTAGACAATTGAGAAACCGGGATATTCAACTTATCACTGATGTATCCCCAAAGTGCTTTCAACACCTCATCATAGAATGCTTCTTGTTTGTTTTCAGCTAATAATCTGCCTGCATTTTTCATGCGTTTGGCAGCCACTTTATTCGCTTTTTTAGTACGTACTTTTGCTACATTTGCATTTTCAATAGCTTTTTTACGATAGACAATTACGAAAACAACGAAGAGAACCAATGGAATGATATACCATAGATAATATGTTGTTGAGCCAAAGAAGAAATCTCCCTTACGAGTTAAACTAGTTTCCCCCATTTTGATGTAACGGATGTCTTGTCCCAATACTTTCAAATCTTCCTTGTTGGTAAAGTCTGCAATAACTTGATCTGCATTTCCTGCACCTTTTTCCACTTTTAGGTTGTAAGCTTCTGTTTTTATTGTTTTATAGCTATTGCTTTTTAAGTCAAAATAGGAAAATTCGACAGGCGGAATAGTGAAATTGCCGGCATGTCTTGGAATTGCTAGATATTCTATCACCTTATTGCCTGACAAACCTTCGCGAGTTAATGTAAATTTATTGTCAATCTTGGGGTCGTATACTTCAAAATCCTTTGGGAAAGCTACTTCCGGAGTATTGACCAATTTCAAATTACCTGTACCAGAAATGACTAACTTAATGGTTACAGCATCATTTGTTTTCAGTTCTTTTGTACTTATAGACGAACTGATAGTAAACTCTCCTACTCCTCCGGAGAAATTAATTGGTTTGCCATCGGGCAATGCTTTTACGTTGATGGTCAGCTTAGGAGTAACAATGTTTTTCTTTACTTCCACATAGTTACTTCCACCATTAAAGAAAGCATCAAAAGGATCGTCTGAGGCAACTTGTTGAGCTATAACCCCTTCAAAGGTAATAGCCGGAATTTCTATTTTTCCCGATTGCTGGGGGAAAAGTACATACTGACTCCACACAGTAGTGTTATAGTTTCTTCCGTTATAATGTTCCAAAGAGAATGTCTTTTGTTGGGGAAGTTCCACTTCTTGTACATAAATGTTGGTTAGTTTAGGCATGTCACCACGCAGTTGGCGCAAGTTTACCAAAGTATAGACCTTGTATGTCAACAAGATGGCTTCCTGTTCATAAACAGTAGTCTTACTTGCTGTTGCGGTAATAAACAAATCTTGATTGGTTATTTTGCTTCCGGCAACCTGACTGCGTGAAGAAGTTCTTCCACCGCTATTGTTTCCACCTCCAACACCATTTGTTTGATCAGGCGGTAATACTTTGATTTGTACGGAATTTGAAGTTTTGTTTTGTCCGTCTGCCACAATAGTAGCACCAGGAATGGTGTAAGTTCCTTCTTTATCAGCCATCAAAATATAAGTAAAAGTAATGGAGCTGGTAGAAGTAACATTACCATTTATAATCTGTGTACTACTCTGCTGTGAACGGCTTGGTCCCATTAAGACATCGAACCCCTTGATATTAGGTGCACGAAAATCCCTGACTTTATGAGTGTTGACCGTATAAGTCAGCCGGAACTGATCCCCGCTTACTACTACATCAGGCGCAGAAGCGGTAAACGTCACATTTCCGTCTGCCCATGCTCCGAGCACCGATGTTATTAATATGAATAAGAGAATTACTTTCCTCATTGCTATCTAATTATTTTTTTATTTGCCAAAATTAAGAAATTACCAGTCTTTATCCAACTTCTTTCCTTGAATTTGCAGTTGTTTTTTAACTTTATCTTGCACATTCTTTTCATCTTGCATCACAGCATTCAATAATTGTTGGGCATTTTCTTTGGACATTTCATCCTTATTTTGCTGCTGTTGTTGCTGATTTTGATTTTGTTGGTCTTTCTTATCCTGTTCTTGCTGGTCTTTGTTCTGATCCTTTTTGTCGTCTTTCTGATTTTGTTTTTGATCTTGATTCTTATCCTGATTCTGGTCTTGATTTTGCTGTTGGTCTTTCAACAGCTTTTGTGCCAAAGCCAAGTTGTAACGAGTTTCATCATCTTTCGGGTTATTCCGTAAAGATTCCTTATAAGCCTCTATACACTGTGGATACTGCTTGGACGACTGAAGGATAACTCCCATGTTATGATAAATCTGTGCTAGTTTATCTCTATCCTTTTCTACTTTTGAAGCAGATTCAAACTGTTCCATCGCTTCCTTTGCTTTTTGCTGCATCAAGAGCGAGTTTCCCAAATTGAACATAGCATCTGTTGATTTCGGGTTAATTTCCAATGCCTTACGATAATCTACCTCCGCTTTGATAAACAAACTGTCGTTATACAGCTTGTTTCCACTGCGCAGATAATCTCTTTCTGTTTTTTGGGCGAAGGCACAGCTTGCCACAAGTAAGAATAACAGAGTGATATAGGTTTTTTGTAACATAAGCATTCCTTATTTAAATAGTCTGACATTTTTGAAAAGCGGATTCTTCCGTTCCAAAATAAGCATTTCTACCACCAGCAGGATAAGCACCAGCCATGCCAAAGCCTGGAACTGTTCATCGAATTCAGTATAAACCTGACTTTCTACATCAGCTTTTGACAATTTAGCAATTTCATTGTTCAACACCTTTTCGGCAGAGTTGGTATTATCTACGCGGATATACATTCCATTGCCTGCCTTGGCTATTTCCTGGCACATTTGCTCATTCAAGCGGGTGACGATGACATTTCCATCTTTATCGCGACGAAAATTGTTGCTACCATTCTCAGCTGGAATTGGAGAACCATCCGGTGAACCTACCCCTAGTACAAATACCTGCATACCTTTTTCGGCTGCTTCCTGGGCTGCTTCTACTGCCCCACCTTCATGATTCTCACCATCGGTAATGACAATAATCGCACGTCCCACTCCTTCTTGTGGAGTAAAACTCTTCATTGCCAGGCGGATGGCCGTACCGATATCCGTACCTTGTGTGGTTATTAATGACGGGTTAATGGTTTCCAAAAACATCTTGGCAGAAACATAATCGCTTGTAATAGGCAATTGCGTGAAAGCATCACCTGCAAAAACAATCAATCCTACTTTATCATTATTGAACGTATCTACCAGTCTGGATATCAATTTCTTTGATTTGTCCAAACGACTGGGAGTCACATCTTCTGCCAGCATAGAGTTTGAAATGTCTAATGCAATAACAGCTTCCACTCCACTTCGTTTCACCGTTTCCATCTTTGAGCCGAACTGTGGACGGGCCAACATCAGTATAACCAATGTCAACGCAGCAAAAGTCAGCCAAAACTTGATGTCAGGACGATACTTGGAAATAGTCGGCATAAGCCCTTTCAGCAATGCCGGATCACCATATTTGCGAATATTTTGGCGGCGGTGATAATTGGAATACAAATACAGCGCCACCAAAAACGGCAATAGGATGAGTAAATATAAAAAGTTCGGGTCTGCAAATCGAAACATGACTTTCTTTTTTTAAGGTATTTTCTTTAATACTGAGTTACGCAACAAAAGTTCAAGCAAAATGCAGAAGAAAGCAATCCAGGCGAATACCTGATATTCTTCTTCGCGTTTGCTGAATTCTTTCACGTTCAACTTCGTTTTCTCCAGTTTGTCAATCTCCTGATAGACTTCCTTCAGCTTGGAATTGCTGGTGGCACGGAAATAATTTCCGTTCGTTGTACCTGCAATCTCGGTCAAAGTCTTTTCGTCTATCTCGACGGGGACATTCACATATTGCGTCCCTGCGTAGGTCTGCATCGGATAAGGAGCAGTTCCGTTTGTACCGACACCAATAGTGTAGATCCTGATTCCGAACTGTTTAGCTATCTCGGCTGCCGTCAGTGGAGAAATATCTCCACGGTTATTACTACCATCCGTCAGCAGAATAATCACTTTCGATTTAGCCTTGCTGTCCTTCAGACGGGTCACCGCATTGGCAATGCCCATACCGATGGCAGTACCATCTTCAATCAGTCCGCGCTGGGCGATATCGCCTTTAATGCTGTTGAACAGATTCAGCAGTACCCCATGGTCTACCGTTAGCGGACATTGGGTAAAACTCTCACCGGCAAAGATGGTCAGACCGATATTATCATTGGGGCGGCCGTTGATAAACTCGGAAGCTACTTGTTTGGCGGCTTCCAAGCGGTTGGGTTTCAAGTCTTCGGCCAACATACTGGTAGAAACGTCTACTGCTAGCATGATGTCGATTCCTTCTATTTCGGTATTCTGCCAATTGTCTGTGGTCTGAGGGCGTGCCAAGATCAGGATTACCATGATGATAGCCACCGTACGGAGTACGAACGGAGCATGCAGCAAGTAAATCTTCCAGCTTTTGGGTGCCTTCATGTACATGCGTGTGGTAGAAACCTGAAGCGTAGGCTCGGTTTTCTTCCGCTTCATGACGTACCATATTATATAAGGTATGAGCAGAATCAGCAGAAATAGATATTCAATATTTGCAAAAATCATTGTTCCTAGTATTTATTTGTTAAAACCAGAGGTTATATACACCACTCAGCACCTTATATAGAATTACCACAATCGCAATAACAATGATGCTGATGCTGCCCAGCAGAATCATTCTGCCCTGTTTGCTTCGCTTTTCCTCCACGGTGATTTCCGTAGGTTCGGGCTTTGCATTCGGGTCTGGTTCCACTTTTGTATTATTGATAAAGTCTACTGCGTTTACCAGATTCATATCGTTTTCATTCATCAACGGAGAATGTTTGGCGAATTTCACCAAGTCGGCAGTCTGGAACAAATACATCAAATCCTTGATAGACTCTTTGTCGTTGATTTCCTGTAGCTTATCAATAATTTCGGATGAAGTCATCTCCATAGCGTTAAAGCCGAATCGTTCTTCCATATAAGTACGGAGTACATCCGTCAGCTCGGTATAATAGGTCTTCGGATCGGCTGTACGCAAGGTTTTGTCTCCCTTGATACGCTCTATTTCCTTCAACGCCTGCTGGTGTGGCGGCAACTTCGGTTCAATCTTGATCTTCTTGATGATAGGCTTGTTATCTTTGTAGCGTACAAACAGGTAGTAAGCTAGTCCGCCCAAAGCAAGCATCAGCAAGGTAAGCCATACGATGGCCGATACGTCATCCCAGGTGATAGGTACTTCGCGAACGGTCTTCGGTCCGAAGAATTGTTCGGGATGCAGCGTATCTACCGGAATGGAATATACTTTTACGGCCAATGCTTTGGACCGGTAAGACTCTCCGTTTACCATCACCTCGAATGGGGGAAGATAGTAAAGTGCCGAGTCAAAAGAAGTTATTGTATATTCCTGTTTTATCAGCATACGCTTTCCATCGTTCAGCATCTGGGTATCAGGCTTGGCTATATCCAATATCTCCACTCCTTTTACCAATGTATCGCGTAGGAACGGAAGTTGCAGTTTTTGCTTGGCATCCATGCTGATTTCCAGCTTCACTTTAGCCTGTTCGCCAATGAGAAGCTGCAGCGAGTCAATGCTGGCGTCTACCGTAACCTGCTGTGCCTGTGCCTGTCCGGCTGTTATCAGCATAATTGCACAAACTCCAGCTTTCAAGAACTTTTTGCTAGTATTCAGTATATTCATATTCTTTAATTTCGTTTAGCAAATAAGTTAAGCAACGATTTCACATAATCCTGATCCGTGCGGATAGATACAGAGTCCACATTACTTTTAGTAAATGTTTCATTCAATACTCCCTGACGCTGTATCCACCAGTCATTATGTGCGCGACGCAAAGCTCGTGACGAGGTGTCAATCCATTGCTCGTGGCCGGTTTCGGCATCGCGTACTTTCATCAGTCCCACATCAGGTAACTCTGCCATGCGGCGGTCGTATACCTGAATAGCTACGATATCATGTTTCCGGTTGGCAATGGTCAAAGCATTGCGGAAGTCGTTTTCATCTATAAAGTCGCTTATCATAAAGGTGGTGCAACGTTTTTTGATCACGTTGGTCAGATATTCCACAGCCGTTTTTATATCTGTACGCTTGCTCTCGGGCTTGAAATCAAGCAGTTCACGGATGATATAAAGAATATGTTTACGGCCTTTTTTAGGCGGAATGAATTTCTCAATCCGGTCTGAAAAGAAAATAACTCCGATTTTATCGTTATTTTGAATGGCCGAGAATGCCAATGTAGCGGCAATCTCAGTCACCATATCCTTCTTCAACTGCTTCACCGTACCGAAATCCAAGCTGTTCGAAACATCAATCAAGAGCATAACCGTCAATTCGCGCTCTTCTTCAAACACCTTGACAAAGGGTTTGTTGTAGCGGGCGGTTACGTTCCAATCAATGTCACGTACGTCGTCACCATACTGATATTCACGTACTTCCGAGAATGACATACCTTTGCCCTTGAATGCAGAGTGATACTGTCCGGCAAAGATATTGTTCGAAAGTCCGCGTGTCTTGATTTCAATCTGGCGAACCCGTTTTAATAAATCACTTGTTTCCATACTGTTCGTACTATGTTGTTTATTTATCCGGCGCATCGGTTTCTGTTTTTTCTCCTATCGAGAATGGTTTTTCAAACGGATGCATTTGGTGTTCCACCCATGTGGAACTCTGTACTCAACCTTTTGTTTCCAAGGTTTCTTCCTAATTGTCAAGCAATTAAGAACTGCCTCAGAACACAATCCTTAGGGTACTTCCACTTTATTCAGGATTTTGCTTACAATTTCATCAGAAGACATATTCATAGCCTCTGCTTCGTAAGTCAAGCCGATACGGTGGCGAAGCACATCGTGAGCAACTGCACGAACATCTTCGGGAATTACGTAACCACGACGTTTGATGAACGCATAACTGCGTGCTGCCAATGCCAAATTGATAGATGCACGCGGTGAACCACCGAAACCAATCATGTCTTTCAGTTCTTTCAAGTCATATTTTTCAGGGAAACGGGTTGCGAATACGATATCAGCGATGTATTGCTCTATCTTTTCGTCCAGATAGACTTGGCGCACCACTTTACGGGCTTCCATAATATCTGTTGCTTTCAGAATGGGACGAACTTCGATTTTCTCTCCAGTAATATTTTGGCGGATGATTTTCTTTTCTTCTTCCAGTTTCGGATAGTCGATAATAACTTTCAGCATAAAACGGTCTACCTGGGCTTCGGGAAGCGGATAGGTACCTTCCTGTTCAATCGGGTTCTGAGTAGCCATTACAAGGAAAGGTTCGGGTAGCATAAAGGTTTCCTTGCTCAGTGTGACTTGACGTTCCTGCATGGCTTCCAGCAAAGCACTCTGTACTTTAGCCGGGGCACGGTTAATTTCATCGGCTAATACGAAATTTGCAAAAATCGGACCTTTCTTTGCTATGAATTGTTCGTCTTTCTGACTATAAATCATGGTACCGATAACGTCGGCGGGCAGCAAGTCTGGAGTAAACTGGATTCGGCTGTACTTGGCATCAATCAAAGATGCAAGCGTTTTGATCGCCAGAGTCTTTGCCAGACCCGGAACACCTTCCAACAGGATATGACCATCGGACAGTAAACCGATAAGTAATGATTCTACCAAATGTTTCTGACCTACAATAACCTGGTCCATACCAGTCATTAAGTTGGTTACGAACGCACTTTGTCTTTCAATTCGTTCGTTTAGTTCGCGAATGTCAATTGCTTCAGCCATAATTTTGTTTATTTAGTTGTTTCTTTATTGATCTAATAACGGGCTTGTAAATAGCCTTGTTCATTTAACGCAGCCAAAATTACGGTAATTAATTAACAGCGGCAACTAATTTTTATTAAAAAAGTAAAGTGCATCTCTACTTTTTAAAGGTTATTGGGCTAAAGAATTTTAAAATACAAAGATAAGGTTTGTAGAGTGAGAATATCAGTTGAGCGCACTTTTTTTACTTCTTGTATTTTGCCTGCTTTATTTAAGTCGAAAGCAGGCAAAATACAAGAAGTCTTATTTTTTAGGAGTTAATTCAGGAATACGCAGAGTAGTCCCTATGGGTACTCTGTCGGCATCTTTAATGATGTTTTTATTATGTTTCACGATATAGGGCCATAGCTTTTTTGTACCATAGAATTTCACTGCTAATTTTACCAGGCTCTCTCCTTCTCGTAATGTGTAATTAGTTTTAGTCCCTGTTATGTCATATTCTACAGTGTCGGCTAAAGTTTCTTTTTCAACATTTGCAGTTACAGCAACGCCAGAACTCTTTTTCGTACTAGGAGATACAGCCTGTTGTGATTGACTGATGGTTTCTTTTCTAGTAACATCCGTCCATATGTTTGCGGTATCTTTACCTTGCATTAATGAGTCATTAACCGGAATTGCAGGAATATCCTCTTCCAATTGTTCTTGGGTGTTTTTTATTGTAGCCGGCGATTGTAAATCCGAAGTTTTATCTGATTGCAAATACCAATATATGCCACCTGTGATGCAGACAATCAAAATGATAACAAGAATAATTCCCCGGGAAACTCTGTTCTTTTTCTCTCCTGAGATTTCTTGTGCTTCTGTTGTTTCCTCTATCTTCTGTTCTTTTTCAAAATTAGAAGTAACAGTTACCGTTTTTTCTGACGGGGTTGCCTCTTGTGGCACTATTATTTCCAAAGATGTTTTTTCTTCACAAGCTTTATGAGCAGCCAGTATGGCTGCATCGGCAATAGTCATAACTTCTTCTTGAGGTTTGTCTGTTACCTTGTTTCCTTCTATTGTTTCTGCTAAAGGAGAAACCGTTTGGGGAACAGCCGTTTCAACAACAATATCCTTTTCTGCTTCAGTGACAATATCTTCCGATTTCTTTCCCGGTTCTATAATTTGTATCTCTTCCTTTGTGATTTCAACAGAAGGTACAGGTTCTTCAATAATTGTTTCCTCAATAACCGGAATAGTGTCTTTAGCGGCAATGGGATTCTCATTTGGAGAATCTTCTGTATTTTCCGTTTCTATGAGTTCAACCTCTTTAGCCGCAACTGTTTGTTTAGGCTTAGGCGCGTTTTCGTCAACGGTATCTTCCTCCTCTCCTTCTATTTCTGTTTCGGTATCTTCCAATTTGGTATTCTCATTTAATATAACCGTTTCAAAATGAGCAAATGGCTTATTTATTAAATCTTTCATGCTGGAATCCGGAGTAAAAGATATTTTTGTATGACCCTGTATTTCAATTCTTTCCCCCGTATTTACGTTTACACTTTCACGACTCTCCACCTCTGTGAGTTTAAACGTACCTAGTCCTTTAACCTTTACATACTTTTCAGTAGCTAGAGCTTCCTCTATCAGTTCAAACATTCCTTTGACAAAGATTTCAGCATCTTTTTTAGTCATGCTGTGTTTCTCAGCCAAAAGTTCGATGATATCTTGTATGGTTACTTTCTCGCTCATGATAATATTATAAATAAGGGCTATTTTATTTAAACTTTTCTTTTAAGGTTACACTGGGTTTGTAAGTCAGCACTAACTTGGGGGGAATCAGCATACGTTGTTGAGTAGCCGGGTTAATAGAAATTCTTTCCAATTTTTTCTTAACCTCAAACGTACCAAATCCCTGAATTACAATGTTGTTGCCATCTTGCAATTCTTGGGTCATAACACCAATGACTGAGGATACCAATTGTGATGTATCTTTATTTGTATATCCTAGTTTACGTGATAATTCAGATATAAATTCTTTGTTATTCAAAGCTTAAAGTGTTAATTTGGTTGCTATATTAGTAAAAAAACAAACATTATCCAAACTTTATATGGGAAAAAGCCTATAAAATGCTGGCGTATAGGTCAAAATCATCAGCGGCTGTAATTTTCACTTTATAGAATTCACCTATTTTTAAGTACTCGTCATCAGCTTTTATCAAGACCTCAGGATCTACCTCAGGAGAGTCAAACTGGGTTCTGCCTATGTAGTAATCTCCTTCCTTCCGGTCTATAATGACTTTGAATTCTTTACCTATTTTCGTTTGGCTCAGTTCGCCGGCTATTTCCTGCTGAAGTGCCATTAATTCATCCAAACGCTGTTGTTTCACTTCATGAGAAATGGAATCTTCGTATTCTTTAGCGGCGAATGTTCCTTCTTCTTCTGAGTATGCAAAGGCCCCCATCCGGTCAAATCGTACTTTTTTGACGAATTCTTTTAATTCTTCAAAATCTTCTTCAGCCTCGCCGGGATGTCCTACCATTAATGTTGTACGTAAGTGAATACCGGGTACTTCCCGACGAAATTTTTCGATTAATTCGTAGGTTTCCGCTTTACTTACGTGTCGGCGCATTTTATTCAGCATATTGTCACTAATGTGTTGCAGGGCGATATCCATATATTTGCATACATTATCGTGTTCGCGCATAACACGGAATAATTCTTCCGGGAAATGCGCCGGATATGCATAGTGTAAACGTATCCATTCTACACCGGGAACATTAGCAATTCTTTCGATGAGTTCGGGCAATTTCTGACTTTTATATAGATCTACGCCGTAGTAAGTCAATTCTTGGGCTATAATTTGGAACTCCTTTACTCCTTCGGATACAAGTAGTTTCACTTCATCAATAATCTCCTCCATCGGACGTGAAATGTGGCGTCCTGTAATAATAGGAATGGCACAATAAGAACATTTACGGTCACAGCCTTCTGATATTTTCAGATAAGCATAGTGATGAGGAGTGGTTAATGTCCGTTCAATGGTAAATTCCGCCTTGTATGCTTTGCCTAAATCTGCCAGTAACTCATTCCAATTAAACTTACCATAGAATTTGTCTACTTGAGGAATTTCCAATGCCAATTCTTTTAGATATCTTTCTGAAAGGCAACCCATTACATATAGTTTTTTGAGTTTTCCTTCTTCTTTGGCCTGACAAAATTCCAATATCATATTGATCGATTCCTCTTTGGCATCGCCGATAAAACCACATGTATTAATAACTGCGATTTCTCCTTGCGGTTTATCGGAATCATGAGTTACTTTATAACCGTTTGCTTCCAGCTGACGCATCAGCTTTTCTGAGTCTACTAAGTTTTTGGAACACCCTAAGGTGATGATATCTATTGTGTTACGTTTCATTTATTATTCAGTCTCTCCAAATAGTGAGTCTACAAATTCTTTTTTGCGGAATACCTGCATGTCTTCAATACCTTCGCCCAATCCAATATATTTTACGGGAATTTTGAACTGCTCTGAGATGCCAATTACAACGCCCCCCTTGGCTGTTCCGTCCAATTTGGTAATTGCCATAGCAGTAACTTCTGTAGCCAAAGTAAACTGTTTTGCTTGTTCAAATGCGTTTTGACCGGTAGAACCGTCTAAAACCAGCAATACTTCGTGAGGTGCGTCCGCAACAACTTTCTTCATCACATTCTTGATTTTAGTAAGCTCGTTCATCAAACCTACTTTATTGTGAAGACGACCTGCGGTATCAATAATTACTACATCTGCATTATTAGCTACGGCAGAGCTTAAGGTATCAAAAGCTACGGATGCGGGATCTGATCCCATTTTCTGTTTAATAACAGGCACTCCTACTCTTTCTCCCCAAATATCCAATTGTTCTACGGCGGCAGCACGGAATGTATCAGCGGCACCCAAATAGACGGATTTGCCCGCCTTCTTAAATTGATATGCCAATTTGCCAATGGTTGTAGTTTTACCCACACCGTTTACACCTACCACCATGATGACATAGGGCTTCTTACCTTCCGGAACAGTGAAATCATCCGAATCCACCGTGTTATTTTCAGTCAATAATGCCGCTATCTCTTCACGGAGAATCTTGTTCAGTTCCTGAGTGTTTACATATTTATCTTTGGCAACTCTTTCTTCAATGCGTTTAATAATATTTAGAGTTGTTTCAACGCCTACATCCGAAGTAATAAGCACTTCTTCCAGATTATCCAATACTTCATCGTCTACTTTTGATTTACCAGCTACGGCACGGGCAATCTTACTAAATACACTTTCTTTGGTTTTGGACAATCCTTTGTCTAAAGTTTCCTTCTTTTCTTTCGAGAAAAAATTAAAAAATCCCATATTGGAGTCTGATTTATCTGTTTATGCTACAAAGATATAACTAATCTCTTACACGGACAAAAAAAAGTGTCACAATGATTGGTCATAATGTATTATGATGATAACATTGTGGTATAAAAAAAGTTCCTTCCATAATATATGAAAGGAACTTTCCATTAGTCTTCCGACTGAATTATTTCTTGAAAAAGTCTTGAACTTTTTCGTTAGGTACCATTTGCTCATCGAAGATGTAAGCTCCTGTTTTCGGAGATTTAACCATCTTGATAACCTTAGTATAAGAACGTCCTTCTTTACCTGTCTGAAGGGTTGCGACTGTTTTCTTTGCCATGGGTTATAATTATTTAATTTCTTTGTGAACTGTTACTCTTTTCAAAATAGGATTGTACTTCTTAAGTTCCAATCTTTCAGTGGTATTTTTTCTATTTTTTGTTGTAATGTAACGAGAAGTTCCCGGCATACCACTATCCTTCATTTCTGTGCATTCAAGGATTACCTGTACTCTATTACCTTTAGCCTTCTTTGCCATAGTCTATCTCTCCTTTTTAATTAACCAATAATTTTGATGCTTTTCCAATCACAATAGCCTTTGGTTACCGCTTCATTCAGCGCTGCATCCAAGCCTTTTTTATTAATCACACGTAAGCCGTTAGCGCAGATATTCAGGCTAATCCAGCAATCTTGTTCTACATAGTAGAATTTCTTAGTAAACAAGTTCACATCAAAAGTTCTTTTGGTTCTTCTCTTAGAGTGTGAAACATTGTTGCCAATCATGGCTTTCTTTCCGGTAATTTGACAAATCTTCGACATTGCTATCTTATTTTTATAGTTTTTTTCAATACTTATTTCAAACGGAGTGCAAAATAAGCACTTTTATTTGTATAAAACAAGAGTTTTTGCAAATAATTCTGCAATTACTGCTCATTTTCTTCGTTTTGGAACAACTTTCGGAGCAGTTGCAGTGCATTTTGGGTTGCATTTGCAATGTTTTTGTTTCTTCCTTCGTCGCCTTCCAATTTCAGTGTAATCACTTTGTCTTTACATCCGGCAGCAATCCAAATGGTACCTACCGGCTTGTCGGGGGTACCTCCTGTGGGCCCTGCGATACCTGAAGTTGCTACAGCACAATCAGAATTCATCGATTTCATCGCCCCTTTTACCATTTCGATAACGGTTTCTTCACTTACAGCCCCATGAGTTTCTAAAGTTCCGTGGTTTACCCCCAACAGATTTTCCTTTATTTCGTTGGAATAGGCGATAATTCCACCTTTAAAGAAGTGTGAACTTCCGGCAACGGCTGTAATAGCGGCCGCCACACTTCCTGCCGTGCAACTCTCGGCAGTAACGAGTGTCAGGCCTTCTCTCCAAAACAAATCGTTAATCTCTTTACTTAAAAATTTACCTTCTACTGACATGTTGAAAACGGTTTTTAAATATTTAAATAGTTACCCGTGAATAAGCGGGCTTGTCTATAGTGCAAAAATCATTGTCCAGGTACTTGTAATAACCGGTAATTGCGATCATTGCAGCATTATCCGTAGTAAAGCTGAACTTCGGGATATAGATATTCCAACCATATTTCCCGGCATGTTCGCGGAATGAGTTACGAAGCCCGTTATTGGCTGATACCCCTCCGGCTACTGCCACTTCATTTATTTTGAGATTTTTGGCTGCTTTTCTCAGCTTATCCATTAAAATATCTACAATAGTCGCTTCTAATGAAGCAGCCAAGTCGTTTTTATGATGCTCGATGAAATCGGGATCTTCTTTCAACCAGTCACGCAAAGAGTATAGGAAAGAAGTCTTTAGTCCACTGAAGCTATAGTTATAGTCCGGAATATGTGGTTTACTGAAAGTGAACGCTTTGGGATTGCCTTGACGTGCCAGTTTATCAATGATAGGACCTCCGGGATAACCTAAGCCCATTACTTTAGAACATTTGTCGATAGCTTCTCCTGCTGCATCGTCAATAGTTTGTCCCAAAACTTCCATATCATTATAGGCCTTTACCAATATTATCTGTGAGTTTCCTCCTGACACCAGCAGGCACAAGAAAGGGAATTTAGGTTCGTTGTTGTCTTCTTCCGATTCTTTAATGAAATGGGCTAACACATGGGCTTGCAGGTGGTTAACATCAATCATTGGTATATTTAATGAACGTGCGAAACCTTTCGCAAAAGATACTCCGACCAGTAATGATCCCATCAAGCCGGGTCCTCGGGTGAATGCAACGGCGCTTAGTTGCTCCTTGGTAACTCCTGCCCTTTTTAAGGCTTCGTGCACCACCGGTACAATGTTTTGTTGATGGGCACGTGACGCCAATTCGGGAACCACCCCTCCGTAAGCTTCGTGAACAGCCTGGCTGGACACTACGTTGGACAACAATACGCCATTCTTGATAACTGCGGCTGATGTGTCGTCACAGGAAGATTCTATACCTAATATAATTGTATCCATATTTCTATACCTTAATTATATATATTAATGTGTCAGAATTTCAAGTCCGTTATCTGTCATAACGAAAGTATGTTCCCACTGTGCAGACGGCTGTTCGTCTTCGGTGACTACAGTCCAGCCATCTTCCTCATCAATGAAGACTTCCCATGTTCCCATATTGATCATTGGTTCAATGGTAAAAACCATTCCCGGGACCAATAGCATACCAGTTCCTTTTTTTCCAAAATGTTCTACATCCGGTTCTTCATGAAACTCTATGCCTACTCCGTGTCCGCAGAGATCACGCACTACTGAGAATCCATTTTTTTTAGCATGTTTTTCAATGGTATGTCCTATGTCTCCCACAAAACCAAATGGTTTTGCAGCTTCCATGCCTATCTCCAAACATTCTTTAGCTACTCGTACCAGTTTCTCTTTCTGAGGTGTGGTTTTTCCAATGGTAAACATACGCGATGCGTCGGCATAATAACCATCAAGAATGGTAGTACAATCCACATTGATAATATCTCCTTCTTCCAGAATGTCGAATTCATTAGGAATACCGTGACAAACAACCTCATTGATAGAGGTGCAGCAACTTTTTGGAAAACCTTCATAACCTAAGGTTGCAGGAATGCCGCCATGATCTTTAGTGTATTCATAAACTAGTTTGTCTATTTCCAATGTGCTCATGCCTGCATGGATCTCGCGTTCTACAAGGTCTAGCACTCCGGTATTGATAATACCGCTACGGCGTATTCCTTCAATCTGTTCTGGTGTCTTAATCAGTTCACGTGAAGGCACCAAATGACCTCTATCTTGATAATAGAGAACCTTTTTATCTAACTCTGTGAGTTCCATACCTTTGGGCACTCTCCAGTTTATTTTATTTCTTTTCATATCAAAGGATTAATTGACTTACAAAGTTAGAGGAAATATTTGTAAAAATGGCTCATCCGGCAATAAATATCTTCATAAAAAGAGAATTTACATGAAATTTGACAGAAACAAATGTTAAATAATCATGTCTTTTACATGAATTTTATGTAGGAGAGTCTATTTTATTTTAATAAAAGGTTATATTTACCGCAAAAAACTAAGCATTCTATTATTAACTTCTTTAATTGAACATCAAAATGGATAAACATCAAATTGGAGTAAACGCAGGAAAAGTTTGGAAACTGCTGAATGACAATAAACGGTGGAGTTATTGTGATTTAAAAAGAGCTTCAGAGTTGTCTGACAGAGATTTGAATGCAGCTATAGGTTGGCTGGCCAGAGAGAATAAAATAGACTTTGAATGTTCTAACGGAGACGATTGCCTGTTTCTGAGCGTCAATGTTTATATTGGCTGAATACGAGAAACAGATAATTATGTGGGGCCAAAACTTTCATAATTATCTGTTCTCTTTTTTTAATCAACTTTTCTAATCACTTTGGCTGGATTACCTACAGCAACGGAATTGTCGGGAATGTCTTTAGTTACGACACTTCCAGCTCCGATAATACAGCGATGACCTATTTTTACTCCGGGACAAAGAATAGCTCCTCCTCCTATCCAGCAATCTTCTCCGATAGTTACGGGATATGCATACTCTTTGGGTTCGCGTCGGGTTATGTAATCTACCGGATGATGTGGAGTATAGATCTGTACATTGGGTCCTATCAATGTATGTGCTCCTATGGTGATATATCCACCGTCTAAAAATGTACAGTTGGCATTCACAAAGACATGCTCTCCTAAGCGGATGCCGTGTCCATGATCACAGTAAAATGGTGGACAGATGACAGAAGTGGAAGGGATACCCGGCACTAATTCTTCCAGCACTTCCCTGAAACCATCATCGTATGTACTCATCATCCGTAATTGGGCCACTAGTTTTTTGGCGTGTATGAAACTGGCCTGTATTTCCGGTTTCTCCATATCGGCCAGCTGACTGTTACGCATTTTGTCTATCTCGTTCATAATTAAAGGGCTTTAAGATTTCGCCTCAAATGTAGGATTTGTTTTCCGTTCTGCCAAATATACACCACACAAGATAAGAAAACAGCCGGTAAGGGCTATCCAAGTTATCTTTTCATTAATAATGACCGCTGAAGTAAGAAGAGTTACCAAAGGGACGATATAAATATAGTTTGTACTTTTTACGGCTCCCAATTCCTTGACACATGCATTCCAGGCTATGAAGCAGAGCATGGAGGCGACAAATCCCAAAAAGAGAAGATTTCCAAACACGATGGGTTGCATCATCAAGACATTGTCCCAATTTAACGGACGGAATAAAAACATGGGCAGAATGGTCAGCACTCCGTAGAAGAATACTTTACGGGTAATGAATACGATAGAATAATGATTATCCAATTGTTTGAGAATAAGGCAATAAAATGCCCACATCAATGCAGCGGTCAGTGAAAGAATATCTCCCAAAGGATTAATTTTCAGAATGAAACTGCCGTTGAAAACAACTAGCCCCACTCCTATCAAAGCCATGATCGATCCGTAAACAAGATGGCGGGTGAAAGGTTCTTTTCTTCTGAACAAATAAGAAAGTAGTGTGGTCAGAACAGGTGATGTGCATACTATCAGAGACACGTTGGAGGCTAATGTGATACCGAGAGCCGTATTTTCAGTAATGAAATAAATAGTTCCTCCACATAATCCGGCCAATAAAAGTAACAATTCATCTTTTATTCTATTGGCAAATAGTTTTTTATAAGAAATACACCACATGCAAAGATAGGCCAGAGTGAAACGATAAAAGAAGATGTCGGAAGGACTTAATCCATGTTGGATTAGAATCTTAGTAGAAACAAAAGTAGTCCCCCAGATAGCTACAGTGATTATTGCCATTAAGTGATAGACGAACCTTGATTTGATTACATTCATAATTTATATGTGTTTTATTATGTTGCAAAGATAGGTTTTGTTTTCGAGAAACTTATCAAAATATATGGCATAGTTGAGCTGATACAAAGTTCGTTTGTTTTCTCACTTACCTTGGGCGCGGCCCTCAAGGTAAGTGAGATATTTCTATTTCTGGGGAATCCAGGAATCTACCAGCTCCTGATGTTCTTTTACCCATTTTTCCGCTCCTTCTTTTTCATTATATTCATTTTGTGATACATCATCCAGCAAGCTGCTGATTTCTTCGGTGCTCAGATGTATGTTTTCTATCAGTTTTACCACAAACGGGTGTTGCTCACCAAATCCTTTGCAGGCAATGGCTGTAATTGTTTCCGCTTTACCAAAAATGCCTTTCGGGTCTTCTAAAAATTTTAATTTAAAGCGGGTGAACATCCAATGGGGAGTCCATCCCGTCACCACAATCCATTGATGTTCGTCAATGGCCCTTTTTAGTACTGCGGTCATAGCCGGTCCGCTAGACTCCAGCAATTTGTAATCCAGATTGTATTTTTCTATGGCCATATCTGCAGCATGCATAATCCCTGCGCCGGCATCAATGCCGATAATCTCGCCTCCGAATTTTTCTTTGTTGGCATTTAATTGGTCAATAGAATGAATGTCCACATAATCGGGGACTACCAGACCGATACGGGCATCTGGATAGATCTTGCCTAAGATTTCCAGATTCTTTCCGTATTGTTTCATATAATCGGCCTGTGTGGCCGGTAACCAAGCATCCATCAGCAAATCTACTTTGCCACGGGCCATTGTTGCATAGATAGGAGCAGGATCAGCATTCTTTAAAATGACATGATAACCTTGTTGTTCAAGAATCACTTCCGTTAAATAGGTCAGAGCGATGCCATCGTCCCAGTTTATGTATCCAATGCTTATTGTCTTATCATCTTTTTTCCCGCTGCAAGAGGTAAGCAACAGGAGGAAAGACAAAAAATATAGTATTTTCTTCATGCTTATTTCCCTTTCTTTTGTTTTCCAAGTCCTTGTGTTATTCTATCCAGAATGATGGCTAGGATGACTACTGCGATACCGCCTTCGAAACCTAAACCTATTTTCATCTGCGTGATACCTTTCAATACGATTTCCCCTAACCCTCCGGCTGCAATCATAGCGGCAATGACCACCATGGAGAGCGACATTAGGATTGTCTGGTTTATACCGGTCATGATAGTGGGCAATGCCAGCGGTAATTGTACCTTGAATAATAATTGCATAGGTGTCGCACCAAAAGAGCGCGAAGCTTCTATAACATTCTTCGGTACTTGCTTGATACCCAGGCTGGTCAGACGCACTACGGGAGGCATGGCAAAAATAATGGTGGCAAAAGCTCCCGGAACGGTTCCCAGCCCGAAAAAGAGTACGGCAGGAATCAGATAGACGAAAGCAGGCATCGTTTGCATCAGGTCGAGGATAGGATGCAGAATTTTATCACATCGTTTGCTGTTTGCGCTCCATATTCCCAATGGAAGTCCCATGATAAGAGCGATGATGGTAGACGAAAGCACCAATGCTAAAGTCTGCATGGTTTCGTTCCAAAATCCCATTCCCCAAATCAGTAATAATCCTAAAATGGTAAAAATGCTGACTCCTTTTCCCGATTTATACCAAGCCAGGATGGCCAGCAATGCTATTGTTACATAAAAAGGTATCCACATCAATATGTTTTGGAACCCATCTATGAACCCGCCTATTCCAACATTGATGGCGTCGAAAAGAGGGGCAAAGTTTTCTGTGAGCCAGTTGATGGCTGTTTCTATATATTTTCCTATGTTTATCATAATTCGATAGCGTTTTGAATAAGTTCATTAATTTCTTCTTTATCTTTTCCGGTCATCTCTACTACGATGGACGATAGAGGAACCAAGCCTTTCAGTTCGCGTTCTTCATTTACCACATAAATGGGAGAATTGGTTTTCGTAATTAAGGGAAGCAGATCCTCAATCTTTGTGTCCTCCGTAACGGAATGTACTTCACTTTGTACGGCTTCCTTGATTGATTTTATACCTTTATGCCGAAGAATGGCGGCACTTTCCAATGTAATCTCTCCTATCAGCTTGTCATTTTCATCTATCACAGGAAGCACGGTAATATCTCTTTCTTTCATCTTTCTGATCAGAACCTCGGGACCTTCTTTACGCAGACGGGCTACGGCGGGACGGGTTATCATAATACTTCCTGCCGTTATGATTTTGCTCCGGTCCACATTTTCTACAAATCTTGCCACATAGTCATTGGCTGGTTCTGTTAAAATTTCTTCTGAAGTTCCGACTTGCACCACTTCTCCGTCTCTCATAATGGCAATGCGGTCACCCAGTTTAATTGCTTCGCTCAAATCATGCGTGATAAAGACGATGGTCTTTTTCATTTTGGATTGCAGCGCCAGCATTTCATCTTGCATTTGTACGCGGATCAATGGGTCCAAAGCGGAAAAGGCTTCATCCATCAGTAATATTTCCGGATCATTTGCCAAAGCGCGTGCCAACCCGACACGTTGCTGCATTCCGCCGGAAAGTTGTCCGACCATCTGATTCTGATATCCTTTCAGCCCGACTATTTCCATACTCTTCATGGCTTTTTTCTCACGTTCTTGTTTGGGAACTCCTTGGAGTTCAAGACCGAATGCAATATTGCTTAAAACACTGCGATGAGGTAACAAACCAAAATTTTGGAACACCATAGCTATCTCCCGGCGACGCATTTCCAACAATTCCTTATCAGATGCGGCAGTAATATCTGTTCTATTAATCAGTACTTGTCCTTTTGTGGGTTTGATTAATCGGTTTATGCAGCGCAATAAAGTTGATTTGCCACTACCCGATAGCCCCATGATTACGAAGAATTCTCCTTCTTTGATTGTCAGATTGGCGTTTTTAACTGCTACAGTACAATTAGTCGCCTTTAAAATTTCATTTTTGCTTTTTCTTTCTTTCAACATCCGGAACGCTTTCTGCTTTTCCGGACCGAAAACAAGATATAAGTCTTTTATTTCTATTTTGTTCATAGTCTATAATAGTTTAAATTAATTAAGAATAGGGAGGAATTGACGGAAGTAAATTGAGATGTCATCCGGTATATTTAACGAAACAAAATATAAAAAGGTTCATTATAAGATGAGTTTAATTGATCAGTAAATATGTTTCTTACAGCTTGTTATTGTTTACTCCCTACGGGAGTGGTTCAGAAAATCCGAGATTAAAAAAGATAATCAGAAAGCGTTTTCTATAAAACAGAAATTAAGTATTATCCTTTTGTCGAGCGTTCATTTTATTCTATCTTTGTCCCGTAAAACAGAATAAATATATGGATAGTATTTTAATTATTGATGATGAACCGCAAATACGCAAACTTCTTTCGCGTATGATGGAATTGGAAGGTTACGAAGTATTCCAGGCAGCCGATTGCCAGTCTACATTGAAACAACTTAAGTTACATAATCCCCAAGTGGTGTTGTGTGATGTGTTTTTGCCGGACGGCAATGGAGTAGATATGGTTACAACCATCAAAAAACTCTATCCAGAATTGGAGGTGATACTTTTGACCGCCCACGGTAACATTCCGGATGGTGTGCAGGCAATCAAGAATGGAGCCTTTGATTATATCACCAAAGGGGATGATAATAATAAAATTATTCCGTTAATCAGCCGGGCTATGGCTCAGGCTAAAAAGAATGTAGGGGAAAAAGTGAAAACAGAAGAAACCCAAAGTTTCTCTTTTGACGCTATAAAAGGGAAGTCGGAGGGTATGCAACAAGCCGTAGCATTGGCCCGAAAGGTTTCGGCAACGGATGTTACAGTCTTGCTGACCGGAGAAACAGGCACGGGGAAAGAAGTCTTTGCACAAGCCATCCATCGCAACAGTCTTCGCAAAGAGAATGCTTTTGTGGCTGTAAACTGTTCTGCTTTTAGCAAAGATCTGCTTGAAAGCGAGATATTCGGTCATAAAGCCGGTTCGTTTACCGGAGCGATGAAAGATAAGAAGGGGCTGTTCGAAGTGGCCGATAACGGAACCATCTTTTTGGATGAAATAGGTGAAATGGCTTTCGAGCTGCAGGCCAAATTGCTTCGTGTGCTCGAAGCGGGAGAGTACATCAAGATAGGCGACACGAAACCGACGAAAGTGAATGTCCGCGTTATCTCCGCCACCAATCGGGACCTGAAAAAAGAAATAGAACAAGGTAATTTCCGTGAAGATCTTTATTATCGTCTTTCTGTTTTTCAGATACACCTCCCTCCTCTTCGTGAGCGCAAAGAAGACATCGAACTTTTGGCGGGAAGCTTTATCCAACTCTTTTCAAAAAAACTGGGGAAACAAGTGGAAGGGATGGCTCCGGAGTTCTTGAATGCTTTGAAAGCTGCCGACTGGAGAGGAAATATCCGTGAATTGCGAAACGTGATAGAACGCAGCATGATTGTCTGCGACAAACAGCTTACCTTACAAGATCTTCCTATTGAAATACAGAATACCCGACAGGAAGATTATTCCGGCAAGAATTATTCGGAGTTTGAACTGGCCGCTATGGAAAAACGTCATATTGCTAAAGTTCTGCAACATACTAAAGGAAACAAGACTGAGGCTTCACGTTTATTGAAAATAGGTTTGACTACTTTATATAGAAAAATAGAGGAATACGGTATTTAGTTATTGAGTACCATTGATTAAGCCGTTTCCTCCTTATGGCTAAGCCCACTCTTATGGTTTGCTGCTACAGTTTCTTCCGGTGGACTGTACAGTCCACCGGGGCAGTCCGTACAGTCCATTGCAGTGGACTGTACGGAGCGATGCCGGCGACTATAGTATGTAACCGTAAGAATGGGCTTAACCATAAGGAAGAAAGAGCTTAGTATCAGGTATGAAAGACCATACGGTAGCGTTTCACAAGCTGGAACACTTACTACACTCTTCTGTCCGTCACAGTTTCAGCAAAGATGGAAACGGAATCGGTATAGTACGGATTTTAGAAATCCCCCGTGGCTTTCCTCAGCAAGACAGGAGCTCTCGATATACTTCAGCATCTTCTTCCGAGAAACAGCATACAATCACTTCTCCTTCATAGCCATGTGCCATTTCTTCCCCGATGGCATTCAATGCGATACGTGCCGCTTCTTCCTTGGGATAATGATATACGCCGGTACTGATACAGGGGAATGCAATGCTTTGGATGCCGTTTTCTCTCGCTAGTATAAAACTGGTACGATAACATGATGCAAGTTTTTCGGCTTCTCCATGCGTTCCCCCATGCCATACGGGCCCTACAGTATGAATTACTTTCCTGCATGGCAGGTTGTATGCATCGGTTATCTTGCTTTCCCCTGTCGGACAACCGCCCAATGTTTTGCATTCCGCTAACAACGCCGGACCTGCAGCCCGATGGATAGCTCCATCTACACCGCCACCACCCAGCAACGAACTGTTGGCTGCATTTACAATGGCGTCGACTTTTAAAGTAGTGATATCGGCTACGGTAATATTTATCTTTTTCATTTTTCCTTTCTGTTTTTCTGTATTAAAACCTCTATACAAAGCTATATAATAAATTGGGGAATTATGCAGTTTGGCAGCAAATAAATCAATTATTCTCCTGTTTTGATATCCTTCCCTTTTCATTTTGAAAAGATCTTCTTTTGCTCCCTCTTTTTTCTTGTTGTTATATCTGTATATAAATCAATTACTTATCTCCTGTTTGCCAGTAATGGCACACTATTGGCATATAGCGTGGCAGTTAACAATAGTATTAATTTAAAAAAAGGAATTATGGATTTATTTTCAATCGGATTTGCGGTTTGTACCTTGAGCGGCATAGCTTGCTTTTGGCTTTTCTTTAAATGTATAGACTGGTTCGAGAAGATCTAAAAAAAGAAAGGAGAAACAAGTTATGTACACAGCATTATTTGTAGTTAGTTTGATTATGTTCGGCTATATGATGTATGTTCTTATCAAGCCGGAGAAGTTTTAAAAAAGTAAGTTAAGAAATAAAGAGTTATGAATACTGAAGTTTTAGGTGTTATAGCGCAAATTGTCTTATTGATAGTGCTTAGCTATCCTTTGGGCAAATATATCGCTAAAGTTTATAAAGGTGAAAAGACTTGGTCGGATTTTATGAAGCCCGTTGAACGGGTTATGTTCAAACTGAGTGGTATCAATCCCAATGAGGAGATGAACTGGAAACAGTTTTTGAGAGCCTTGCTGGTGGTAAATCTATTTTGGTTCCTTTGGGGGATGGTACTGTTGGTTACACAAGGTGTGCTGCCGCTTAACCCGGATGGAAATGCCGGTCAGACTGCGCATCAGGCATTTAATACTTGTATCAGTTTCATGGTGAACTGTAACTTGCAACATTATAGCGGTGAAAGTGGGCTGACTTATTTTACTCAGCTATTCGTCATCATGCTCTTTCAGTTTATTACTGCCGCTACCGGTATGGCTGCCATGGCAGGTATAATGAAAGCGCTGGCTGCAAAGACTACTCAGACTATTGGCAATTTCTGGAACTATTTGGTATTAAGTTGTACCCGTGTCCTGTTGCCTCTTTCATTGATCGTAGGTTTTATCCTGATTGTGCAAGGCACTCCGATGGGCTTTGACGGAAAAATGAAGGTGACCACCATGGAAGGAACTACACAATATGTATCACAAGGCCCTACGGCGGCTATTGTCCCTATCAAACAATTGGGTACTAATGGGGGTGGTTATTTTGGTGTAAACTCTTCTCATCCCTTGGAGAACCCTACCTATTTTGCTAATATGGTGGAATGTTGGTCTATCCTTATCATACCTATGGCGATGGCATTTGCATTCGGTTTCTATCTGAAACGTAAAAAATTGGGTTATAGTATATATGGTGTCATGCTGTTTGCTTATCTGGTAGGAGTTTGTATCAATGTCAGTCAGGAGATGGGTGGTAATCCACGTATTGATGAGATGGGGATAGCGCAGGATAATGGCGCGATGGAAGGTAAAGAAATACGTTTGGGCTCGGCCGCCACTGCTTTGTGGAGTATTACTACTACGGTTACTTCCAATGGTTCTGTCAATGGTATGCACGATTCAACAATGCCGCTTTCGGGTATGATGGAAATGCTGAACATGCAGATCAACACATGGTTTGGCGGTGTAGGTGTGGGATGGATGAACTACTTTACATTTATTATTATCGCCGTGTTCATCAGTGGGTTGATGGTAGGCCGTACACCGGAGTTTCTTGGTCATAAAGTAGAAGCACGTGAAATGAAGATTGCTTCCATTGTAGCACTACTTCATCCGTTTATCATTTTAGTTGGTACAGCATTGGCTGCTTATCTGTTTGTTCATGCGCCTGCATTTGTGGAAAGTGAAGGTGGCTGGTTGAACAATCCCGGATATCATGGTCTGAGTGAAATGCTTTATGAATACACCTCGTGTGCCGCCAATAATGGTTCCGGTTTTGAAGGACTGGGTGATAACACATGGTTTTGGAACTACTCTTGTGGTATTGTGCTGATATTAGGACGTTTTGTCCCGATTGTAGGTCAAGTGGCCATAGCAGGTATTCTGGCTAAGAAAAAATTTATTCCCGAAAGCGCCGGCACATTGCAAACCGATACAGTGACATTCGGTGTGATGACATTTGCGGTTATTTTTATTGTTGCCGCACTATCATTCTTCCCGGTACATGCATTAAGCACTATTGCCGAGCACTTGAGTTTATAATTCTGATAACAGACAACGATATTAATAGAAGATATGAAAGATAATAAATCAGCTTCTTTATTTCAGAAGGAGCAAGTTATTGACAGCATAAAACAATCATTCGTGAAGTTGAATCCGCGAGTGATGATTAAGAATCCGATTATGTTCACGGTAGAGGTTTGTACAGCTATTATGTTCTTGGTGATGCTCTACTCTATCGTTAATGATTCACAAGGCTCATTTATTTATAATTTATGGGTTTTCGTAATTCTGTTCATCACCTTGTTATTTGCTAATTTTGCTGAAGCTATTGCCGAAGCGCGCGGAAAAGCACAAGCCGATAGCCTGAGGAAGACTCGTGAGGAGACTCCTGCCAAATTGATTGTGAACGGGACTTTGAAAACTGTCAGTAGTTCCCAGTTAAAGAAAGGTGATATTTTTGTATGTGAGGCAGGAGATGTTATTCCTGCCGATGGCGAGATCATCGAAGGACTGGCGTCTATTGACGAAAGTGCCATCACAGGCGAATCCGCTCCTGTAATCCGTGAAGCAGGCGGTGACAAGAGTTCAGTAACAGGAGGTACAAAAGTATTGTCCGATCAGATAAAAGTAATGGTAAGCACCCAGCCGGGTGAAAGTTTCTTGGATAAGATGATTGCATTGGTGGAAGGCGCATCCCGCCAGAAAACACCGAATGAAATTGCATTGACTATCCTGTTGGCAGCATTTACATTGGTCTTTGTCATTGTGTGTATCACCCTTAAACCGTTTGCCGATTATACGGGAACTGTCATTACCATTGCTTCTTTTCTGTCCTTGTTTGTCTGCCTCATTCCCACCACTATCGGAGGATTGCTTTCGGCTATCGGTATCGCCGGGATGGATCGTGCTCTGCGTGCCAACGTCATAACCAAATCGGGTAAAGCAGTGGAAACAGCCGGAGATATAGATACTTTGCTTCTTGATAAAACAGGAACAATAACTATAGGAAACCGTAAAGCTACTCGTTTTTATCCGGCTCAGGGAGTGGATGAACATGCTTTCATCGAAGCCTGCCTACTCTCATCTGTATCTGATGATACTCCGGAAGGTAAATCTATTATTGAACTGGGACGTGAATCGGGTTTACGGATGCGTAATTTGAATACCGATGGTGCTCATATGATAAAATTTACCGCCGAAACCAAATGCTCGGGTATTAACTTGAAGGATGGAACAGAAATCCGTAAAGGTGCATTTGATGCTATCCGCAAGATAGCTTTGTCTGCCGGAAACCCTTTCCCAAAAGAAACGGAAGATATCATTCAAACCATTACAAGTAATGGAGGTACTCCATTGGTGGTGAGTGTCAATAAGAAAATTGCCGGAGTTATAGAATTGCAGGATATCATAAAACCGGGTATTCAGGAACGTTTTGAACGTTTACGCAAGATGGGGGTAAAAACAGTCATGGTGACGGGAGATAACCCTTTGACCGCCAAATATATTGCAGAGAAAGCCGGAGTAGACGACTTCATAGCCGAAGCTAAACCGGAGGATAAGATGGAGTATATCAAGAAAGAGCAGGCTGCCGGCAAACTGGTTGCCATGATGGGTGACGGAACAAATGATGCTCCTGCCCTTGCCCAAGCTAATGTGGGGGTTGCCATGAATAGCGGTACACAGGCTGCCAAGGAAGCAGGGAATATGGTGGATTTGGATAATGATCCTACCAAGCTGATAGAAATTGTTGAGATAGGTAAACAATTGCTGATGACACGTGGTACACTGACCACTTTCTCCATAGCCAATGATGTGGCCAAATATTTTGCCATTGTTCCTGCATTGTTCATGCTTTCCATTCCAGAACTGGCTGCATTGAATATTATGGGGTTGCATAGCCCTGAGAGTGCTATCTTATCTGCAGTTATATTCAATGCCATCATTATTCCTATTCTGATTCCGCTGGCATTGAAAGGAGTTCAATACAAACCGATAGGAGCTTCCGCCTTGCTTCGTCGTAATCTTTTGATATATGGCATAGGTGGTGTTATTGCTCCTTTTGTGGGTATTAAATTAATAGATTTAGTAGTAGGATTATTCTTTTAACAAGTAAATAACAATGAAAAATTTTATAAAGTCATTCAGACTTACTTTAGTCTTTTGTGTGTTTTTCTCAGTATGCTATATACTAGTCTTATGGATTTTCGCTCAATTTGCCGGACCTAATTCCGGCAATGCCGAGATTGTGGAACTTAACGGAAAAGTGGTAGGTGCAGCCAATGTGGGACAATTATTTACAGAAGATATCTATTTCTGGGGACGTCCTTCATGTGCTGGTGAAGGTTATGATGCGGCTAGTTCGGCCGGTAGCAATAAAGGTCCTACCAATGAGGAGTATCTGGCTGAAGTAGAAGCTCGGATTGATACATTTTTAAAGCATCATCCTTACTTGAGCCGTAAGGAAGTACCTGCCGAAATGGTAACAGCCAGCGGTTCCGGATTGGATCCTGACATCACTCCGGCCTGCGCATACGTGCAGGTACAACGTGTGGCTAAAGCTCGCGGAATGAGTGAGGAAACTGTAAAAGCTATTGTAGATAAAGCTGTGGAAAAACCGTTTATGGGCATGTTCGGTACAGAGAAGGTGAATGTGTTAAAACTGAATGCTGCTTTAGAAAAGGCAAAATAATAAAAATATATAGTCATTAAATTAGGAAGATGTGCGTCATGAAAAAGAGAAGTTTCCTGGATACCGAGAGCCTGTCGGCTCTAGAAGCTGTGGCTATCATTGTATTGTTCTTTGCTTTGATAACATGGATTCTTGATCTTTGACGTGCATCACCATTGAATGATGCATCTTGATTCAGAAAAACTCAAAATGGATATTTCCTTTCAGACAATAAGAAGGAAATAGTAGAAATATGTAAAACACGAATATTAATTAGTTTAATTTTTTAAGATGAAAAGGAATTTGAAAAAAGTGGTCTTGGTGCTGGCTTTACTGTTGCCTGGAGTGATAAAAGCACAAGAATTTAACGTAACGGCTAAGGCAGATTTTGTAAGTGATTACATTTGGCGTGGCGCTTACCAGAATTCAGGATTTTCTGTACAGCCTACATTAGGATTATCTTACGGCAACCTTTCTTTATCTGCTTGGGGGAGTCAGAGCCTGACCAAGACAGACGGTGCACAAGAGTTTGACATCAATTTAAGCTATACTATTGGCGGTTTAGGTATTACAGTAACCGACTATTGGTGGAATGGCATCACCATGCCCTACGGGGATTATAAACATGATCATCATTTTGAAGGAACATTAGCTTATAATTTCGGCGAGAACTTTCCTCTGACCTTGAGTTGGTCTACTATGTTTGCGGGAGGAGACGATAACAAAGACGGTGATCGTGCTTATTCCACTTATATCAATGCTTCTTATAATATTGCTTGCCCGGCAGAAATTACGCTCACTCCTTCCGTTGGTTTCACTCCTTGGAAAGGAATGTATGATGCTGATGGTGCTGCTTTTACAGATATTGCTTTAAAAGCTTCCAAGAACATTAATATTACAGATAATTTTTCTTTGCCTTTGTTTGTACAGGCTATTGTTTCGCCCTCATTTGACAAAACTTATCTGATAGCCGGATTAAGTATTGGGTTTTAAATGTGTGATTTTTTTGACAAAAAGGAGAAATGCAAAGCATTTCTCCTTTTTGTTGTATTAGAGTGACTTATCTTTTTTTGATTCTTGCCAGATGTGGTATTTTTGTTCAAAGAGTTGCCACGTGGAGAATGGAATATGGCAAAAACTAAAGATAGTTTTGTATCTCTTTAATGTTATTCAACTTAATAAAGTGGGAGTGCGTTACTTCTCCTTCACATTGTTCGTGTGCCCAAGTGATATGATGAGGTACATAGGCTGCATAACCTCCGAGTTCCAATATGGGAATAATATCTGACTTTATTGAGTTTCCTATCATCAGTAAATTTTCTGCCTTACACCCTAAATTATCAAGCAATCTTTTATAATCCGCATTCTTCTTGTCGCTCATTATTTCTATGTGGCAAAAACATTCTTGTAGTCCGGACGCAGAAATCTTTCTTTTTTGATCGAACAGATCACCTTTGGTGGCCAATACTAATTTATAATTTTCGCACAAGGCTGATATGACTTCTTGCACACCGTCCAATAATATGATTGGCCTTTGCAGAAGTTCCTGGCCTGATCGGAGGATTTCTTTTACGAGATTGAGATCTCCTTCTCCATTAGTAACTTTGCAAATGGTTTCAATCATGCAAAGCAGCATTCCTTTCAGTCCATAACCATAGATATGCAGATTTTTTATTTCTGTTTTGAACAGTTCTTCTGATATGGAAGGAGCTGGTAAATATTTCCTCAGAAGATGACAAAATTTGTGTTCCAACTCTTGAAAATAAAGTTCATTTTCCCAAAGAGTGTCATCGGCATCAAAAGCGATAAATTCTATTTTATTTTTCATGTTTTATTATTAGAATAGGAAGAGGGAGCAATCATATCATAATGTATTGTTTTGTCCGTCTTTTAAGTTCTGTATAAATTCGGCAACATTTCGTCCATCCACCAAGCCATGGTGGACACTGATGGATATAGGGAGCAAAAGTTTCTTTTTTTCTTGTATCAGCTTACCTGTAGAAATTTTGGGTATAGAATCTCCTGTTTGAATTGAACCGGCATGTTTCATCTCGGAAAAGGCAAACCAAGGCAGAGCCGAATAACGGATGACATCTGCTCTTGCAGTGTCCTTGGAAAAAGAAAGTCCGGCACTGTTTTTTACTCTATGTATTTCCTTTTCTGCATTTTCAATAAATAAGGAAAGATCTGTGTCATACTCAAAAAATCCAAAGCCAAAAGTTCCGTCCTCTCTTCCGATAGTGGGCGAAATATTGATTTTATCATATTCTACTACTTCTCCGTTTTCTATACGTAATTTGAATGCAGTAGTTGCATTGATACATTTCAATAGGAAGTACACAGAATAAAGAAAAAAAGAAACCTCCATATTTTTACTTTGTTGATATACGCTTGTGAAATCAACAGTCGTAGTAATTCCCCAAAAAGGGTCATCGAGAGCCGAGAAGAATTTAAAATGCTCTTTTCTATTCCAATTGTCCAGGTTAATAACTCGCTTCATTTTCTATTTACTCTGTTTTTCTTTTATGTGTATTATTTCTGTTGCAACTATTTTAACGATAAAACATATTGTTGCAAATATACAAAAAGTATTTTAACAGAGATGTTCTTTGTTTGCTTTAAATCCATTTTATTATTTCCTGTTCTGTGCTAAAGTTAAGAATGGATAACAGCAACTATTTTAAAAGGTTATTCAGGACTGATAATCAACTATATGTCTATTTTTGTTTATAAGGGAAAGAATTCTATTAAATTCATAAGTCAGATTTTTGTATGGATAACAATTTAGGTGATAGAATTGGCAATAAAGTACAAATCGCTATAAGGATAAAATAATGTTTTATTTAATCAAAAACAAAAGCAACAAATACCTTGTCGGACGAATTGTTGCTTCTGTTTACTCAGGAAGGTCACATAACAAAAGAGTCTTGTAATTGAGTTTGCTTTATTACATCAAATTTCTCTGATGGAATATCTAGAAAGGCTTTGCACAGTGTCACTAATGCCTTTTCTCTATCTTGTTCCCGTACCAGCACTGAAAGATTGTGAGTGCTGCTACCGTATGAAATCATGCATACCGGCATTTCTTTCAGTGTTTCTATAATTCTGGCTTCCAACCCTGTATGCTTTTCCCAATTTAGATCTCCAATAACGCTGACCACAGACATTTCTGTTTCCATTCCTATTTCCGCATACTTATGTAATTCACGATATATCAGGCGTAATGTGTCGTTGCTACATTTCACAGCCAATGAAACACTTACATTAGAGGAAGTCGCTAAATAGACAGGAACCTTATATTTCTCGAACACATCAAATACTTTTCCAATAAATAGATAAGAAGTAAGAATCCCCAACGAACGAAGTTTGACAAAGACCACACCTCTGCGTGAAACAGCAGCTTTTACTTTTGTTCCTGTTTTTTCTGATGATATTCGTAATGTATCTTTCGGTGTTTTTATCAATACAATAGCCATACCGGCGGTGCGCGCCAGCGGAATACATTCCGGATGAAGCAATGCAATGCCGCTATCAATAAAATTCTCGGCTTCACCGTATGTAAGAGTTCGAGTATGTTCCATACCTCGGAAACAAATTTCATCAGAATGTAAGGATGTTATAATTTCATCCGCATGGAATACAGCCCCGATAACAGTGGCATAATACTCATTTCCTATTTGTGGGAAGAAATCCACTTCATCATATACATTTTTACACAAACGGCTTTGGGTAATAAGAATGTGAACATCGGGACAGTCTTTCATCAGTTCTTCTACATTCTTTTTCACATACTTTATATCCGGTTTTCGATCAAGCCCTAGTCGCATGAAATGACATGAGTTCAAGATGAAGTTCTTTTTTGTACATTCTTCTAAATAATGTGACAGAATAAGAGAGGATATCATTGCTCCGTGAGCCATGATCTCATGATCGTCAATGATGTTCAGATTTTCATTACATAAACGGGAAATTTGATCGATGTGTACTTTTATTTCTTTGGCAGCTTCTGCTTTCTGTATTTCGGAGGAAAGAAGATTGTCCAGCCAATTTCTACAATCATTCTCAAAATCCTGCAATTGACTCATAACCTCTTCGATATCGACATGGAATAAAGAAATAGAAACAGCTTGCAGCTTTTGGGCAATGCTGGTAAAAGTGTCGAGCACTATAATAGAACGTTCGTTCATGTTAATTACTTCAGTCCAATGTTTCAGTTCGGTGGCAGATTTAATATTTTCTAAATTATATACTTTCATTTTTTTATTGCATTTTATTCTTTTGGAGTTTCTTTTTCATTTTAACAGGCAAATTTCCATATTGGAAAGCTATGTTTTTACTAGTTTCATCTTTATTAGTTTGTTAATCAGTTATTTCTTATTGTTTGCTCGCTACCTTTTCTATAAGTTGATAGCGTTATACTCCATATAAATCAAAATCGATGCCATTACAAAAATTGCACTTTTATCTTTCAGCTATTTCATTTCCCATTTTAGAAAAAAGGCTTTCATATTGAAAAAGTATAAACTAATCAATAAACATATATCATGTTGATAATAAGATGTTTAAATTAGTGGTATGACTTTTGTCATCTAATTGAAAAAAAGAATTATATAAAAATGAAATTGTATATCATATCAAACAGACTGCCCGTGAAGGCTGTCGCAGAAAAAGATACCTTTGTTTTCTCACGTAGTGAAGGAGGTCTGACAACGGGACTAAATTCCCTACAGGGCAATTACGAGAAACATTGGGTGGGGTGGCCCGGAATCTGTACAGACAAAGAGGAAGAAAAACAGGATATCTGTCACCGGTTGGAGGAAATGAATCTCCATCCCATATTTTTATCCGATGAGCAATATAAGAACTATTATGAGGGATACAGTAACAGTACCCTGTGGCCTTTATGTCACTATTTCTTTGCCTATACATTATATAGAAAAAGTTTCTGGCAATCTTACCAAGAGGTTAACGCTTTGTTTTGTCGGGAAATTATCCGCCTTGTGGAACCGGATGATTGGGTCTGGGTACAAGATTATCAGTTGATGTTACTTCCGGAAATGCTTCGCCAAGAGCTTCCCCAGTTGCATATCGGTTATTTCCATCATATTCCGTTTCCATCTTATGAGTTATTCCGAATTCTACCTGAACGTGCCGAAATACTGAAAGGATTGTTAGGAGCCGATTTTATCGCATTTCATACACATGACTATATGCGTCATTTCATCAGTGCGGCCGAACGGGTACTCCATATAGATTTCAGTTTGGATGAAACCCGGATAGGCAGTCGCATTGTGCGCGTTGATGCACTTCCGATGGGGATAAATTATGACCTTTACCACAATGTGTCACAACAAAAAAATGTTTGGAAGGCTATAGAACGAACCCGTCTCTTGTTTGGCAAACATAAACTTATCCTATCGGTAGACCGTTTGGATTATAGTAAAGGTATTTTGCACCGCCTTTATGGATTTGCCTCTTTTTTGGAACACCATCCCGAATATCATGGCAAGGTAACACTGGCTATGGTCATAGTTCCTTCACGTGATCATGTAGGCAGTTATGCCGAATTGAAAACCCGGATTGACGAGGAAATAGGTTCTATCAACGGACGATATTCTACAATGAACTGGACTCCGGTCTGCTATTTTTATCATGGTTTTTCATTCGAAGAATTGGCTGCTATGTATTTTATAGCTGATATTGCATTAGTAACTCCTTTGCGTGACGGAATGAACTTGGTTGCCAAAGAGTATGTTGCTGTCAAGCAAGACAATCCCGGTGTATTGGTTTTAAGTGAAATGGCCGGTGCCGCTGTGGAACTGACCGACGCCTTGCTGGTTAATCCCAATGATACGGAGCAGATAGAAAATGCCATTTGCCGGGCATTGGAAATGCCGTTTGAAGAACAGCAAGAACGGATGCACCGTATGCAGTCTATTGTATCCGTACAGACTGTCAATAAATGGGCTGCCGATTTTGTAAATGAATGGCAGGAAGTGGCACACAAAAACAAAACCATGCTTTTTAAGAAGATAGGATCACAGAATATGCAGGAAATTCAGCATCAATACTTACATGCTAAAAAGCGTTTGATTTTGTTGGATTATGACGGGACACTGGTCCCTTTTCAGAAAAGGCCGGAAGATGCCTCTCCTACTCCACAATTGCTGGATATATTGCAGAAACTGACCGCCGACCCCTTGAATCATGTGGTAATAAACAGCGGACGTGACCATTTTACTTTAGAGAAGTGGTTGGGTGCACTGCCTCTTTCCTTTGCAGCCGAACATGGGGCCTTTTATAAAGAGAATGGTGTATGGCACAAGAATGTACACGGGCAGGAATGGAGCCCCGGATTGCTTTCTATATTAAAATTATTTGTCAGCAAGACTCCTCGCTCCCATCTTGAAGTCAAAGAAACGGCACTTGCCTGGCATTATCGTGAAGCCGATGCATGGTTGGGAAGATTACGTGCGCAACAGTTGGTCAATTCCTTGATATCTATTTGCTTGAAACAGAATTTGCAAATCATGCAGGGTAATAAGGTAATAGAAATAAAATCTCCCGAATTTACCAAAGGTTCAGAAGTAAACAGGCTTTTGCTTGCCACCCGATATGATTTTATCTTGGCAATAGGAGATGATACTACGGATGATGATATGTTTAAAGCCGTACCTGTTACTGCTGTGACTGTAAAGATTGGTACAGCATCCGAGAGTGCACGTTACAATCTGCCCGTACAGACAGACACCTTGCCGTTTTTACAACGGCTGACAGATGAAGGCATGGTGAAAGCAGCCTTGAAAAGTGGTTTGAAAGGGCAGTTATCATCGGCTATAGATTTTTTTAAACGGATAATAAACCACTAACATTACAAAAAAAATAACCATGGATAATTTGAATTACGGTGTAATCGGTAATTGCTGCACAGCCGCACTGATTTCCGAAAAAGGAAGTATTGAATGGCTATGTTTTCCAAATTTTGATTCACCTTCTATTTTTGCAGCTCTTCTAGATCGTGAAAAAGGCGGGACTTTTGGTTTTGAAGTTTCAGAAGACTATCACACCATCCAATCGTATGTTCCCCATACCAATATTCTTTCCACTACTTTTGTGTCAGAACAAGACGAATTTGCGGTAGTCGACTTTATGCCTTGTTATGAGTTATATGATAATAAGGAATATTATCGTCCAGCTGAGGTCTATCGTTATATCCGCTGGATTAAAGGTCGTCCTCGCATTAAAGTCAATTACCATCCGGCTCCCGATTATGCTCGTGGAAAAGCGTTTTTTAATGTAACTTCCCGGTATATTGAAACCTATTCTTCTTCTAACAACAAGGACAGACAATATCTGTATTCCTCTTTGCCGTTGCAAGGTATTGTAAACCATCAGGAATTTATATTAGAGAAAGATGAATTTTTTCTTCTTTCATACAATGAAAAGGTGATTCCTGTTGATATAGAGCGTGAGAAACTGGAGTATTGCCGCACGTTGGTTTATTGGTTGAACTGGACGGATCGTACAAGAAAGTTCACTATTTACAACGATATAATAGAGCGTAGCTTACTCACCCTGAAGATGATGTCCTTTTATAATGGCGCGGTATTAGCCTCTCTTACTACCAGCCTGCCCGAAGCTGTGGGAGAAGTACGCAATTGGGATTACCGTTTTTGTTGGTTGCGAGATGCCTCCATGTCCATAGAGACCCTTTTCAAAATAGGTCATGCCGATGCAGCCCGCAAATTCATGAAATTCATACAATCTACTTTTGTTGCCGAGCATGACACTTATCAAATAATGTATGGCATTCGTGGGGAAAGGAAATTGACTGAAGTTATACTCGACCATCTTTCAGGATATAAAAACTCCAAACCGGTGCGTATCGGCAATGATGCTTATCATCAAAGGCAGAATGATTCGTTCGGCTATTTGATGGATTTGATTTACCAATATTACCGGTTGATGCCAGGTACATTGGATGAAATAGAAGATATGTGGGAAATGGTGAAAAGCATTATGATGACTGTGGTGGAAGATTGGAGAAAGCCTGATAAAGGAATTTGGGAGATACGGGGTGAAGGACAGCATTTCGTTTCGTCCAAAGTGATGTGTTGGGTTGCTTTGGACAGAGGAGCCCGCATAGCTCGTATTCTGAATAAATATGAGAATAGCCGACGTTGGGAAGAAGAAGCTGATGCAATTAAAGCTGATGTTATGAGAAACGGCTGGAAGGAAGAAATACAAAGTTTTTCACAAGCATACGGCAATCTGGATTTGGATTCTTCTTTACTGTTAATGGAACCTTATGGATTTATAGATGCTGATGATATTCGTTATCATAAAACAGTGAAAGCCGTCAAGAAATCCCTGTTACACAAAGGGTTGATGTACCGTTATAATACTCATGATGATTTTGGCTGTCCTTCTTCGGCCTTTACCATCTGTACTTTTTGGCTGATCCGTGCACTTTATGTCATCGGGGAAAAAGACGAAGCACGCTGTTTGTTCGATGAAATTTTGCAATATTCAAACCATTTGGGTCTGTTCAGTGAAGATATTGATTTCGAAACAAAAGAACAACTGGGTAATTTTCCACAAGCTTATTCTCATCTGGCACTGGTAAATACTGCTGTGTTATTTGCGGAAGAAGATAAAAGGCTAATCTTTAAATAAGGAAAAATTTGGAGAAGGACTGATAATCCAGTATCTTTGTACAATTAAAATCAGGAAAATGCGTATAACAAAAAAACGGAGCCAAAGGTTAATCTTGCAGTCTTTAGTAAAAAACGGATGTCCATATATTATTATATGTATATGGTGTGTGTTGTCTGGCGGATGTGTTCAGAATAAATCCCAAGATTCATTGAAAACATTAAAAACAGAAATTCGACATATTATTAAAGATAAGAAAGCAACTATAGGAGTGGCTTTGATACTGGATGGAGAAGATACGCTGGCCATAAATAATGCCGAAAAATATCCCATGATGAGCGTTTATAAGTTTCATCAGGCATTGGCTGTATGTGATTACCTGCAAAAACGGCATATTCCACTTTCCACTTCCCTATATCTTGATAAAAGGTATTTCAAACCGGATACATACAGCCCTTTGCGTGATAAATATCCCCAAGGTAATTTGGAACTTCCGATTAGTGAACTTTTAGCTTATACAATGCAGTTAAGTGACAATGTAGCCTGTGATATTTTATTCGATTATATAGGTGGTGTAAACGTGGTGGATGAATACATTCATTCATTGGGAATAAACGATGTTTCTATAACTACTACCGAAGATGAGATGCATCAAGACATGGATGATTGTTACAAAAACTGGACAACACCAATGGAAGCAGCCAATCTATTGGAACTTTTTATGACTCAAGATTCCATGAAAAATGAATATACAAATTTTCTAAAACATATTATGATAGAGTGTGAGACAGGTAAAGACAGACTACCTGCTCCCCTTCCCGAAAGTGAAGTCAAGATAGGACATAAGACAGGAACTTCCGATAAGAATGAACGGGGGGAATACATTGGCATCAATGACATTGGTTTTGTAATTCTACCTGATGGGAACCGATACGTAGTAGCCGTATTTGTCAAAGACTCAAAAGAAAATATGGAAACGAATACTAAGATCATCTCTGATATTTCGGCTGCTATTTACCGATATGCCAGGAATCGTTAAAATAGTGCTATTTTGTACTGTCTATGAAAATAAAGACAAGAATGTCATAAATATAATATTATGGATTATCACATCGTTAAAATATCTAGAAATAAAAAGCAATATCTGGATTTATTATTGCTTGGGGATGAACAGGAAATAATGGTAGACCGATATTTGGAGCGCGGTGACTTGTTTGTATTGGAAGATAACGGGATAAAAGCTGTTTGTGTTGTAACAAAAGAAGGTCCGAAAATTTGTGAATTGAAGAATATAGCGGTTACCCCTAGTGCCCAACGACAAGGATATGGTAGAAAACTAATAAATTACCTGATAAACCATTACTCAAAAGAATATACTCAGATGATGGTGGGAACGGGAGACGTTCCTGGCACTCTTGCATTTTATAAAAGTTGCGGTTTTGAATATTCTCATTGTATAAAAGATTTTTTCACGGAGAATTACGATCATCCTATCATTGACAATGGGGTTTTACTAAAAGATATGATTTATTTGAAACGTAAAATAGGGTTTTAAAAGAGTGGAAACGATCAAATCCTTACTAAATTTAAACATTATTTTCTATCACTTTCAATGAATCGGACAGAAGAATAATTCTTTTTATGAATAATCTATTTACAATTCAATAAAATAAATGTATCTTTGCAATATGTTAAAAACTCATATATCGGATTTGGTGTCGTAAACAATCTGTTTTTATAGAATAGATTGTCCAGTCGTTTTTACTCTCAGAATGTCTTTTGAGAGCAATTTTATATTATTTATAATTGATCTTTTAATCCGCATACAAATAATGGGATTGTATGCCTCAATGTTTTACAATAATGAATAACGATAATAATCATAATACAATCCAAGAGTTCGACGTAAATTTAATCTGTGATTTCTTTTTAAATACAAACCGGCAAGGTCCCGGAAGTCCCGAAGCAACCTTAAAAGCACTAAGCTTTATAAATAATCTCACTGTTCAATCCCTTATCGCCGATCTCGGTTGTGGGACAGGAGGTCAGACAATGGTATTGGCACAACATACACCGGGAAGTATTACAGGACTCGACTTCTTTCCGGAATTTATTGAATGCTTCAACAGGAATGCCGAAAAGTTAAATTTACAAGATAGAGTAAAAGGTGTAGTCGGCTCAATGGATGCCCTTTCTTTTGAAAAAGAATCCCTAGACTTGATTTGGTCGGAAGGAGCTATTTATAATATCGGTTTTGAACGAGGATTGAACGAGTGGCGCAATTATTTGAAACCGGGAGGATACCTTGCCGTTTCTGAAAGTGTCTGGTTTACCGATCACCGTCCGGCAGAGATTCATGATTTCTGGATGAATGCTTACACGGAAATAGATACAATTCCTAATAAAATAGTACAAATACAAAAAGCGGGATATATTCCCGTTGCTACGTTCATTCTTCCGGAGAATTGCTGGACAGAACATTATTATGTTCCGCAGGCCAAAGCCAAAGAAATGTTTATCAAGAAGTATGCAGGGAATAAAACAGCTGAAAAACTGATGGCATCCATCTGCCATGAAGCTGAATTATATAGTAAGTATAAAGAATACTATGGATATGCATTTTTTATAGCAAAGAAAATAAATCCCTTTCAAGGTTAGTGGAAAGAAGAGTAAAGTGACCTTCTAAAACATATTCAAGTAGTGCAGACATTCTGTTCAAGGAGTATCTGCACTCGCTTTTTTATATATCAAGTATTTCCATTAAAGCGCTTTTCAGTACATAGGCACTTATACCCAGTCGTCTTTTTCACCGCCTCATTCAGATAAACAGATGAGACATTGAGCAGCAAAGCATATTCTTGTGGGCGTTTTAATGAATGGAATTTTACAGCCTATAAGGCTTTAAATTGTTTTATGATAATAGTTTTAATTACCCTCTTTTTAAAACGTTTTCTAATTGACAAAGTAATTCATTTTCAATCAGAAAACCGAATTGATAAAGAATCATATCTTGTTGAACTTAGTCTTCCATTCCTAATATTTTCTTCATTTGCGGTCGGAATCCATCTCCCCATTTTTCTAATTGTTCAATAATGGGAAGCAGTGTTCTACCTTGCTCTGTAATGGAATATTCTGTATGGGGAGGAAGTTCCGAAAAAATCTTTTTCTGTATCATGCCATGAATCTCCAGTTCTTTCAGTTGTTGGTTGATTACCCTTGGGCTGGCATCATCAAAGTAACGATGAAGTTCACTCGGGCGCTTCGGGCCTTTGTCCAATTCTTGAATAATGCAGCTTTTCCATTTTCCACCAATCACTTCCATCGCTATTTTCACACCGCAGTCTATATCAAAAGGTATTTTCTTTCTGTACATAAATCTTCTTTTTTCTGCAAAATTAATCATATTGAAATAACATGGAAAGAATAGCTTCTACTCTTTTCATGTTATAGGGATAAATTATTCATATACTGATTAATTTATCCCTACTTGCGCAAACCATCGGGTAATTATAAATTTGCAGACAGATTCAGATATAGGAATAATGGGATATATAATAATGATATAATGAAAAAGTGGTTATCTCTGATAATATTACTGGCTGTTAATGTGATTTCTATTAATGCACAACAGAAAAATTCAATTAATAATCAAAGTATGGAAAAGAAAACAAAAACAATTCGTTTGATTTATCCGCAATGGCAAGGAGGTGATATTGCTCGGTGGATTACTGAAATAAAAGATCCCGAAGCAGCATCAAAGGGATACTTCTTAGGGGCAGAATTGCTTAACTTCTTGGCTCCCGACAGCAGTCAAGAAACACTGACAGTTCCCATTTCAACAGAAATTACAGAACGTAGAAAAAAGGACGGTGTACTAGACCGCGACATTATTGTGAAACAGACTAAAGCTGCTCTTGACTTGTTGCGTATCAGTGATCCTGATAAAATAGTAACTCTTGGAGGAGAATGTTCTGTCAGTGTCGTTCCGTTTACCTACCTTGCAGAGAAATATAAAGATGATGTGGCAATGATTTGGATTGATGCCCATCCTGATATAACACTTCCCGGAGATATGTACAGCGGATTCCATGCCATGGCTGTTACTGCCTGCATGGGGAAAGGCGACAAGGAAATCCTTTCCAAGCTACCGGCCCAAATAGCCCCCTCAAAGATTCTGCTCGTAGGATTGCGTGATTGGGAACGTGATGAAATAAAAGTCCGCCAGAAACAATATGGTATAAAACATCTTACTCCGGAAGATGTAGCACAAAATAGTAATGCTATATATGAATGGTTAAAATCATGTGGAGCATCCCGCGTGTTAATTCATTTTGATATGGATGTGCTCGACCCTGCCGAAATTATAGCAGCCGTAGGGGTAGTTCCCGATGGAATGAAATTGGCAGAAGTGGTCCGCGTTATTAATGATATTGCCAAAGAAAAAGAAATAGTAGGTCTAACCGTTGCCGAACCGATGCCACGGATTGCTATCAGAATTAAAGAAATGTTAAATCAATTACCTTTGTTGAAATGATAAGGAACAGATAAAAAGACATTTAGAATAACCTGTCAAAATCAATTCTCCGGAGAACTCCAATATTTTATGGGCAAAGTGGTTCTAGATTACTTTATCCTTTAAGCCAAAAAACATTTTCAGAGAGGGCAAAATCCTCCCTGAAAATGTATTTGGGTGATTGAACTATGAATGAGAATATAAAGCAAAATACTTCCAAAGCGGTGCTGCCATCAATGATTGTTTTACTTCATCATTCAATAACAACGCTTTTATTTCTTCTTCACTCAGCAAATGCACTGTCAAATCTTCAGTTTCTTCCAAATGCTGGGTGGAGATTCGTTCTACCTCCGTAGCCAGATAACAATGAGTGATATTTGTCATGGTGCTGGCATTTGCAGAGACGGTCATAAGTTTTGTCCAATTTCCATTACCATACCCTGTTTCTTCGTACAATTCGCGTTGGGCAGAAAGCAAAGGTTCTTCTCCGGTTTCACAAACTCCGGCACAAATTTCATAACGTGTTTCTTTTATTCCGTGACGGTATTGGCGTACTAATACGAATTTACCCTCTTTGGTGATAGCAATTACATTTACCCAATCAGGATATTCCAAAATATAATATTCAGGAATTTCAACTCCTGTAGGTAATTTAACCCGATCACGGCGTGCGGTCAGCCAAGGGCGGCGGATAAGATATTCACTTTCAATAATCTCCCATTTTCTATCGTCTGTGTTCATATAATAAGTTTTTTGTTTTATACTCTACATTATAAAATTTATTCTTGTTAGTGGCTTAATTGATTATATCGGCAAAGGTACATTAATCCATTTGCATTAACTATAACACTCCCATTCTTTTTGAAGAAATTCAGGAATGAATTATGTAAATGATGAAAAGACTTTAGCTAACTTTGCAGACAATAATAAAATGATAAATTTTATTCAAACAGAATGGAAAATAGAATAAGTCCGGAGTCTTCTCTATGGAATCCTTGGCATGGCTGCCATAAGCTAAGTACAGGTTGCCGGCATTGTTATGTATATCGCGGAGATAGTAAACATGGGAAAGACAGTTCCATAATAACTAAAACCGGACAATTCAATCTGCCCGTGAGGCGGAAAAAGGATAAGACTTACAAGATCCCTTCCGGAAATCTCGTCTATACTTGTTTTACCTCTGATTTTCTGATAGAAGAAGCCGATGAATGGCGTATAGAAGCATGGAAAATGATGCGGGAACGATACGATCTTCATTTCTTGTTTATAACTAAACGTATAGACCGGCTCAGCCAATGTCTGCCTCCGGATTGGGGGGACGGGTATGATAATGTTACCATTTGTTGCACCATGGAAAATCAAGAAAGAGTGGATTACCGTCTTCCTCTTTATAAAGCAGCTCCTGTAAAGCATAAAATCATTATCTGTGAACCATTGTTGTCCGCTATAAACTTCAAGGGAGAACTTGGTATATGGGTAGAACAGATTGTGGTAGGTGGAGAATCAGGTAAAGAAGCGCGCATATGTAATTATGACTGGGTGTTGGACATTCGTCGGCAATGTATAGAAAATAATATTAGCTTTTGGTTTAAACAAACTGGATACAGATTACTAAAAGGAGAACGTGAATATAAAATAGCCCGCCAATTTCAACATACACAAGCTAGAAAAGCAGGAATAAACTATTCTAGGGGATCTAACAGCAATAATTATAGTGATTAAGAAAGTGTTTCATTTTGAAAGAGTTCCTTTTCATTTTGGTAAGCTTTAGTTTTTAATGACACGCTTATGGCATTGTAACTAAGCCGTTTGTTTTATTGGTATATTCTTTGTCTGTTATAAAAGGACTGATATTAAATATGCGGAAAATTGTTATATTTACACTAATATGATAAAGTAACAAATGGAAGACAGAGAAGAAAGTGTACAGCATTTTTTAGATTTGATTAAACGTTCACGGCGTGGAAAGTTTAAAATCTATATCGGAATGATAGCCGGTGTAGGGAAGAGTTATCGTATGCTGCAAGAAGCTCACGAAATGTTGGAGAACGGGGTAGATGTACAGATAGGTTATATTGAAACGCACGGACGTGCAGGAACCGTTGCTATGTTGGAAGGATTGCCTGTTATCTCTCGGAAAAAGATATTTTACAAAGGTAAGGAAGTGGAAGAAATGGATCTTGATGCCATTCTTCAGTTACATCCCGAACTAGTTATAGTAGATGAATTGGCACATACCAATATCGAGGGCAGCCGGAATGAGAAACGTTGGCAAGATGTAATGGAATTGTTGGATGCCGGTATAAACGTAATTTCTGCAGTTAACATCCAGCATATAGAAAGTTTGAATGAGGACGTAAAAGGTATAGCAGGTATAGAAGTTAAAGAACGGATTCCGGATAAGGTGCTGCAGGATGCGGATGAAGTGGTAAATATAGACCTTACCGCCGAAGAACTGATAAACCGGTTGAAAGCCGGGAAAATCTATCGTCCTGAAAAGATTCAGTTGGCACTGAATAATTTTTTTAAGACAGAGAATATTCTTCAGTTACGTGAACTGGCACTAAAAGAAGTGGCCTTTCGAGTCGAGAAGAAAGTTGAAAATGAAATTGTAACAGGTGAAAAGGGCATCCGGCACGAGAAGTTTTTGGCATGTATCAGTAGTAATGAACGGACTCCCCGACATATTATCCGTAAAGCGGCACGGCTTGCTTCCCGGTACAATACGGTCTTTTTTGCCCTCTATGTACAGACACCTGCCGAGAGTACGGAACGTATTCCATTGGCAACACAGCGGCATTTACTTAACCATTTTAAACTGGTTACCGAGTTAGGCGGTGAAATTATCCAAGTTTCATCTTCCGATATTATGGGAGAAATAATTAAAACTTGTCGTCAACGTGGAATTACAACCGTCTGTATGGGGCATCCTACTTTCAAAATGCCAGGTGCATTATTCAGTCTTTCCAAATATCGAAAATTTCTAAACTCTTTAGCTGAAATAGACATAGATTTGATTATACTTGCATAAAAAATAAAAGTTATGAATATAAAGTCGAAACTAACCCTTGCCATAGGGGTATTGGTGGCAATGATTGTACTATTGGTTGTACTTTCTGTTGTGAATTTGCAAATATTGACCGCCACGGAACCTGACAGTCCGGCAGCAGGTCCCGGATTACAGCGGGCTTTATTGTGGATATATGTTGTTGGTGCCGCATGTATATGTATTGGTATTGGTATGTGGCTGCGTCTTCCTGCATCGATTGATAATCCTATTAAAGAATTGACCAACGCTATACAGGAAATTGCGAACCATAATTATAAAAAACGTTTGGAATTAAGCAATAGTGAAGAATTTTCTGAAGTATCTAAAAATTTCAACCGCATGGCCAAACGTCTGGAAGATTATCATGCAAGTGCTTTATCCGATATGATGGCATCTAAAAAATATATGGAGACTATCATCAACAGTATCAACGAGCCTATCATTGGTTTAAATAATGATATGGAAATCCTTTTCATCAATGATGAAGCATTGAATGTGATCAACCTGAAGCGTGAAGAAGTTATTAAACACTCTGCACAGGATATTTCCCTGCGCAATGATTTGTTGCGTCGCCTGATTCGTGAATTGGTGGAAATTCCTGGGGAACCAGTCAGAGACAAGGAAAAAGAAAAGAAAGAACCTCTGAAGATTTATGCGGACAATAAAGAGAGTTTTTTCCAAGTAAAATACATGAGTATTTCCCAACCGGGGAAAGATGGGGTTACTATGGAAAAAAAAGGATATGTCATTATGTTGAAGAATATAACCGAATTTAAGGAACTGGATTCGGCCAAGACTACGTTTATCTCTACAATCTCACATGAATTGAAGACTCCTATCTCGGCTATTATGATGAGTCTGCAATTATTAGAAGACCAGCGTATCGGAGCTTTAAATGAAGAACAGGAAGATTTGGCAAACAGTATCAAAGAAAATAGCGAACGGCTGCTTAATATCACCGGCGAGTTGCTGAATATGACCCAGGTAGAATCAGGAAAACTACAGTTGAAGCCTAAGATAACCAAACCTATAGAGTTGATAGAATATGCAATAAAGGCCAATCGTGTACAAGCTGAAAAATTTAATATTCAAATAGAAGTGGAATACCCTGAAGACAAAATAGGTAAACTGTTTGTCGACAGTGAGAAGATAGCTTGGGTTCTAACCAACCTTCTTTCCAATGCCATCCGGTATTCACCGGAAAACGGTCGTGTGGTAATAGGGGCACGTCAAACAGATGATGGATTCATTGAGATGTTTGTACGGGATTTCGGGAAAGGGATTGATCCACGTTATCATAAAAGCATCTTTGACCATTATTTCCGGGTTCCCGGAACTAAAGTACAAGGAAGCGGTTTAGGCCTGTCTATTTCCCGAGATTTTGTCGAGGCCCATAATGGTACTCTTACAGTAGACAGTAAGCTGGGAGAAGGAAGTATGTTTGTTATGCGATTAAAAGCATGATCACAGCACAGGGGAGAGAATCTTTCAATAAGAGCTCTCCCCCGCTGCTTTTGAACCAAGCCGGAAAAGCTTACTCCAACCTGTGAACGGTAATATCGCTAAAATCTTGTAATAATGTCAGTAACATACCTTCATCATTGTATTTCTTAGATTTTATAACCATTGTAACATAATAGGTTGTTACTTCTCCCAACCTCTTTTCGTCCAATTGATAGGAAACAATATTGTATTCCTTGGAATTGAATTTCTTGGCCATACGGTTCAGTGTTTCTTTATTGTCTGTAGAGAACTCTACCATGGAACTTTTCATACCTATACTTTTAAAAAGATAGCTAAGTGCCTCAAGACCAATCAGCGTAAGGATTGTTGCTGAGATTCCCAGCCAGTACATACCGGCTCCAATGGCCAGACCGATGCCCGAAGTAGCCCAAATTCCGGCAGCGGTAGTAAGTCCGCGCACGATTTGTTTTTGAAAAATAATAGTACCCGCTCCAATAAAACCGATACCACTGACAACCTGTGCGGCCACACGACTCGGGTCCAAGTCTATCCCCTCCATCTTCACTACTTCCATAAAACCATATTGTGATACAATCATAATGAGAGCACTTCCCAGTGATACTAGAAAATGGGTACGGTAACCGGCTTCTTTAGCACGATATTCCCTATCCAGACCAATAACAGTACCCAAAGCGCCTGCCACAAACAATCTCAAAATAAAATCCCACGTCATGCTCATATTGAAATCCTCCTTTTATTCATCGTCTTCATCATCAGTCAGTTCGGGCAAACTCAACATTCGTTGGCTGTCTTCTGCCGGAAGGGCTTCTACCTGGCGTAATTTACGTTCTATGGCACGAGTACGTTTCCCCATAACTTCCTCTAACTGGTCTCCTGCATTCTGTAGATTTTTCTGTACCTTTTCCAGCAATCCTCCAAACTTTCCGAATTCGGTCTTTACTGCCCCTAACACATTCCATACTTCGCTTGTTCGTTTTTGAATGGCCAGCGTACGGAATCCCATTTGCAAACTATTCAGGATAGCTCCCAGGGTGGTAGGACCTGTAACCACTATCTTCCAGTCTTTCTGCAACATTTCCACCAACGCGGTCCGGCGGATCACTTCTGCATAGATGTTTTCGAATGGCAGAAACATAATGGCAAAATCTGTTGTAAAAGGTGGGTCTACATATTTATCGTGAATATCCTTTGCCATTTTTTTAATTGTGATTTCCAGTTGACGGGATGAAGTTTCAATCAATGCGGCATCTCCGGCTTCGTATGCATCCTGATATTGTTCATATACATCTTTGGGAAATTTGGCATCCACAGGTAAATATACAGTATCATTATTATTTTCCTTTCCCGGAAGTTTAATGGCGAACTCCACAAATTCCGTTGCATTTTTCTTGGTTTTGACATTCGCCTCATATTGTTCCGGACTCAGCATCTGATCCAATAAGGCACCTAATTGTACTTCTCCGAATGTACCCCGTGTCTTCACATTACTTAAAACTTTTTTCAATCCTCCTACATCCTGTGCCAGACCCTTCATCTCTCCCAATCCTTTTTGTACATTCTCCAGCTGCGAACGTACTATCTCAAAGGATTGTCCTATACGTTCATTCAATGTTTTCTGTAATTTTTCTTCTACCATTTGCCGCATGTCATCCAATCGTTTTTCCGTACTTTTCACCAAAGCTTCCTGTTGCTTGCCCATTGCTTCAAATTTTTCCCGTTGCATTTCATTACCGGTCAGCAGGTTTTTATGCAAAGTATCCTGCATATTACGGATAGAATAATTCAAGGTTTGATTCAGTTCGTTACGAAGTTCGCGAATATTTTTTCCCAGTTCGTCCCGGTTTTCTTTCATTTCTTCGCGTAGCAATCCTTCCAGACGTTCGGTTTGCAGACGATTGTTTTTAGTAAGTGCGATTACAATATTAATTATCAGCAGGATAATAATTACGGTTAATAAAATTTCTGTCATGATTCTTGTTTATTTTGAGCAAATGTAGCAAAAAGCCATGAATTTAATCGTTATATTTGCAGCGAATTTGGCAAAAGCACTCCATTAAATAGTATATGAAGTATAAATTATTAGTTTTAGACCTAGACGGAACGTTGACCAATAAAAAGAAAGAGGTAACGGAACACACACGTCGTACACTTATCGAAGCGCAAAAGCGCGGAGTAAAAATTGTTTTGGCATCGGGACGTCCCACATACGGTGTGGCTCCACTGGCTGAGATCTTAGAGCTGCAGAAATACGAAGGTTATATACTTTCGTATAACGGAGGTGAGATCATAGACTGGAAAACCGGTGAGATGATGTACGAGAATGTGCTCGATCCGGATATATTACCTTACCTGTATAAATGTGCCACCGACAACCATTTTGCTATCGTCACTTACGATGGAAAATATGTATTGACTGAATATCCGGAAGATGAATATGTATTGAAAGAAGCTATTTTGAATGTGATGACTCCCAAGAAAGTGGATCATTTTCTGGAGGCAATAAAATTTCCTATTGCCAAATGTCTGATTGTAGGTGAACCTACGCGGCTTGCAGTGCTTGAAAAAGAAATGTACGAACATTTGAAAGATCGTATGGGGGTATTCCGTTCCGAACCTTATTTTTTGGAATTGGTTCCTAAAGGTATTGATAAAGCACAATCACTGGCCGTATTGCTAAAAGAAATCGGTATGACAAAAGAAGAAATGATTGCCGTTGGTGATGGTTTTAACGATCTTTCTATGATACAATATGCCGGATTGGGGGTAGCAATGGCCAATGCTCAAGAAATAGTCCGTCAAAACGCCGACTACATCACCCTTTCTAATGAAGAAGATGGTGTAGCCGCGGTAGTAGAGAAATTTATTCTTTAGGTTTCCGGTCAAAGAAAGGATTTTTAGAGGATGCGCTGACAGGGATGGCATAAACCTGGGTGCATCCTTCCAGCCAGTTCAGACGCTGTGCTGCTAATCCGGCCGAGAACATGACCCGTGTGTCCACCCTGTTGTCTGCTGCTGTGGCACAAGCTGATCCGATAGCAATGCCCACATCAACACTATTGATAGCACATGGCACTCCTTCTTTGCGAGACACACAAGTGGCATATCCACAATGACCACAATTCAATCCTTGCGCCTGTTCGTGTGTACCTATTAACAGGACACATTCTGCATTCAGAATATTTTCCGCATCGCGCAGGAAGAATTTCATTCCATGCTCCGCAACCATTTTCACCATCATTTCCGATAAAATATTGATATTACCATCCGTCACCATGGCTATTTCAATAATATCAACACCTTTTCCTTTGGGAGCAGTACGCGCTGCTGTCATCATTTGTCGGGCCACATGCAGAACATGTTCATGGCGGCTTTCTCTTTCATTCAATATCATATAAATCTTAGTTATAAGTTAGCTATTAATACAAAATTAGTGAATATGAATGATATAAGGCTCTTGCTTTAAGCCTAAAAAGTATAAAAAGAGTCACCGGTTAAAAAAATATCAAAATAAAAAGAGAAATATAGTGGATAATCCAATTATTTATCGTTCCTTTGACAACGGAATATAAAAAGATAGTTTTTTCGATTGACTCAATTCATCTCACACTTGAACCGTTTCTATTCTTCTAACTAAATTTTTAAATTCAAAGTTTACTTAATTATTTATTTATCAATTTTTATTTTATGAATTTGTATATTGGAAACCTTAACTATAATGTTAGGGAAGGTGATTTGAGAGGTGTAATGGAAGAGTATGGAACAGTAGCTTCAGTAAAACTTATTACTGATCGTGAAACACGTCGTTCTAAAGGTTTTGCTTTTGTAGAAATGCCTAATGATGGCGAAGCTAAAGAAGCTATCAAGCAATTGAACGGTGCAGAATATGTAAACCGTACTATGGTTGTAAAAGAAGCACTTCCTAAAGCATAAGGAATTAGACATTCCATGTCACATGATGGCGATAGAGTGAATCTCTATCGCTATTTTTTTCTTGAACAGCTTTCTAGTTTGAAAATACATGAAAGGGTTATTGATAAGGAAACGGACATCTGTTTTGTCAGAATGTCCGTTTCTTGTTTAGTATTTGTTCTTTAGAAAGCTATTGCTCCGAAGGCGAATTTACTCCACTCCTATTTCGTCAACAAACAGAAAAGCTTTTTCGCCAGGCATGGAATGCCATGCGGGAAGTTTCGGAGTAACTTCTGCTATGATTTTAATATAGCGGGCTTTTACTTTATCAAAGGAAACAGAGTCTTTGCGGCTTTGCATTTTAGTTCCTTTTTCCACAACGGGAAAATTTTCGGAGGCTACCCTGCGGAAATTTTTCCCATCCTCAGAAACTTCCACCTTCAGACCTGTTGCACCAAAGATAGCATCGCCTGTGTTCAACATTGTGTTTACAAAAACTGAAGATACTTCCTTAGGCTCAAGTAAATCAAGGGTCACATTCATATCTGTCCCGTAGAAACCAATCCAACGTCCTGAGCGATAATTCATATCCCCATATAATCCGTCTATCAAGGTACTTCCTCCTTTAAAAGTATATGATTTATGAGGAATGGTATTCAAGGTAACCGGTCTCATTGTGGCTGCATTAAAATGTATTTCCTCCTTACTTATCTGACTAGTACCCTGCGGACGAACTGCAATGGCTTGTATGATAACATCTTTATCCACTTGTATAGTGTCGGTATACAATGGGGATTGCACATCGGGAACGCTGCCATCCAATGTATAATGTATTTCCGCATCATCAAAAGTCTGAAAAGCAATCTTGGCTTTTCCTTCATCGGGAGCCGGAACGATATCAATGTTCACATCATAAATATCCTGACGAAAATCATAACCTCTATCCCGGTAAATAGCCAGCAGAGCTGGTAAACGTTTCAAAAAACTGTCGAAATTTTTATGTAACGGTTCCGTCCATTGAATCTCGGACAAGGCAGCCATACGAGGAAGAATTTGCCATTCCATCTTCAAACTGTCACGCGTCCATTCTGTCCAGATACATCCTTGAGTACCGATGATATATTTTCGTTCATCCTCTGCCAATTCATTAGAAACAGGTTCAAATGTATAGACACGTTCAAGGCTTTTAGTCCCTTTTATCCGATTGTAAGTAGGATTGCTGAAATAAAGAAACTGAATAGGAGTCATAATTGCATCATGGTGCAGACGGGCGGCTTCGATACCACCTTTGACACCAGTCCATGACATCACTGTGGCACCTGGAGCCAATCCTCCCTCCAACATCTCATCCCAGCCCAGCATTTTACGCCCTCTGTCATTAATAACTTTGCCTACCTCGGACATGAAATAGGTCTGTAATTGATTCTCCTTGCTGTGTTTTGGTGTATCTTTCAAACCCAGTTCCCGAATTTTAGCTTGACATGCAGGGCATTTTTCCCAACGTACTTTCGGACATTCATCCCCACCAATATGGATATAAGGAGATGGAAAGATGTCCATAATTTCATTCAATACATCTTTAGCAAACTGTAAAGCCCGGTCGTTTCCTCCACAAAGCACATCAGGGAATACCCCCCATTTACAAGGAATCTCGTATGGACCTCCCGTACAACCTAATTCCGGATAGGAAACCAAAGCTCCCATCATATGTCCCGGAAGGTCAACTTCGGGAATTACAGTAATAAAACGGTCAGCGGCATACTTGACAATCTCTTTTGCTTCTTCCTGTGTATAAAAACCGCTATGAGGAGTTTCATCATAGGTCTGGGTTTCACGGTCAATCAACGTACGTGGACGTATCGAACCTATTTCCGTAAGTTTGGGATATTTCTTGATTTCAATTCTCCAACCTTGGTCTTCAGTCAGATGCCAATGAAAATAATTGATATTGTGCAATGCCAGCATATCAATGATTTGTTTCAGATAAGAAACCGGGAAATAATGGCGGCCCACGTCTACCATAAAACCGCGATAACCGAAACGAGGATAGTCATTAACAGTTCCCACCGGGATGGCAGCGGATACCTGTTTGTTTTTGGTCAATGGCAAAGCCTTATAGAGCGTTTGCATTCCATAAAAGACCCCAGACTCACTTCCTCCATTCAAATGAATGTTTTCAGAAGTTACCTCCAGTTGATACCCCTCTTTGTTGGTAATGGAACTGTCAACCGCCAAGATTATGGAATTCTTCTTTGCGGCTTCAGTTGTTGTCCGGACGGTAATTCCCGTAGCCTCTTTAATATAGGAAGCTAAAAATTCTGCCGTCCGTTGCAACTTTTCATTGCCTTCCGGATAGACAATACCGGTTTGCGGATTAATAACAAAAGGGTGGGCTTGAATGTCTTGACTTACTTCTTGGGGCTGCGGAATGACATTCAGGTTTCCGATTTCTGTTTTTGTAGGAGAACATGCGGACAGACCAAATACCATCCACATTCCCACTCCTGCCCATTGCATCAGTTGTTTTTTCATAGTGGAAAATTTATAATTACAAGGGCAAAGATACAAAATCTGATCTTATTTGCCAGTATGCCTTAACCGAATCTTGCTTTTTTTCAGCAATGTTTTTCCTCCTATAATTAGAGTTACGGCAGTAATCACCATCAAAATGCCCAGAATAATGCGCGGTGTCAGCTGCTCTCCAAAAATCAGTACTCCGAAGAATAAAGCTGTAACAGGCTCCAAAGCACCTAGAATAGCAGTGGGTGTGGAGCCAATGTAGTGTATGGCCTTTGTCATAGTCACCAACGAAATAACAGTAGGAAAAACAGCCAGTGAAATTGCGTTTACCCATAACAAGGGTGTAGGGATAAGCTGCAATCCCGTACAGAACTTCAATCGCACCACATAAACAGACAGACCGAAAAGCAGGACATAGAAAGTAAGCTTGGCTATAGGCATATCCTTCAGGGAAGAACGGTTTACACCAACTATATAGATAGCATAAGCTAAGGATGATAAAAAGACAAAAGTAATCCCGACCAAGCTGAGTGTCTGTCCTCCCGGACTTTTACAAAGCAAGGAAATTCCCACAAAGGCCAGCGCTATGGAAAACATAGTGACCGGCGATACTTTTTCCTTAAATACTACAGCCATAATAATAGCTACCAGTACCGGGTAGACAAACAATATGGTGGATGCGATACCGGCATCCATGTAGTTATAACTCATAAAGAGAAACAGGGAAGAGAATGAGAACAGCAACCCCATGATGCAAAGTGGCAGCACATCCGCTTTCTTAATGGCAAAAGATTGTTTCTGCATCTTCATCATGATACCTAGTACAACTATAGCCAGTGCATAGCGATAAAATAATACCGAGTCTACGCTCATTCCTGCACTATAAAGAGGAAGGGTGAACAGTGGGTTCATGCCGTAGCTGGCTGCTGCGATTGCCCCAAGGAGAAATCCTTTAGTCTTGTTGTTAATCATCGTTTTTATTACACGCTTTAAAATCGGCGCGAAATTAGATATTTGTTAGCAATAAACAAAGGAAAAGTGCTTTATTCTTTCAATCTAACATCTATTTATTTAGATTATACCTAATCAACAAATATAAAAGAATTTATATCACCTGTAGCTGCTGAAAAAATTATATGAAATGAACGGACACGGACAGAGAGGGAAAATGCAGGTTTGTTCTTCTGTCCGTGTTCTATATTGATCAGCTCAGTTTATGAATAACCAATCCCGAACGAAGTTTCGGTTCAAACCAAGTTGTTTTGGGCGGCATAATATTACCGGTATCGGCAATATCCATTAATTGTTTCATAGAAACAGGATAAAGGGCCAAAGCCACTTTCATTTCACCGCTGTCCACACGCTTCTTTAATTCCTCCAAGCCACGGATACCACCTACAAAGTCAATCCGTTTGTCGGAACGAAGATCCTTGATTCCCAATATTTCATCCAATATCAAGTTGGAAGAAATAGTCACGTCTAATACTCCGATAGGATCATTGTCATCGTATGTGCCCGGTTTTGCTGTCAAGCTGTACCATTTACCGTCCAGATAGAGAGAGAAATTGTGAAGAGCCTGCGGTTTATAAACCTCAATACCTTTCTCTTCTACTACAAAATTCTTGCTGACAGCGGTCAGGAATTGTTCCGGAGACAGCCCGTTCAAGTCTTTTACAACACGATTGTAATCAATAATAGTCAGCTGGTTGGCCGGGAAACATACAGCCATAAAGTAATTGTATTCCTCATTTCCCTGATGGTTTGCATTTTGCTGCGCTTTTTCGGCACCTACCAAGGCGGCAGCAGCCGAGCGATGATGGCCATCGGCAATATAAAGAGCCGGCATAGCTTTGAAAGCTTTTGTGATAGCTGTTATATCTTCTTCTTTGTCGATCACCCAGAATGAATGTCCGAAACCGTCACCCGGAGCGATAAAATCATATTCCGGCTGTTGTGAAGTATATTTCTTAACGATAGCATCTAATTCCGCATTATCCGGGTAAGCAAAGAATACCGGTTCTATATTGGCATTATTTACGCGGACATGTTTCATGCGGTCTTCCTCCTTATCACGACGGGTCAGTTCATGTTTTTTGATGACCCCGTTCATATAATCGGGAACATACGCTCCTACCACCAACCCATATTGGGTTTTGCCATTCATGGTTTGTGCATATACATAATAATTTTCTTTTCCGTCTTGCACCAACCAGCCCTTGTCCTGAAACATCTGGAAATTTTCGGCAGCCTTCTCATATACTTTAGGATCGTGTTCGTCTGTTCCGGCAGGGAAATCAATTTCCGGTTTAATAATATGATAAAGTGACTTTTCATTACCTTTCGCTTCCTCACGTGCTTCTTCAGAATTCAGTACGTCGTATGGGCGTGAAGCTACTTGTTCTACCAATTCTTTCGGAGGGCGGATGCCTTTGAAGGGTTTTATTATTGCCATAAAAATAAAGGTATTAGATTTTACTTGCAGGAGCGAATTGCATTCGCCCGAAAACATAAGCTATATGCATTCGGTCGGATTCAATCCGCCCCTGCGGTTATTGGATTACTTATTTACTCTGAACTTTTCACAACCATCTTTCAGGAAGCCTACAATTTGTCTGGCGGCAGCAATACCTGCGTTGATATTTGCTTCAGCCGTCTGGGCTCCCATCTTTTTCGGTGTAGAGAAATAGCGGCCGGCAAATTTTTCTGAGAACTCAGCATGGGCAACCGGCATGATATCAGTAACATACTTTAAGTCGGTTCGTTCTTCCATCAGTTTGATTAATTCCGCTTCATTGATCACTTCCTTACGGGCAGTATTTACCAATACTCCTCCTTTAGGCATCTTGTTAACCAATTCATAGTTGATGGAATTTTTAGTTTCAGCCGTAGCAGGAATATGCAGGGACACTACATTACAAGCAGCATACAGTTCCTCAGCAGAAGAAACAGCTTTCACACCATCTTTTTCAATTACTTCTTTCGGGCAGAAAGCGTCAAAAGCATAAATATCCATGCCAAAACCTTTAGCAATACGAGCCACATTGCGACCTACATTACCGTATGCATGGATACCTAACTTCTTGCCCATCAGTTCAGTACCCGAAGTCCCGTTATAGAAATTGCGGACAGCCATCACCATCATGCCAAAAGCCAGTTCGGCTACTGCATTGGAATTCTGTCCCGGAGTATTCATAACACATACATTGTGTGCCGTAGCAGCCGCCAAATCCACGTTATCATAACCTGCTCCTGCACGTACTACGATTTTCAGTTCTTTTGCCGCATCCAATACTTCGGCATCAATAATATCACTTCGGATAATGATGGCGTTAACGTCCTTTACAGCTTCCAGTAATTTGGCTTTTTCACCATATTTTTCCAGCAATACAAGTTCATAACCTGCAGCTTCTATTTCTTTACGGATACCGTCTACTGCAACTTTTGCAAACGGCTTGTCTGTTGCTACTAATACTTTCATGGTCTTATTGTATTAAAAAGATTCACCACAGATTAGCACGGATTATCACAGATTCCATTTATTGTTCCTATCTGTGTAATTCGTATAATCTGTGGTGAACATAATTATTAATGAAGTTTCTCAAATTCCTGCATGCAGTCAATCAAAGCCTGAACGCTTTCCTTCGGCATGGCGTTGTAGCAAGATGCACGGAAACCACCTACAGAACGGTGTCCCTTAATACCCACCATACCTCTTTCTGTGGCAAATTTCATGAAATCGGCTTCCAGCTCTTTGTATTCGTCATTCATCACAAAGCAAATGTTCATATAAGAACGGTCGGCTTTATCCGTTACTGTGCCACGGAACATTTTGTTACGGTCTATTTCAGCATACAACATGTCTGCTTTCTCTTTAGCACGTTTCTGCATTTCTGCTACACCACCGTTAGCTTTTATCCAGCGTAAAGTCTGCAAAGCGGCATAAATAGGAAGTACAGGAGGTGTGTTGAACATAGAGCCGCCGTCAATGTGAGTCTGATAATTCAGCATAGTAGGGATATAGCGTGATACCTTGCCCACAGCATCGTTCTTTACAATAACGAAAGTAACACCGGCTGGAGCCAAATTCTTCTGCGCACCGCCATAGATACAAATATATTTAGAAACGTCAATAGGACGAGAGAAAATATCAGATGACATATCAGCAATCATAGGAACCGGAGAATCCAGGTCTTCATGAAGTTCTGTTCCATAGATTGTGTTATTAGTTGTGACGTGGAAATAATCTGCATCAGCGGGAACCGTATAATCTTTGGGAATATAGGTATAGGTCGCTTCAGCGGAAGATGCTACTTCTACTACCTCACCGAAAGCCTTGGCTTCTTTCATCGCTTTCTTAGCCCATACGCCTGTATTCAGGTAAGCAGCTTTTTTTTCGAGGAAGTTGAAAGGTATCATACAGAATTCCAAGCTGGCTCCACCTCCCAAGAATAGTACCGAGTACCCTTCCGGGATGTTCAACAGTTCCTTAAACAAAGCAACAGCTTCGTCTACTACAGGCTGAAAATCTTTAGCACGGTGACTGATTTCCATGATGGAAAGACCAGAACCATTAAAATCAAGAACGGCTTGTGCTGTTTTCTCAATTACCTCGCGAGGCAAGATAGATGGTCCCGCATTGAAATTATGCTTTTTCATTTGAAGTTTGTTTTGGTTATACAATTTGTTTATATCTTACATTGGGCGAAATTACACATTATTTTCAGTTTTCCAAAAAAATCGCTAATAAATTTACGAATTTCCGCATAATTTTCTTTCAAATTAGTTAAATCTGAATTTTTATGCTTTCATTTTGTAACTACATCCCTAGTAAACAATGATCTAAAGCATAAAAAAAATATCTTTTTGAATTATTCTTTAATCATTTCATTTCGAGAATTGACAAATTGTCATTATTTGGCTTCTTCAATAAGTGTTTTTATGCCCTTTATCTTCTCGTTTCGTATTAAATTCAAAGTTTGTTTTATCTTTTTGCGAGATACGGCTGCAAAAGAATAGTGGTCCTTTACATCAATCCGTCCTATTTCGTCTTTATTCAAGTTACCTTTTTTAAAGAGAAAGCCCACAATATCTATCTTATTGATTTTATCTTTTTTGCCTTTCCCTATATATAATGTTACGTATTCGGGCAAGGACGGCTTGGGAGGCACTTGGGGCAATATGAATTCTTCCGGCTCATCGGCTATATATCCGGGCAGTGTTTCTTCAGCATGAAGAATAACGTATGAATTTCCTTCGGCTTCCCAACGGGCGGTACGTCCGTTACGATGGATATAACCGTCCTCATTGGCAGGTAGATGATAATGTACCACGTTCTCTATTTCGGGGATATCCAGTCCGCGAGCGGCCAGATCGGTAGAAATAAGCACATGGCAACTTCCGTTGCGGAATTTATATAGGGAGCGTTCACGGTCATCCTGTTCCATGCCGCCATGAAAAATGCCACATTGAAACTTCTTGGATTGAAGATACTTTCCTACCCTTTCCACACTTTCACGGTGATTACAGAAAACCAATGTCGATTGGCTTCCCAAGGTACAAAGTAGTTTATACAAGGTTTCAAGTTTGTCTTTTTCCGGAGATAGTACCTTATATAAATGCAGTCGCTGGGTAAGCTGCTCTTCCGGATTTAAAAAATTCAATTTAATGGTCTTGTTCAGCCCCGTAAACTGCGGAATCTCTTCCGCATCGGTGGCCGACAACAGAAAACGGCGTTGCAGACCGGGTAACTGTCCTATGACAGTCGCCATCTCTTCCTGAAAACCGAATTCCAGACATTTATCAAATTCATCTATTATCAAAATGGAAACCGTGTCTGCATCAAAATTCTGTTTGGAAAGATGGTCATTCATACGGCCCGGTGTACCGATGATAACTGATGGCTGCACCCCTTTGATGGTACGGTGCTCTTCCATGGCAGGTCGTCCGCCATAGCAACTCACAGCCTTGAATGGCGTATTCATGGATTTGAATACCTGATCTATTTGTAAAGCCAGCTCCCGGGAAGGAACCAGCACTATAGCCTGTACGCCTGTTATACCAGGCTTCAAACTCTGCACCAAAGGCAACAGATAAGCTAACGTCTTGCCGGATCCCGTAGGAGACAATAATATTAAGTCTTTTCCCTTTTTCCAAGCATCAATGGATGCCTCTTGCATCGGGTTCAGTCGCTCAATTTTCAAATTGGCTAGTATGTTCTCTATCATATTTATTTTCGTTTTATACAAAAGTAAAGAAAAAGCCCGATAAAAGTTCACTTTTACCGGGCTTATTTTCATTATTAATAAAAGGAGATCCTGATATTATCCTCCGAAGTTATCGTACATGATAGAAGAAGGTTCAACACCCAGACTATCCAGCATCTTAACGACTGCATTAGACATCGGACCGGGACCACACATGTAGTATTCAATATCTTCGGGAGCTTCGTGATCCTTCAAATAAGTTTCATACATCACATTGTGAACGAAACCTGCGGTATACTTCACGCCTGCTGCATCGGCTGCGGGATCCGGACGGTCCAAAGCCAGATGGAAGTGGAAGTTCGGGAAGTCTTTTTCCAATTGCTGGAAATCTTGCAGATAGAATACTTCATTCAATGCACGCGCACCATAGAAATAGTGAAGTTCACGGTCGGTAGTGTGCAGTGTCTTGGTCATGTGCATAATCTGCGCACGCAATGGAGCCATACCGGCACCACCACCTACCCAAATCATTTCCTTCTTAGAATCGAAGATCGGGTGGAAGTCTCCGTAAGGGCCACTCATCGTTACCTTGTCACCCGGTTTCAGCGTGAAAATGTAAGATGAAGCGATACCCGGATTCACATCCATAAAGCCGGGACCCTGATCTTTCGGTTTGAACGGAGGAGTAGCGATACGTACTGTCAGCATGATACGGTCGCCCTCGGCAGGATAGTTGGCCATAGAGTAAGCACGGATTGTTTCTTCCGTATTCTTGCATTTCAAGCCGAACAGGCCGAATTTTTCCCATGCGGGCAGATACTCCGGACCGATAAGGTCTTTGTCAATATCCTTGTTGTAGTCCATTTCAAATTTAGGAATCTTAATCTGGGCGTATGAACCCGGAACAAAGTCCATGTGTTCACCTTTCGGCAAAGCCACAATAAACTCTTTGATGAAAGTGGCAACGTTCTTGTTGCTGATTACTTCGCATTCCCATTCCTTAACACCCATTACAGATTCATCAATCTTGATGCCCAGGTCTCCTTTTACTTTCACCTGGCAACCCAGACGCCAATGATCCTGTTGTTGTTTACGGCTGAAATGTCCTTTTTCAGAAGGAAGAATCTCACCACCGCCTTCTACAACCTGGCATTTACATTGACCGCAAGAACCTTTACCACCACAAGCCGATGACAGGTATATACCATTAACAGACAGGGTGTTCAGCAAAGTTGAACCTTGTTCTACTTCCAGTTCTTTCTCTCCATTGATAGTTATCTTTACTTTGCCGCTCGGAGTAAGATACTGCTTAGCTACCAGCAAAATAACAACGAGCAGAAGGATAATTCCAAGGAATACTCCAATACTAGCTAATATTAAATTCATATCCATTGTCTTATTCCTTTCCTTTTAGATTTTCAAACCTGAGAAACACATAAATGCCATTGCCATCAAACCTACAGTGATGAAAGTGATACCCAGACCTTTCAAAGGAGCAGGAACATCAGAGTAAGCCATTTTTTCACGGATAGCAGCCAGACCGATAATAGCCAGTGCCCAACCGATACCTGAGCCCAAAGCGTAAGTTGTTGCCTCGCCAATGTTGATGAAATGACGTTGCTGCATAAACAGTGAAGCACCCATGATAGCACAGTTTACAGCAATCAGCGGAAGGAAGATACCCAATGAAGCATAGAGTGACGGGCTGAAACGTTCAACCGCCATTTCCACCAACTGAACGATACCGGCGATAACGGCAATAAACAGGATAAAGCTCAAGAAACTGAGGTCTACTCCTTCTACCAGCGCATTAGGTGCCAGTACGTAATTTTCCAGCATATAGTTCACCGGCAAAGTTACAATCAACACGAAAGTAACGGCTGCACCCAGACCTACGGCTGTCTTTACGTTCTTCGATACTGCCAGGTAAGAACACATCCCCAGGAAGTATGCGAAAATCATATTGTCCACAAAGATGGACTTTACAAACAAACTTAAATATTCCATATTCTTTTCGTTTTATAGCGGGGATTAATTATTACTTTCCTGCAATTCTTTGTGTTTTGCACGTTGGTACCAGATGATACAAGCGCAGATAATCAACGCCATAGGAGGCATCAACATCAAGCCGTTGTTCAAGTAGCCCAAGTCATAAACAGCCTGCGGGATAACTTGGAAGCCGAACAGTGTACCTGCACCCAGCAGTTCACGGAAGAATGCCACGATAATCAGGATTTTGGCATAACCCAATCCGTTACCGATACCATCCAGGAATGATTCCCAAGGACCGTTCATCATAGCAAACGCTTCCAGACGTCCCATCAGGATACAGTTTGTAATAATCAAACCTACATATACAGAAAGCTGTACGCTTACATCGTATGCGAATGCTTTCAAAATTTCACTAACGATAGTCACCAATGCAGCAACAACCACCAACTGAACGATGATACGGATACGGTTGGGAATGGTGTTACGCAACAAGGAGATAACGAAGTTTGAGAAGGCTGTAATAATGGTTACAGAAAGCCCCATTACGATAGCCGGTTCCAACTGAGCCGTTACAGCCAGTGCAGAACAGATACCGAGCACCTGTACGGTGACAGGGTTATTCAAACCCAGCGGGGTTAAAAGAACTTCTCTATTCTTTTTAGAAAATAATGCGCTCATATTCTATTTACCCTCCTCTTATTTATTAGTTAAAAATGAATTGTACATGCTCAGGCAATCCTTAATCATCGCATCTACACCCTTAGAAGTGATAGTACCTCCTGAGATACCGTCTACCTGATAGTCAGGTTTTGCCACCTTGCCATGTTTCTCAACGCCTAAAGCTACAATACCGTTTTCCAACACATGTTTGCCAAGGAATTGGTCTTGAAACTTAACTGTCGTGATTTCCGCACCCAGACCCGGAGTCTCACCGGCGTGTGAGAAATAAACGCCATATACGGTGTCTTTATCTTGGTCTAATGCAATGTATCCCCATACAGGACCCCAAAGTCCGGCACCATAAACAGGAAGGATGTATTTGGTCTGACCATCTACATTACATTCGAAAACGTGCAGACGGTTGTTTGCTATTTCACCCTTATAAGAAGTCTGGAACGCTCCGTCGTTAGGAGCCAATGTTCCGTCCGGCTGAACCAGCATGTCCTTAATCTCATATTTTGTAAATTCTGCATCGACATCCTTTACATCATAAACGTTCAGAGCAGCCAGAATTTGTTTCTTGGTGTCCATTTCCACGTTCTTATACTGTGTTTCTTTCAAAGAAGAAGAAACGAATGCCAGCAGGAATGCTACGACAACAACCATTATCGAAGCATAGATGATAGTATAACTATTACTATTGGTATTCATAATGTCCGATATTTTAGTTGTTAGTTGATTTTAATCTGTTTTCGCGGGCTGTGATGTTCTTCTGTACGATACAGTAGTCAATCAGCGGAGCGAAGATGTTCATCAGCAGGATGGCAAGCATCATACCTTCAGGATAACCCGGATTCAACACACGGATTACAATGGCCATCACACCGATCAGGAAACCGTAGATGAACTTACCTTTTTCCGTACGTGCGGAAGTTACAGGGTCGGTAGCCATGAACACAGCACCGAAGCAGAAACCGCCCAATACGATGTGTTCGTACCAAGGCAACTGAGCCATCATGTTATCAGTAGAACCGAATACATTGAAAATCAATCCCATCACGATACCACCGGCAAAGACTGAGAACATCGTCTTCCAACTTGCCACACCTGTCCACAGCAGGATGATAGCGCCCAGTGCGATAGCGATAACGCTGGTTTCACCGATAGAACCCGGAATCAAACCTACAACCATATCCCACATGGTAGCGGGAGTACCGTTCACATTAATCAGTTCGCTTGCACCCGGAGCGGCTGTAGCAGCCTGTCCCAACATCGTAGCACCGGTAAAACCGTCCACTACCTGTCCGCCGCCAATGCCGAAAATGCTGTCAGTGCTTACCCAAACGGCATCACCGGACATCTTGGTAGGATAGGCGAAGAACAAGAAAGCACGGGTAATCAAAGCAGGGTTGAAGATATTCATACCTGTACCACCGAATACTTCCTTAGCGAAGATAACGGAGAACGCAGTAGCAACAGCCAGAATCCACAACGGACATTCCACAGGAACGATCATCGGGATCAACAGACCGGATACCAGGAAGCCTTCTTGAATTTCTTCATTCTTCCATTGTGCCACCACAAATTCGATTCCCAGACCTACTACGTATGATACAATAATCTTAGGCAGAACTGCCAGGAAACCATAAATAAACTTTTCAAAGAAACCTGCCTCCTGGCCTACTGCCAGAAAGTGCTGGTAACCTACGTTGTACATACCGAACAACAGGGCCGGTATCAACGCAATAACCACCATTGACATGATACGCTTGCTGTCAATCGCATCATGAATGTGAACTCCTGTTTTCGAAGTGCTGTTGGGTACGAACAAGAATGTTTCGAAACCGTCGAACACCGAACGAAACGCGTGGAGTTTGCCGCCCTCTTCAAAGTTTGGCTTTATCTTGTCGAGATAATTTCTTAACGCTTTCATTAACTTTTAATTCTTAGTTTTTAATTATTTAGCACATTTCCTTGCGAAGCATGTCCAGACCTTGACGTACGATGCGTTGCAATTCCAATTTGGAAGAGTCAACAAATTCGCATACAGCGAAGTCTTCGGGAGCCACTTCGTAAATACCAAGTGCTTCCATGCGGTCAATATCGCCGGCAATGATAGCTTTAATTAAATATTCGGGGAAAATGCTCATCGGGAATACCTTGTCATATTCACCGGACATGATCATGTGACGTTCGCCACCTTTGATACGGGCGTCCAGTGTATATTCCTTGTTACCGCACAACCAACTGAAATAACTGCGGTTGGCACTGTACTGATCGGTACGCGGCATGATAAAGCCCAAGAATTCGTGCTGGTCATCTCCTTCGGGAATCACAGTGAGGCTTGTAGCGTGTGCGCCCAGGAATCCGTTAGGTTTCACCAAAGTTCCGGTCAGCACGTTACCGTTAATGTAGCGTAAGTTTTTACCTCCGTTCACACGTCCTGCAAAAATATCTGTCAGCAGGGCTCCTACTTTCAGCTTGCAATAAGCCGGTTTCTTTACTTCCGAACCGGTCAGGGCGATAGTACGGGTAAGGTCTACGCGACCCGTATTGAACAGACGTCCGATGAAGATCACTTCTTCCGCACGGAGCGTCCAAACAGTTTCGCCTTTGTTAATAGGACTGATGTGGTTAATCTGAACGCCTACGTTTCCGGCGGGGTTAGGACCGTCGAAGGCAGTTACAGTTACATTTTTGGCGTTGGTCAGTGCAGGACTCTTCTGCTCTACGCTGATATTCAGATACGTCTTTGCCATCTTTGCCAGTGCGTCCAGACCTGTCTGGAAATCTTTTTCCTGGCCTTTCAGAACAAATTCGAAATCAGCAGCCAATGGGTTAGTGTCAAATGCAGAAACGAAGATGCCTTTTGGTTGGGCATTCGGATCAGCCACCACGATGTATGGGCGCTGAATGATGAATGAAAAGAGTCCGGCTTCCAGCAGAGCAGCTTTTACCTGTTCTCCTGTCAGAGTTGAAACATCTTTCTTTCCAAACTCTTCATAGTCCTGCTCCTTTGCTGCTGCAATGGAGATGCTTAGGACTTTACGACGCTCGCCTCTCTCCACGCTGGTAACGACACCGCTTACCGGAGATACGAACTTCACTTCGGGGTGGTTCTTGTCAACAAACAATGTTCCCCCGGCCATCACATATTCCTGTTCCTTGACCACGACTTTCGGAGTCACGCCATGAAAATCATCGGGCACTATCGCATAGATGTCCGGCTGCTTCACGTCAAAGAACTCCTGAACGGGTTTTCCTTTCAGGTTGATGTTCAAGCCTTTGTGTAATTTAATCACATTTGCCATATTGGGTTATAAAAAATGGTTTTTAAATTTGAGCGCAAAAGTACAGAAAAAAAATGTGAAAAAAGAAAGAATTGGCGCTTATTATGGAAAAAATTCTGTAATAATAGAAACCTTTCTGAATGTATGTGCAAACTCAGGCAGATACTCACTTTTTTTTAGAACACAAATGACGGGAATGGCATAAATTTATCTTGATTTTTAATTTATGTCATTCTCGTCATTTGTGTTTCATTCCGGAAACACTTACAGTTTGACGGTCTTCACTTTGCCGGGAATGATGGTCAGGTGTACCGTGCCATTGTTTTCTATATCTACCTTCTGGTAGCAGGCTTCCACCATCACTTTCCCGTCCAGTGCCATCACCCCCCACCGGCAGGCGCTCTCTTCAAAAGCACAATAAACGCCCACAGGAGGAAGAATCTTTCTGTATTTGGGAGGAACGATGATACGTTCCCCCAGTTTCAAGCCCCATTTCATGCCCATACGGTACGGAAGGGCATCTCTTATCTCCTCCAGCCTCTTCCGCCTTTTCGCTTCCTCGTTCCTTCTCTTCTGCCGGTCCGTTTCCTCCGCCCGCTGTCCGGCTTCCTCTTTCAGCTTCTTTACAGCCGTGTCGAAGTCCTGCTCACCGGGTCTGGGAAGGTTAGTGGCAATGTACCGCTTCCTCTTTCCTTTTTCCACATGGTAATACCTTCCAGCCCCGTCCATCACCACGATGCTCCGGTCGGCCAGACGGCCGCAGCACCAATAAACTTCCTCGTCATCCCCTGCCAACAAGCAGGCGAACACATCAAACACCGTGGACCACACGGAATCCACCAGCTTGCAGGACTTCGGTACGCGATAATCCGGTATCTTCAAGTAATATTCATAAAAGCAGATGCTGTCTTTATGCAACCCGTTCATGGAGGCGTATGCTTTTTTTGTACGGCTATGGAAAGTCTCCCCTACCCTCAGCAATTTCACACCGCCGTAGGAAAACACCACCGGCTTCTCCCGGTAAGTGCGGCCTGTTTTCATGTCCATGTAGGAAACCGTGCCGACAGTATCCGTAACAGCCAGCAGTTCCTCTTTCAGGAACTTCAATCTCCGACAATACCCGAGTATCACTTCCGGCTCCCCGGAGGCACTCACCACTCCTGCCTGTCCATCTTTCAAACGGACTGCCACACGGTTTCCCTGAATGTTAAAGACTTGCAGATAACGGGGAGACACTGTTATCTTGTTTCCACGCTTCAGCCCCCACAAGCTACTCCGCCGGTCGGGATAAGATTTCAAGGCGGCTTGTGATTCCTTTCCCTCTTCTGCTTCCTCCCGGTTCCGGATGGCTTCCAGCAACCGGTCGTGAGTCATAACAATCTCCCATACCTCCTCCTCCTGCCCGCCACTGTCCGTCAATGACAAAGCAGGCAGGTACAATCCGCCTTCCGTCCGTGCCCGGGACAGCGCGTTGCCAATCATCCGTCCCTCGAACATCGCCGCCCAGTCATGGTTCCGGGCAGGCAGACCGAAGATGCGGTACAGACCCACATTGTCTATCAGCATACAGGACGCCTTGTTTGCCGATCTCCTCAACCCACGTCCTACCTGTTGCAGGTATTTCGCCAGGGAAAGCGTGGGACGTGCCAGCTGCACGAATTCCACATCGGGACAGTCGAAACCTTCGGAGAAGATATCCACATTGACCAGCACTTTAACCTTTCCCCGTCTGAAATCATCCACCAGTTCCTTGCGTTCCGAAGCCGGAGTCCTGCTGTCGATAGCAACAGACTCCAGCCCGTGTGCGCTATAACAAGCCGCTATCCGGCGGGCATGGGCGATGCTGACAGCATATACGATTCCTTTCTTTCCGTGGGCATATCGTTCCACGCTCTCATACAGCCGGCCGATACTTGTCTCCCGGTTCAGTACCTCGTTCATCTCCTTTACCTGGTAGTCCCCGTCCGCACCCCGTTTCTTCA